>MTKZ01032917.1_pt1 | contig 14481 bp, 17 predicted proteins | sample 1042781 | NCBI WGS metagenome assembly MTKZ01 (sample SAMN06212207, study PRJNA360539) | anaerobic digester metagenome | biome: Wastewater treatment plant; material: sludge; isolation source: anaerobic digester fed with sludge from wastewater treatment plant | place: Denmark: WWTP Viborg ...
GCCAGGGCACTCGCAATGCCCTGACAGGATTCCCGAGAAGGGAAGTGTTGCCTTATGTCAAATGTAGCCAATGCTAGGTTAAATACCTTTGGGAGCACGTCACCCAAAGTCGATAACGTACCGCCTGATGATCCTATTCTTGAAATTCCACTTTCGGAGCTGCAGGCCCTCTCTAATTCCGCTGTGGCCTTGTTCAATGACATCCTAGACATTGCCAGGGAGGAGCGGCTACTAGACAAGAAGGATTCAGCCGAATTGCTGATAAATGCTCAAAACACTATCAAGAATGAGAAAAGCCCTATCCAAAAGCTTATTTTGCTCAATGCCTACATAAGAAAAGCATTCAAGCCCATTAGAGAAGCCATAAGCCGAAGACCTGCCGCGAATGCTGCAGAAAGGATAATTCAGGCTTCCACAAAGATCAAACTTCGCGCCGTGATGCTCTATGAGCATGTAAAGACCATCGCGAAGGGAGAGAATAGGAAGAAGGATTTTGCTTTTAGCTCTCCAGATGTCCGCACCTTCTTAGCTGGCAAAGAAGGCCTGGCCCCTAGCCGGCGTGACGCAATCCGGGCAATGGAGAAGGCGGAACACCTTTTCCCGGCTCTGAAGTGTGAGCACACACCCAATGATGGCCGGGCAACTATGCGACTTGTGGCAAAAGTTGATGATTTAAATTATTGTACTATTATAAAAGAAGACCGCGAACGTGACGATTGGCAACGGTTCAGAATGACTGAAGTGCTGCCCTTTATGAGCTGAGAATATAAGGTAATACTTAAAGATTTACTGCACCTTTATAAATCCGAGAAGGATAATAACCGTTTACTGCTTGCTTTAGTTTACCTGCTAATACCGTTTCGGTTTCGTTTCTATTATAATAGCAAACAAATATTATTTCTTTGACTGGATAGATATACTTCCTGGATCGTTGCCAAATGAAACAGTTTTGGGAAGCTTCCGCAATGGTCTCCTCATTTCCTGGGCAATTTCTTCGTACCTGGAATCATTATATCCTGGAGCTATCTCATCTCGGAGATTTAGAAATTCCATATTGCTTAATTTCCTTAAATCAATAATTAGCTGTTGACGATCTGCCATAAAGCGTTTTACTACCATTAGCGGTAAACGAACGCCGTCTTCTCTCTCTAGCCTCGCCCAATCGAGGACAAAAAAATGCTCTGCCGTAGCAAGATGGTTATAATCTTTAATTCTCTGGTAGGCCGCACTTAATGATTGTAATTCGCTGCCTGTTTCAAAAAGCTTCAAAGCGCCTGAATTTATGGCTGAAGTCCATCTATCAGTTGGGAGCAATTTAATCCTATCTAGCTCTAGTGTAGCGATGCACAATTCTATTTCTGATCTTATCATATTTATATACTTTATTTTATCGTTATGAGCAAAATGTGACTGTAGAGCATAGTTTGCTAACAATGCTCCAATTACACCAAGAAAAGATCCGGCCAACGGTGGAAGGAACGAATCCCAGTTCATTTAGTCCTCCAGACTTCTTGGCTTAGTGGCAATTTCACTGCATGCCTAAGCGTTCCTTTATCGCTCGGACATCGGATTGTACCTGTCTGAAATGCATCCCATATCCTGGTTGGATGTCCTCCCTCAGGCCTTTGATTTCTTCTAGTATCTGGGGGATTGTGTCGGTATTCTTTCGCACCGCTTTCATATTGCCATTCATCTCTTTAATATCATTTCTCATGTCCAGGAGTATCGGAATTGCCTTGTTTAACTGGATTGCTGAGCAAATTTGAGCATAGCTCTCAGTTTTCATAATATCGCCATCATAATCTTCAAAAGCAATGCTCGATACAAGGGAATGCTCAGGCTTTTGGGTTTCTATCAGCTTCTTAAAATCTGCAATTGTTTCCTCATCGCCTTCGACCAGGGTTATTACCTCCGGTCCATTCTCGCCCGTTCTATTGCGGGCATGGAAGCCTTTGAGACCCATGTCTATGGCATTGCTCATTAAGAAGTATCGGTAGCCTACCTCATGGACTTTGGGACCAGTAATCTTTATCTTCAGTTTCATAGTCACCCTTGATATGTATCGGCAAGCTATTTGATTATTTCCTCGATTTGGTTTCATCTTCTAAACTTCTATCATCATTTTTCTTAGCTTCTTCCTACACCTCTCTTGTCGAAAATGTTATAAATGGCAATCGATATTTCCTTCTTATGGCTAATAATTTTGTTTCGTATGACATGGGACCATATAATATACAATTTAATGCCGACAGGTATGAGCTCGAACGAAAAGACGACTATTCTGTAATAGCAAAGGCGTTAGGTCCATTTGTTCAGAAGGCAACAATATCGATCTGGCCAAATGATCCGTTATTGAGTACTGATGACGTAAGGGAAATAGTGAGAGATACAGGTATTATGGCAATATGGGCAGAACCAGGTTTGCCAAGGTCTAGTATAGCTGGTCTTCCTACAGTAACGAAAATAGATGGACATGATGGTTTTTATACCCTTATCCGCTATGGAAAGACTCCAGAAATAACTGCCTCTTGTGAGCGGGTATTTTGTTCATTGGATGATGGATATTTGCTCAATATTCTTTCAATATATCCGGTAACCAGTAAAGACGCGCCGAAACCGACTCTCATTGAAGACATTGTTAGCTCTATCCATATAAGGCAATGATTCGTTGTGGCCGCTTATTTCATCGCCAGAACTGCCACCATCCTTTTTTCTTGATCTCTTCTTCTCCTGGCTTCAAGGATAGTTGGCTTATGCTTTGGGTGAGCTGCGCCACATGGCCTTCCAAAAAGCCGATCTGCCTATCTTTGATTGCCAGGGTGTCTTTGTAGTGCTCCAAGTCGCGACGTAAGACCGCGACTTCTTCTGATGCTTGATCTTTCTCGGATCTGACTTTATCCGCCTCAGATCTAAGCAGATCTTCTCGCGATCTTCCAGCCTCTAGATCGCGTTTTGCTTGATTCAGCTCACTTCTTATCTGGTTGGCTTCCTTCCATCTCTGATCGGCATCGGATCTGGCCTGATCGCGGTCTTTTATAGCCTGATCTAGCTCGGATCTATCCTGATGTAGGTAAAGATCAATAGCCTCTAGCACCAATTGCTTCTTTGTTATTCCCTTCTCGATCGCGGCCCGCTCCATCTCGGATAGGGTGAGATCGTCCGGTTCAGCATAGATCCTCAAGAAAGATCCCCTCAGATTTCTAGGATAATAGGCTGATCGGATAAAGATCTATCTAGGGGTTGATGTGGCTATGATAGCTTGATCTTAGTGATCATCTGGGGATCTAAATATATTTGGGCTTGAGATCATGGCTTAAAATCAATTTTACGGACTCGAATTTTCGTTCTCTACAATAACGAAGGCGCATCAGAAAAGTAAGCAATTATGTTACTCACAAATACTATGATATATCCTGCAAATAGACCCCCAAAAAAATAAAATTCCAAACCACGTGGGGGGCGAAGGTCAAATCCCATAAAAATGCTCGAAATTGTTACTAGTATTGCGCCTAAGACCGATGCAATATAAAAAAATCGTCCAGATATTTCGCGATCAAAGAATATAGTGAAAATAGCGGTAAATGTGATAATGGATGTCGATGCTACCAGTACAACTACACTCACTAGCCATATAGTGTCGCGTTCGAATTCCGCTTCGTGCCTGATATACTTCATGTTTAATATCGCTGGAAATAAGTAGCTATAGGCAATCAATCCCACGAGACTTGAGGCAAGGAATATTAGAGCTTCCACAGTTGATATGACGATTTTTAAAATATATATCGATTTGTCTTGTCTTGGAGATCTCAGAAGAAATGCCATAGAACTAACTTATATATATAATAAAAACTGTTGCATTGTACCGATTTTAGTTACTCTTTTTGACAATCGGAAACAGTAAAGCTTATACTGATTTAGTACAATCGAATCATAGAAAAACATGGTAAAAATCGGCTCTCCATACTCATAGAGTGTGAAATAATCGAATTTTGAAACGTCTTTTCAAATCCTGTAAAATCGTTATCTGTGAGAAAAACCAGAGGTTATAAGATCGGCGCAAAATCGCTATGCTCAGGCATCGACATTTATTCACACATTATTATCAATATGTTTCCGGCTCGATAATCACACCTTTGCGCTCCAGGTTTCATATTTTCATAATCGCTATGTAACGACACAATAGACCGATATGAGGAGAAGGTTTATGATCAAGCCTATACTCTTTGGAATGATCGGTTAGGTAAAGAGGATTTTAGCCCCAAAGCCAGGGATGGAGGGGAAGAGGGAGCCTCCCTCAGATGGCCTGTAAGTTATACGTACCAAGGAGAGGGAAGGAAAGCGACATAAAAGCGACATTTGAAAAGGAAAAAAGCGAAACAAAAACGAAATTGAAGGCAAGATAAAGGTAAGTAAAAGGGAAGTTTCTGGGAAGCTTTTGGGAAGGTCCTGGGCTCTTTTAAGGATTGTGATTATGTGTCGTTTTTGTGTGTTTCATTTATAAAGAGAGAATGCAATTTTGACACTCTTATTGCTCTCTTCATATCGTTTAGCTAAAAAGAGGGGGGTCCCTCTTTAGGTTACTTCCCACCATCTGCTCAATAGTGGAAAAAGGAGGCTTAGGCCTCCTGATCATTGCCTTCTTCCTGGTGCGTTGCTCGATACTGTAAGGCACTGGCTCTCCTATTTTCTTGCTCTAAGCATGCATGTTTTAGTAAAATGTGCTGTTTCTCTTCTAAATAGCATATTTGTCTCCAATCGGAGCTGCCTGTATGCTCATCAATTGCTTTTATCAGGTCCACAAAGGGAGGAAGATCTAAGCCCAGTTTGTCCTCCCAATACTCTATATCAGCTCTAAAAAGATCGTTATCGTCAACCATCAGGAATAACTCCTCAAAGAGATGAGCAAAGGCTTTCTCATTTGTATCCATTGAAGAATAATTCACAACGCCCTCCTTGTCGTAGTGAGTTAAGATTTTTTGAAGCATACTCTCATGAGCTAAAGCCGCCTCAGCATCAGCCTGGGCCTCAACACCTCTTTCTTTATCTTCTTTGGTTGTCCTGGCCCAGTCAAAGTTCTCTCCTGGGCCATACTGCCGCAAGAACATTTCAAACCTTAGACGTTCGCTATTTTCACGCCTCCAGGCCGCTCGCTCTTCAGCTTCCTTTTGCCGCCTGAGACGGTCCATAGAGTCCTCCAGCTTGGAGGCTCTGCGATCAAGGCTGGTTATCGCCATTGTTTCATCAGCTCCTTAAGCTCCTTACGTGCTTTTTGCATTTCATCCAGGCTCTCATTTCTCTTTGATACATCATACCGCTTCAGATCCTCCAGCTCTGCTATTCTGGCTTCAAGCTCCTTCATTTCAAGGAGTGACATCTCTGTTTGATATGCCCTGGTCCAAGCGTTAGCTAGCTGGGCAAAGGTTCCGGCATGGTCTAGGGGAGCCTTCCCCATCAGAATCTTGTTAAGCATCCTCTGAATAGCTGCTCTCAGGTCCTGGGGTGTCTGGATTTTAACCCAACCTGAGCCCATCTTTTTCTGTTTCTTAGTAGTCATTCCACTATCTCCAGATCTGTTTTCCTATTGTATAGGGGATAATTTTTCTGAAAATCTTTGAAAACGGGAAGGAAATGGGAAGTTTACTCATTGAGAGACTCCTCCGAATTTGGACGTTCTGGAGAAGCTCCTCTATCTGAATAGTTTCTATGTCCTCCTGCTCCGGGAGGGTAGCATGGAGGGAGTACTTCCCTTTAGAGCCTCCTTTTCTATGTGTAACATTTGTAACCTTTTGGCTTAAAGTCACAAAATTATTAGATCTATGGATATGGGTTTTAGTTTGTGACTTTACTTTTGCTACTTTCCTTTTTAAGGTGTTCATTTTGTCCAATTAGTCACCTCCCCAGCTATCTAAAACTTCAACCTCAGCATCTACAGGGACAGGAGCCAGAAGCTCAGAACCTATCCGCCTCATTATCCCCAGGAGCATAGTAGCCATCTCCTGGGCCTGAGCCTCTGGAGCCTCCAGGATAAGCTCATCATGGACTGAGCCTATCATCTTAACCTCTTCAGGGAGGGAAGAGTAAACTTCAGCCATTACCACTTTCAGGAGGTCAGCCCCCGTTCCCTGGGAGGGTGAGTTATAGAGCTGATTTATGGAGGCCAGAGATTGGCCCGTATTCCAGCCCCAAACCCTCTTTCTGCCTGTCACAGTCTGGGAGCATACCAGAGGAGAGGAGTAGAGGCCCTTCTCGGAGCTATGGAAGAAGAAAGATTTAGGGCAATTCTTTAGGGCTCTCTGCTTTTTATGAAAAGCCGCTACCCCTGGATAAGCCTGGAAAAACATCTTATGGGAGCTTTGGGCCTGCTCCAGGCTCATCTCTACCCCATAAGTCTCTTTGGCTCTCCTCTGTAAAAGCTCAGGCTGGCCTCCATAGATGAGAAGGAAGTTTACAGCCTTTGCTCCCTGTCTCTGGGTTTTGGTTACCTGCTCTATTGGAAGGCCTGAGACTTTAGAAGCTGTCAGTTTATGCAGGTCCTGACCGGCCTGAAAAGCCTCAAGCATGGTCTTATCCTGGGAGAGACAGGCCATTATCCTAAGCTCGATACCTGAGAAGTCAGCTTTGATAAGCTTCTTCCCAGGAGGAGCCCTAAACAGTTTTCTTATGGCCTGGCCATCCTCTCCCCTCTTTGGTATCTGTTGGGCATTAGGCTCCCTGGAAGAAAACCGGCCTGTTGCCGCCTGAATTTGGAAATAGCCAGGGTGTAACCGGCCATCCATGGGAGAGAGCTTTAGGAGCCAGTCCTCCATAAAGGCCACTTGATGAGAGAGGCCTCTGTAATGGAGGAGATCTCCAGCAAAGGAGCAGCCGGCCAGAGACAGCTCTTTGAGGTCTTCCTCCTTTGTAGAGCTGATCTTATGCCCCTGGGCCTGAAGAAAGGCTAGGACATCCTGAGAGCTTTCTGGATTCAATAGGGGAGAGTACTTCTTTCCCTTCTTCCTCCTGGGCTCAAAGCCTGTTCTCTGAGCTTCAGCCTGGAGGCTCTGGGCGATAGTCTGGGCCTGGCCTTTCTTCAGCTCCATCATGGATCTACAGGCCTGGGTATCCAGAGGGAGGCCCTGCAGCTCCAGCTCGATAACAGAGGGAAGCGCTCTAAACTCCAGCTCTGCTATATGCTCCAGGTTATTCTTTTGGAGAAGCTTCTGGAGGATGTCATGGAGGGGAAGAAGAATAGCCGCGTCTCTGGCCGCGTAAGCTTTCTGCTCTGGGCTCAGAGTATCCGCTCCCCAGTTGGAGGCCTGGAGATCTTTGGAGAGAAATATTCCTAAGTGTCTCTCTGCTAGGGCTTTGAGGCTCTGCTCTGGTGTCTTTTTCTTGAAAAGGTTCTTTGTAGCCTTCGGAGCCTTTTTGAGATCGTAGTAACCGGCCCAGCAAACCTGAGAGGCCAGCATGGTATCAAAGAGGTTTGACATCTTCAGCCTTCGGCCCTGGGAGGCCTGGATAAAGGAGAGGTCGAACTTCAGATTATGGCCTACCTTTTTTATGTGCGAACATTCGCAAACGCTAGCTAGGTCCTGGAGAGGAGTAGCTCCTTCCCGCCCCAGCTCCCAGAGGTCAGCCACATAAACCCGCCCTGAAGGGAGGGAGAGCTGGCAAAGCCTGGCCCTGGAGGAGAGAGGGTCTAGGCCTGTTGTTTCCAGATCGAGGCCACAGATTCCCGCCGCCTCTATTTCCTGGAGAGCCTGAGCCCAGGCCTGAGGAGAGGAGATCTCCACTATTTCCAGGTCTGGTATTTGACAAGAATTTGACAGAATTGACAAAGGCTCTGGAGGGGTAGGCTTTGGTGCAAGGATGCAAGGATGTTGCAAACTTTCCTGATCCTGGAGGAGGGTAGCCTGGAGAGGTCTCCTTTTTAGGGCCGAACATTCAATTTCGGAGGATCCATTTTTTAGAGCCGATCGATCAGCCTCTTTTTTTGGTGTCGATTGATCGAAGGGAGACGCAAGGAGAGATCTCCCTGGAGCCCAGAGGGTTAAGGTAGTCATTTCCTGAGCCCCTCCAAGACCTTAGCATCAATGGCCAGCACTTCGTAAACCCGGCCCCTGATTCTCTTCTTTACCTTCCTGGCCAGGCCCTGGGAGAGGAGCCTCTCTAAAAGCTCCTCCTGAGTAAGGCCCAGCTCTGGAGAAAAGACCTCCTTCATAAAGAGGCCTCCAGGCTGAAGGGTAGAGGTAACCAGAGGTAACTTTTGCAGAGGAGAGGTAACCAAAAAACCGCTATCATTAGATGCCTAGTTACCTCAGTTACCTTGGTTACCTCTATTTTACATAAGAGAGGTGTATCTGAGAGAGCTATTACATGTATGCTAATGTTTTTTGCTCCCTCACACGCGCGTGAGATAATAGAGGTAACTAAGGTAACCAAGGTAACTATTGATTTATTGATATTGATTTTAGAGGTTACCTCTATCCCCATTAGGTTACCTCGGTTACCTCTGCTTCCCCCTTGAAGTTCAAGCTTCATTTTCTCCCTCCTCCAGGGTAAAAGCCTTCTCCAATAGGGGAAGGACCCTAACTTGGTTTCCTGCTATCTTTTTTACTATGGATCGCCGGTCTCCCTGGCTTCTATCCAGGAGGCCTTTCTGCTCCATCGAATCCAGAAGGGAGTTCTTGGAGAGGGAGAGACCCTCCTCCTGGGTTCTCAGGTACTTTACCACCTGCTCCCAGGCCGGGCCATAAAGGAGGTAATAGACCCCCTTATCATCAGGTCCCCAACCCACCTTTTGAGCCCCTGGGGTTCGCTCTGCTATGTCTGGGGTTACATCCTCCATAGTGGCAAAGTAAACCCTACCCTGAGTTTGTAGCTCCAGGAGAGCCTCAAAGAATCGTTTAGTTGGCTCTTCTCTTTCCGCTACCTGTGCCAGCTCATCAGCTACTTGATTGAAGGTTTTCCAGGCCTCCTGGAGGAGCTTAACCGCTTTCTCCTGGGTAAGGGCTTCCTGGGCTACAGCATAATTGAGAAAGAGCTGAAGCCCTAGAAAAAGGAAAGCTACTGTTTCATCAAGCCTTCTATGTCTGGTTCTTGTCTTGTTAGCTGCCTGCTTTGCCTGCTCTCGTAGGTGCTCAAAGTCTTCTGGGAGCTGGGAGGGGAGAGTATCGAGCTGGGGAGCCAAATACTCCAGGTATCCCCTCATGGCCTGAGAGAGGAGAGACTTCTGGGCCTGGGCCTGAGTAAGCTTCTCTGGTTTGATGTCTTCTTTCAAAAGATGAAGTACTAAATTTCTGGCCAGGGAGGAGCCCGATAAGGGCATAGTCTCCCCAGAGCAGAGGGCCAGGCCCCTTGGAGGATGTCCTGACATAAGGGCAATGGTTGATTTCAACCGGCCTCTTCCTTGCCTATCACCTTGATTTCGGGTAAGATATTCCAGTACACCCTCCAGCTTTGCCCGTTCTCTGGGGTCTTTGGCTGGGTAGAGATCATCAACTACCAGAAGGGTATCTTTGGCCTGGAAAGCCATTTCTTCGATAGACTTAGGGGAGTCTCTGAAGTTTGCAGGAAGGCCTTTAGGCTCAAAGCTGCCATAATGGGAGAGCATGAGGGCTATTAGAGTACTTTTGAAACTGCCTGTAGTTCCCCAAAGATAGGTTACATGGCTAGGCTCTATGCCGGCCTGCCTCAAAGGTTCGCAGAGAGGGGTTAGCCAAACCAGAGCATACAGAGGGTACATTATCCCTGGAGGCCCCAGCTCCAGAAGAGAAAGAGAGGCCTCAAGAGCCTTCTTAATATCCCCGGTCTCTTCTGGAAGAGAGTACTTCCTGAGCCTGTCAGAGATCTCTACTTCCACTGCTTCAGAGCCTACAGCACCCCCAGCATGGAGGAAGGCCCAGGAGCCTTTGAGTTTTCTCCATCCGAGATGGGTAAAAATGGTACTTTCTGGGATACCGGCCTGGGCCATAAGCTGGAGAGCATGTCTTACATACTGCTCTAGTTTAGGCTGCATAGCAGGCCTTATCCCCCAGGCCTCGATTAGCCATTTCATTTCCATGAAGTTTTTACCAGAGATCTTTACAGGAGAGAGAATAGCTCCTCCCCGGAGGATACCCTGGAATTCAATGAACCGCTCTGTAGAGAGCCCATCGTCTTTGAGTATGTCTCTGATCGGCCAGGCTACAAAGTTACAGAGAGGGACCTGGAAGAAAGTAAGCTCTCCCGTCTTTTCATTGAATTTGCTCTCCTCTTTACAGAGCCTCCCTAGGGTATCCAGGCCATACTCTCCTGTAGCTTTCAGGAGAGCGTTAACCTGGGCATATTCCGGCCCCAGCTCTGAGAGATCCTCCTTGGTCTGGGAGCTGGAGGAGGTCCTGGGCTTTGCCTGAAGCTCTTTTAACTGCTTCTTTGCTTCAGAGAGAAGAGCCTTCCTTACATCGCTCTGGAGACTTGTTTGATGTTTCAGCCAGTCTAAAGCAAATACCTCTCCTTTGGCTCCCAGATAGGCCACTACAGCCTTTTGCTTATCCTCCAGGCTCTCAGATTTGATAAGCCGCTCTGCATAAGCCGGACCTCCTGCCCATATAGGAAGGTAAGGCTCCCTCCTGCTCTTCATGGCCTGTAGATCCTGAAGAGCCTGCTCTGGGCCTCTGGCCAGGATAAACTCATCTAGGCCTGTCTTCTGGCCCTGGGCTACAGAGGGAAGAGAGAGAATCCTCACCTCCGAGACTCCCAGCCTGTAAAGCTGCTCTGCAAGCCTGGGAAAAGCATCATAGGCCTTATGGCCTGGGACTATATCGCTGTCATAAAGGAGATTGATCTTCTTTCCTTCCCAGTCTACCTGGGCCAGCTCTGGAAGAAGAGCCTCCTCATCCTTTAGCTTCTCACCTTCGGCCAGTAGAGAGGCTTCATCTCCTTCAGTCCTCCAATTAAAGACACCTGAAAGGCCAACTATGAGGAGGCCCTGGGCATGGCCACAGAGAGCTTTAAGCTCCCCTTCCACTATCCAAAGCTCTTCGGCCAGGGAGATATCTACCCCAGGGTTGAAAACATAATTAGGCTCCCCTTTTCTATGGAGATACTTCTGAGGTTTGCGGTCTCCATTGACAGGAGGAGTATCCAGCCTTATTGTACTGGCCCCATTTCCGGGATATTTGAGCAGGAAGCCTGAGGAGTCTATATCCATCCTCCCTAAATGGTCGCGAACCTCTGAGGGAGAGAGGGATGATACCTCCCCGCTCTTTTCCAGGGACCTAACCAGAGCCTCTGGAAGCCCGTATTTGAGCTGGAGCTGGAGCTTATGGGCCTCAGAGATCATACATCCCTCTCCTGGGCCAGCTCTCTGTAGCGGTCGCGTTCGGCTTGGAAGTAAAGAGCTTTCGCCTTCCAGGAGTACATAGCTTCGTAGGCTTTCCCTAGTTGCCGCTTCAGCCTAGCGTTTTCTGCCTGGAGCAACACATATTTATCGCGTAAAGTAAATGCAGTCATTGGAATCACTTTTTTTTGAAAAAACCGTCCACTATCGCGTTCGCTAAGTCAATAAAATCTAAGACATACTATAAAGAGATAAATTTAAATTATGTAGATATATCTAAGAAGCCCTGGCCTAGGTCCTCACAGATCTTAGAAGCTTCTCGGAGAAGACTGTAGCCATTGAAAAACTCCCCTCGTTTATCTTTGGCCTTTTGCTTTAGGGCTTGGCTACGTGATAGCTCCGAAAGAATACGCAACCTAGAGCCTATATGTATGAGTTCGGTAGCTATTTCTTCAGGATAGGCTTCTGTAATTGAATGGATCATTAAATATCATCCCTCCGCATATCTGTTTCCACTAACCCCATTATTTCATCTTGGAAAGCTTCCTCGCCTTCGGTTTCCCTAAGTTCAATTAGTTCGTTCCCCAGTTCGATTATATCCTTTTTAGAGCCGCTTTTAAACCATAAGTAGGGATTAGAATTGAAACTTATACCTATAAGCCACTCTTTGTGTTCCCTATCTTCACATATCATTAACTCCCCTAATTGGAGAGGCCACTTATCCAGTAAGCCCCATTTCTGCATTCTGTCGTTCATTTCTGGAGGCTCATAATCGGCATAATCGCGTCTTTCCTCCTCAGTAAGATCGTATTGCCCAGCCTGATTATTCACTAGAGCACACGCTGCATTATTCAGCTTTTTTATTAAAATTTCTGATATTTCCTCGTTACCTGGAGGTATCTGCTTAAGAAGATCTAGGTATCTACTCAAAGAACATCACCTTGAAAAGTCGATAAAAGATACAACAATGAGCGGACCGCCCGCTCGTTTAGGAGAGAGAAATCGTCTCTCAGAAGTACTATAGGGGAAAACAAAACCGCCTCGCTGCGACGTTGTAGTGGTTTAATCAAAGACAATGTAGTGCCTCTTAACCTGGCAATTATGCTCGTTCTGCTCTGAGCATCGAAGTAAACCGCGAGCAATAAGCTCATTTAAGCACTCGCGAAATAGCCTTTTATCTCCGCGCACAAAGGAGAAGAGCTTATTCTGGGAAGCTCCAGGGTTTCTGGCTACGGTTTGCATGATCGCTCTTTTTAATTGCTCTTTCTTATTATCGATATCATTTTGAGAAGGGAAATATAGCCGTACATGCTCCCCTGTTGCATGAGAAAGAACCTTACAGTAATATCTCCTCTTTGAGTCCCTTCCCTCCTCACAAAACTCCTGATCTTCTGAGCATTTAGGGCAAAGTGTTTTCCTAACGGCTATGCTTGTATTTTTATTAAAATCATTTGTTTTGTATAAAAATCGACTGTTAAGCTTGTTTACCTTTGCTCGATACTTGATTAAATGTAAAATGCGATTCTGAGCCCTAAGAAAAGCTTTGCTACTGCTATGCATAAGAGAAAATGTTTGATCGTAAGTTCCTTGCATTATTCCTCTATATCGGTTCTTCTAGCCCTGATTCGTTCTTTATCCCAGTAAGGAGACTTGCAACCTGGGCAACGTTTAGGTTTTTTTACCCTGGGTTGCCATTTATAGCCACAGCGTTTACAGGTTCGCGTTTCCATATGCTATGATAGTACTCTTTACTGTCTAATAAACCTTAGGCGTGAGGCGAAAGTAATCCTATGGCGGGAAAAGAGGTAGCTCCTACAAAAGAACAGAGAGAATATGGGAGATACCCGCTATTCCCACAGTCTCTTCTTAGGAGAAGGATAGAATAGTTCTATGACATTTTTACAAAAATCATATAAAATGACATAGAACTTTTTTGAGGTTAAGGATCATTTTATAAGAATCACATCCAATAACCGCTTCAGCAGGTCTATTATGGTCCTCCAGGAAGCCGGCGCGCCGGCCCGGCTGGCGGGAAGAGAGGGTGAGGTGCGGAGAGGGGGAGGAACCTGCCAAGACCGGGCCAAAAAACATCCGCTGCGACGGCTGAGATTTCTTGGCAGGTGGCCTTGATAGATATCGGTTTACCCCTGCCAAGAGGACTTGGCAGTTTTTGACTCTTGGCAGGGTCTATTTGGGCAGAGTGGGCAGGTTAAATTTCGGCACGCCGTGCTTTAGATTTAGATACTGCTGAAGGCTGGATCTTGGCAGGTTACTTTTGGCAGGCTCCATAAGCTCAAAATGAGGTGGCTCAGGCCTCTACCGGGCCGTTTGCCCTCTGGCCGTCCGGGCCGATCCACCCACCAGTGGGCCGGATGCTCTCCTCTGCTGGCCTGGCAAGCCTCTTGACGGACTTCTCCAGCTCGGGTAGAGAGCTGCCCCTTGCCTGCGCCATCAGCTCCCTCTGGCGGGCCTGGTATGCCCTGGCCTGCGCTCGCGATGCTTCCACACTATTACCGGCCTGTAGCGCTTTCATGTGCTTGCAGGGCGTGCCTGGATTGAACGTCCGGGCCTTGCAAGAGCATTCCGTTGGCGTGGTTGTGTAATAACAATCTCCTTTCTTGCTTCTGGTTAGCCTCACGCCGCCTTTCAGCTCTACAAAGATTGGCATAGGGTCGCTTGCCCGGCCAACGTAGGATAATAGCGATTTCACAGAGTCAACGGTTTGAGTTGTTGGTTTTTCTATTTGGACTAATGTGTTTCCTGTCATTGTGTTTTCACCAAATACTATATGGGTGAGGGGACTATTTAAACCTAATGGCATATAATACCATTTGTAACCATTGAAGATAAAAAGATATATAAGCAATGGCCTAATATGGTAGTGTATGCGCGAAATTGCCACAGAACTTAAAATAGACAAGTCTGGTAGGATCGTTATCCCTGAAGTTTACCGGGAAGAGCTGAAGATAACGCCCGGCCAACTGATAAAAATAACTATCAGCAACCCTCTTGAGAAGAATATTGAAGGCAGGGATTGACCCCGCCTGGCATGGTCGGTGAAAACACAATGCCAGAAATCAAATCATCTCTTCAGAATAATAGCTTTGCCTATCGCACAATTAGCTATTTAAGCAGAAATTATAATCACAGTAATAATAGCAGAAAATAAAAAACTGTTTCCA
>MTKZ01033092.1_pt2 | contig 14479 bp, 12 predicted proteins | sample 1042781 | NCBI WGS metagenome assembly MTKZ01 (sample SAMN06212207, study PRJNA360539) | anaerobic digester metagenome | biome: Wastewater treatment plant; material: sludge; isolation source: anaerobic digester fed with sludge from wastewater treatment plant | place: Denmark: WWTP Viborg ...
CGGGACATGGGCTGCATGCTCACCGGCCACGCCTGCATGGGCATGTGGTCGGTCTACAAGGAGCCGGAGATCTATTTCCTGCCGGACAAGCCGAACAACTACTTCCGTCTCTGCCAGATCCTGAAGGAGACCCTCAAGTCAGTCGATCCCACACGCTGGGTGCATCTGGGCGATTACCGCGAAGGCGTCATGAACATCATGACAGGCTGCTGCTCCGACGGCGATACGAACGTGAAGGACAAGATCATCCCGCCCAACATCGTGGAGTTCGGTTCGCAGTCCCTGCCCTGCCTGGAAACGCTGAAAACCTTCATCCCCGAGGACAAGCTGTGGCCGATCACGGACTGGGACCTCTGGGAGTACTGGGGCCTGTTCTATTCCAACACCTTCAAGTTCGCAAAGGTCGAGCTCGGCCGTTCCATTGAGGAGTTCATCAATAACACCCAGGAGTATGAGGCGATCTCGGTCAAGGAACAGATCGAGTTTCTCCGTCAGCGCAAGTACAACCCCGTAGGCACGATGTACCTGTACTATTGGTGCGACGCCTGCCCGATGATCGGATCCGGACTGCTGGACTATTATCGCCGCCCCTACAAGGCATATGACGCCATGCAGATGGTGTACACACCGGTGCTGATCTCCCTGGAGCCCTGCATGTCGCCCTATGTGCTGGGCCGGAAGAAAGTGTTCAAGGCCGGAGAGAGCTTCACCGCCCGGGTCTGGATCATCAATGACCATTATCATACGGTCGACAGGGCGCGCATCCGCTGGGAGATCATCGAGCAAAGCACCGGAAGAACCGTCAGGGAGCACGATTATGTCTTGACCCTTTTGGAGGATTCAGCGGAGATCGCCGACCACATCATCTGGCCAGCGCCAAAGGAAGAAGCCGGCAAGGGGTACAGGATCAACATGTCCATTGTTGCGGATGACGGTGCGATCCTCTCCCAGAACTACTTTGATTTTACTTTAGAGTAAAATAAAACAAAGAAAGGGGACCGAAAATGAAAAACCTGAAACGAATCGTCTCTCTGTTCCTGGTGTTCACCGTACTGCTCGTGCTGCCGCTGAGCACGGTCGCACAGGCTTCCGGAAAAGAAGTCCTGCGCGTTGCCTGGTGGGGAAATACAAACCGCGACAAGCTGTATTTCGCCATCAATGACCTGTTCATGGCCGAGAACCCGAACGTGGAGATCGTCACCGAAAGCCCCGGCTGGGCTGATTACTGGGTCTCCATGGCGACAGCATACGCCAGCGGAAGCGCCCCGGACGTCGTGCAGTTCCAGTCCAACCAGATCGGCGAATACTGCTCCAAGGGCGTTCTGCTGCCGCTGGACGGGTACGTCAAGGACGGCGTGATCGATCTGAGCGAATGGAACCAGAGCTACGCCGCGACCGGCAAGTATGAAGACCAGCTCTACATGATCTCCCTTGGCATCACCGCCCAGAGCATGATCATCAACAAGACCATGGTCGAGAAGTACGGCATGACGCTCTGGGGAGAGGATGAGAACATCTCCTGGGCTGAGTTCGAAGCCTTCCTGAACGAACTCCAGGCAAAGCTCCCCGAAGACACTTACGCCGCACTGGACTTCTACAACAACAACGATCTGGCGTGGGTCTGGATCCGCCAGAACAGCCCCATCGGAACGGAATGGGTCGACGCGGAAGGCAAGTTCGCGCCCACCCTGGAAACCCTGAGCGGCTGGTATGACCTCGCGAACCGCCTGCGCAAGTCCGGCGCGATCGCCAACGCCGCCTGGACACAGGAATGGGCGGCCCGCGCATGGCAGGAAGGCGCGCTGGCCATGGGCAAAGTCGCGTTCTTCTTCGCCAACGCAAACCAGTATAAAATGTTCCAGAACGGCATCGAAGATGACATCGTGCTCCGCCGCGTGCCCACGCATCCCGGCGGGCAGAACGAGTTCGGCGACCTGCTGATTACCTCCTCGTTCGGGATTTCCAAGACTGCCAAGAACCCTGACCTCGCCGCGCGCTACATCAATTTCTTCGTCAACAACATGGAAGCCCAGAAGATCTTCAAGATGGAGCTTGGCGTCATCGGAAACCAGACCATCCAGGCTGAACTGAACAAGAACGCAGATCCCTCGGACGTCAAAGCCGCGGAATACCTCGGCCGTGTCGGCGCGACCACGCTTCCCTTCATTCCGAAGGCTCCCGGCGTATGGGCCGTGCAGAGCGAAATCGAGTCCGCATCGCACATGGTTGCTGAAGGCGTTATGACACCTGAGCAGGCCGCCCAGTCCGTCATTGACATCGCCAACGACGTCATCGCGGAAAACGCACAGTAACCTGGCGATAAAGCCTGAATTGCCAACCGGGGCAGGCCGGGTTTACCCCGGCCTGCCCCGAAGGATATTGAACTCTCCCGGGAGGCAGCCATGAAAAAGATGGATAAAATGGCGGGATATGTATTCCTAATACCGTGGTTGCTGGGTTTTCTGCTGCTCACATTGATCCCGCTTGCTTACTCGTTCTATTACTCCCTGACAAATTTCAATCTGCTATCAGATCCAAGCTTTATCGGGTTTTCAAACTATGTCAAAATGTTTACTCGTGATTTCCATTTCCTCAACGCGGTAAGGGTAACGTTCGTCTACGTTTTCGTATCCGTGCCACTCCAGCTGCTGTTTTCCTTGATTCTCGCTTTCGCGCTCAACAAGGGGATCCCCTTCCTCTCGGCATTCCGCGCAATCTATTATATTCCTTCGCTGCTGGGCGGCAGCGTCGCGATCGCCATTTTATGGAGACAGGTTTTCGGAATGGACGGCATTCTGAATATGCTGTTCAGGGCGCTGGGCCTGACCTCCATCTCCAATATCAGCTGGATCGCCGATCCCCGTTTCGCGGTTTGGTCGCTCATCATCCTGAGGGTCTGGCAGTTCGGATCCCCGATGATCATTTTCCTGGCAGGCATTAAGCAGATCCCCAATGAGTTGCTGGAAGCAGGGGCGATCGACGGCGCAACCAGAATGAAGCAGACAACCAGGATCATCCTGCCGATGATGACCCCGATCATCCTGTTCAACGTCATCATGCAGATCGTCAGCGCCTTCAAGGTGTTTACGGAAGCCTACATCATCAGCGGCGGAAACGGCGGCGTACTGGACAGCCTGCTGTTTTATACCTTGCACATCTACAACGAAGGGTTCAGCAAGATGCGCATGGGGTACGCGTCCGCGCTCTCCTGGATCCTTCTGCTGATCATCGCCCTCATCACTCTTCTCTCCTTCAAGGCCTTCAGCAAGCACGTGCAATACCACTAAGGGAGGCCGGCATCATGATACGGGATTCGAAAACCGTCAGGATCATCCGCACAGCGCTTGTTTCGGTCATTGCCCTTGTGCTGATCTATCCGCTGGTATGGATGGTCGTCAGCTCCTTCAAGCCGGAGGACTTGATCTTCAAGGATCTATCACTGATCCCCAGACAGCTCACCCTGGAGAACTATGCCATCGGCTGGCTCTCCTCAGGCAGGGTTACCTTCACGACATATTTCTACAACTCGATACTGATCTCCGTATTGGCGGTGATCGGCAATATCCTCTCCTGCTCGCTTGTGGCCTATTCTTTCGCGCGCCTGGAGTACCGAGGCAGGAAGCTCTTCTTCTCGCTGATGCTGATGACGATGATGCTCCCGGTCCATGCGACGATCGTTCCGCAGTTCGCGTACTTTCATAAAATGGGATGGGTGGACACGATCCTGCCGATCGTGATCCCGAAGTTCCTGGCCACGGACGCATTTTTTATCTTCCTGATCGTCCAGTTCTACAGAGGTATTCCCAGGGACCTGGATGAGGCGGCGATCGTTGACGGCTGCAACCACTACTCGGTTTTCTACCGCATCCTGCTTCCCCTGGCGGCCCCGGCGCTGATCACAACGACGATCTTCACCTTTATGTGGACGTGGAATGACTTTTTTACGCAGATCATCTACCTCAGGACGCCGACCTCCTATACGGCCACGCTGGGCCTGCGGATGTTCATCGACCGGCAGGCCCTCAGCCAATACGGAGCGATGTTCGCGATGTCCACCCTGTCCATCGTTCCGATCCTCGTGCTCTTTGTGACCTTTCAGCGGCTTCTGATCGAAGGTGTCGCAACATCCGGAATCAAAGGATAGAGGCGAACGTAGGTTGAAATTGGCGGCTTCCTCGCTGAGCTTTGACGGATTCGGCGACAATGATTTTTTCAATACCTTTTCCCAGGCAAAGGAAGCGGGATACCGCTTCATTGAGTTCAACTGCTGGTATGCGCATACTTTGTCACCCGCGGGAATAGCGGACATCAAGGCTCGGTGCCTGAAGCACGGCCTTGTACCGATCGCGCTGCATGTGGGCTCCTTCGGCGGCGTCGACCGGGATGCCCTTTGCATGAACTACTGCCATAAGCTCAGGGCCATTCAGGCGGCAAGGGAACTTGGCTGTTCGCGGGTGGTGGCGTCCGGTTTTCAACGCGGTACCAGCGGCGGGCTTGAAGCCGTCATCAGCGAGCTCAGACTGCTCATCCCCGATTTGGAGGAGCACGGCGTGATCCTGCTGCTGGAAAACCATTGCCGCAGTGTTTTGGCCAACGAACAGGATTATGAGGCGATCTTCCGGCAGGTGGATTCCCGGCATGTCGGCATCTGCATCGACACCGGGCATTTTGACGCGGAGGGCGTCGATCCCCGCGCGTTCGCCGAACGCTTTGCCCGCCAAACAAAGCACATTCATCTGAAAGAGAACCGGGTCTTCGGCCAGAAAACGTTCTGCCGCTTCGGCGAGGGCACCACGGACCATGCGGCGGTCATACAGACGCTGCTTGTGAACGGATTTGACGGATATATGTCCGTGGAATTGTCGCCTGAATCCGGTGAGAACAGCGACGTCTCCCCGTTTTCGCTGTCTGACCGCCAAAAACCCGTTTCGCTTTTTTCCAAATATGAAAGGTGAGGGAATCCTTTGCTGAAAACACTGATGATCGGCGCTGGCGGAATCAGCCGCCATCACTGCGCCGCACTGTCCAGGATCAAAGACATTTCGTTGTACGGTATCTATGACATCTCAGCGGGCAACGCGGAAAAACTGGCAGAGGAGTTCAACGTCCCTGTCGTGACCGACCTGGAGGCGGCCATCCGGGAAGTGGACATGATCCACCTTCTCACTCCGCCGTCCAAACGGGTGGAATATGCCTCGCTGGCCATGAGAAACGGCAAGCACGTGTTTGCCGAAAAACCTTCGGCGATGACGATGGCCGACGCGCTGCTCATGGAAAGGCTGGCGTCGGAGACCGGCGTCAAGTTCATGGTGGCGTTCACCCAGCGCTTCCGCCATGGATACCGGCTCATGAAGGAAACGCTTGAAAGCGGGAAGCTTGGAGAGCCGGTGCAGTTCATCTGCGTACGGATCGGTCCAGGGCCGGGCTATGACGGGAACCTGGGGGCAAGCTGGCGGACGGATCCGGATCTGATGTGCGGCATGAGCATCGAGTCCCTCTCGCACGATATCGACTTTATTACATCACTCCTCGGAAAGGTATCCCACGTTGGTGCCGCGGTGTCAGGAACGGTCCCCTCGCTGCCGGCCTATGACAACAACATTTCCGCAAGCCTTTCTCTCAGGAGCGGCTGCTTTGCCACCATTGCCGCCAGCTGGAGTTCCGCCCTGCCGTACAATTGCAAGACGCTCATCGGCACAAAGGGGACGCTGTCGCTCTACGGCGATGCCATCTGGGATTTTTCCATGGCAAAAGCGGCGTTCTCCGATGGAACACAGTGGCAAACGGAACTTAATGACATCTTTCTGGACGGCACGGCGTATCAGGCCGAAAATGATTATTTCATCTCCTGTATCCTGGAGGACAGGCAGCCGCATTGCGACGCAAGGGCAGGCCGTGAAACGCTTGAGGTTTCCCTGGCCATTCTACGGTCCAACAAAGAGAGACAGGCGGTATCGCTTTGAACAGGGAAGGATTTCCATTCTCGCTGGGATTGTGCCTGAACGCAGTTTTCCCGTTGGCTGTCAGCGATCACCATGCGTTGAAAGACTCGCTGAACATGATCGCATCGGATGGATTATTCTCAGCCGTGGAGTTTTATCACGAAGGGCCGGACGGACACCTGGATCAAGTCGCCCGATTCTGCAGGGAGCATCACTTGGCCGTGGTGTTCCTGGCAGGGTTCATGCTCAAGAGGGAGAGGCTGGATATCGCGTCCCCGAATGAACCGGCAAGGAAAGAAGCCGTTTCAGCATGTAAGAAATTGCTGCAGCAGGCATATCGGCTTGGAGCGAAAAAGATGCTCATCCTCTCCGGCGGAGAAGGCCTGAAGCAGGGCAGGCAGACGGTTGTACAGAGCACTGTGAGATCCATCCGTGAATTGATCGCTTTCGGTGATCAGCTCTACAAGCATGCCTGTCCCCAGATCACGCTGGAGTTCTTCAATCCCTTCGGCGAGCCTTTCCTGTCTGTCGGGACTCCTGACATGGTGATGGAGATCGCTTCCCTGATCGACAGCAAACTTTTCGGGATTACCTTTGATACGAGCCATGTCGCCCAGATGGGGCTGGATATCAACCAGGCGATGCAGACGCTTCATACCAGGGTGAATCACCTTCATCTGGCAAACAGTGTCTCAAAATACAGCGATCATCCCCTTTTTGGGGATCGGCATCCCTTGTTTGACATTCCTCAGGGGGATCTTACCACTCAGGACATCGCAGCCTTTCTCGTCTCCGGTCAACAGCGTCGGCTTTTTGATCACATTGATATTTGTTCCGCGGAAGTGATCTGCCGGGAGGAAGGCAAAGAGGAAGCCTGTTATGAGCAGTTGCGGCAGCAAATCAGAACCATCTATATAATCGCTGCAAAGAGCAAACGGACTCAAACCTGAAAAAATGGAACAATGCTTTTCTGCGCTGGAACAAAAACTGAAATGAACTATCATTGCGAGGATGATGAATATGGGCAATAAATCTAAGGATTTGCCAGAACCAGCAGCGAAAGAGTTTTCGGTTTTCGATCCTGCCTATCCTACAATCATCATAAACGGAAGATTGTTTTAAGTGTTCTAAGAGTTTTAAGTGGCAAGGGTATGTGATGAACAAAATATCCTTGGTTTGAATACTTTATTCGATGATGATAAAACGGACGGAAGAGACCTAAAAGCTGGTGGGGGTGGTTGTGGGGGTAGTAGAGCTAAATTGAGCACGAATATGAAAAAAAGAAGTCTAGAAAACTAAGAGTTCTCAAGACTTTTTGCCTGGTGGGATTAATTGGGCTCGAACCAACGACCTCCACGATGTCAACGTGGCGCTCTAGCCAGCTGAGCTATAATCCCGCGCGGGGCAGAAGTTATATTACCATGCCCCTGTGAGGTTTGCAAGGTCTGAAATCGCGAAGCGGGGGCTTTCCCTGTTCCGTTTCCGCATGCCTGCGGGCCGGGTCGTGTTCAGCCCGCAGGCATGCGGCGGCCGGGGCCGGCGCTTCACTTGTCCAGGCCGGATGACCTTTCAAGCAGGGTCAGCAGGTAGAGGAATTCCTCCTTGTAGGGGTCGCCGGTCACGCTGTCCGCGGCCCTGAGCAGCTCCAGCGCGGACGCGTAGGTCGCGCTCCCTTTCCATTCGCTGTCCCGCAGCAGCATCCCGGCCTCCGCGACGGCGGCGGCGAAGCGCAGGTTCCCGCCCATGTCCCCGAGGCTGTCCGCCGCCAGCGGGTAGGTGTAAAGACGGCTCTCCCCGCCCTCCGGCGGTTTTGCCCGGACGCTGAGTGTGAGCAGTTCACCGGCCGGTCCCCCGTTCTGCGCATCCGTCTGATACTTGCTTTCAGCGCTGCCGAAGTCAAAGGCGCTGTCAATGGGCACCAGCTCGTACAGCACGGTGACGCGGTGCCCGCTGCCAAGCTCGCCCCCGTCCTTCGTGTCGTCAGCGAAGTCTTCCGCGTCCATCAGCCGGTTCTCATACCCGATCAGCCGGTATCCCCTCAGGGCTGCGGGGTTGAAGTCCACCTGCAGCTTCACGTCCTTCGCCACGGTGAGGAAGGTCGCGCCGATCTCGGTCACCAGGGCGCGCCGGGCTTCAAAGATGGTGTCGATGTAGCTGTAGTTGCCGTCGCCGCGGTCCGCCAGCGCCTCCAGCTTGTTGTCCTTGTAGTTCCCGTCGCCGAAGCCCAGCACGCTGAGAAAGACGCCGCCCTGCTTCTTCTCCTCCACAAGCCTGGCCAGGGAGCCCTCGTCGCTGACGCCGACGTTCAGGTCCCCGTCCGTGGCCAGCAGGACCCGGTTGTTCCCGCCCGGGATGAAGTGTTTCGCGGCCAGTTCATAGGCGGTGGTGATCCCGGCGGCCCCCGCCGTCATGCCGCCCGCGGTGAGGTTTTCGATGGCTGTCATGATGGTGGTTTTTTCGCCGGCGGGCACACCGTCCAGCAGGACCTCGTCCATGGAGGCATAGGTGACAATGGACACGGTGTCCTTCGGGGACAGCTCGTCGATGAGCATCTGGAACGCCCGCTTCACCAGCGGCAGCTTGTTGGGCATGTCCATGCTGCCGGACACGTCAATGAGGAAGACCAGGTTCTGCGCGGGGCGTTCCTCCCTGGGGATCTCCGCTGCCTGCAGGCCGATGAGCAGCAGCCAGGTCTGCGGATTCCAGGGGGTGCGGGCCAGCTCCATCGTCACGCCGAAGGGCTCTTTGCCTTCCGGCTGACGGTAGTCGTAATGGAAGTAGTTGAGCATTTCCTCGATGCGCACGCTGTCGACCGGGACGCTTTCGCCCCTCAGGATCATCGAGCGCAGCTGCGCGTAGGAGGCAGTGTCCACGTCCGCCGCGAAGGTGGACAGCGGGGAGGTGCGCACGGAGAGGAAGCGGTTCTCCCGGAAGGAATTGTATTCGTTGGTGTTGAATGCCCCCGCCATCGGCAGCGGCATCATCATGGCGCTGTTCATCACGCCGGACTGCGCGGGCAGAAACGAATCTGCCGCTTCCTTGACCTGTGGGGAGAAAGCCCTTGCCTGTGCCGAGAAGAGCACCCGGAAGGTGATCTCGTCCAGGATCCCGCTGGCGAGCAGACCGTTCTCCCCCTGGAAAGCGGTCAGCGCGGTGGTCGTGTCCGTGCCGAAGACCCCGTCCACAGAACCGTAGAAATATCCCAGTTCCTGGAGCCTCCTTTGCAGGGCCGCGACGTCATCCCCCGTGTCGCCTTCCTTCAGTTCCCGCGTGAACACCGCCGGCTCATCGGCCCTGGCGGTCAGACCGGCGGCCAGCGCTGCCGAGAAAACCATCAGCAGCACCAAAAATCCTGACAAGGACCGTTTCATGCCGTTCTTCATTTTGGTTTCACCCCTTTCTACCCCATTAGACGCATCACACCGGGGTTTGGTTCCAGACGCAGTGTTCCGCGGAGCGAATGCGCCGTCCCTCGGCGTGGGGACGCGTTTTTCATTCGTTTTACGGCCCCTGCGCGCCCTGCGCGAAAACATTCGCTTGCGCCGCGGCCAAAGCCGCCTATAATGAAGAAAATAACACGCGGAGGTAAACATGAAAAAACTGCTGTGCGTCCTTCTGTCCTGCGCCCTGGCCTTCTTTGGGGCCGCCGCCGCGACGGCGCAGGGGATGGCCGACTGGGTCATCTTTGTCTACCTTTGCGGCACGGACCTGGAGTCGGATGAGCAGGCGGCTTCCAGCGACCTGCAGGAGATGATGGACGCGGGCGCCGGGGCGAACGTGCGCTTTGTGGTGCAGACCGGCGGCACGAAGAAATGGGCGGTGCCGGAGGTGATCCCCAATGACCGGATCAGCCGCCTGGACGTCTACGGCAACGACATTGCTGCCGTGTATCAGGGCGACCTTCAGAACATGGGCGAGGCCGGGACGCTGAGGGACTTTGTCACCTGGGGCTTTGAGAACTATCAGGCGAAGCGCTACGGCCTGGTTCTCTGGAACCATGGCAGCGGCAGCATCTCCGGCGTGTGCTTTGACGAGCTGTATGACAACGACAGCCTGACGCTGGAGGAGATCGGGGAGGCGCTGGCGGGGCATGAGAAGGCCTTTGAGATGATCGGCTTTGACGCCTGCCTGATGGCGACCCTTGAGACGGCGCAGGCCGTCATGCCCTTTGCCGATTACCTGGTCGCCTCCGAGGAGCTGGAGCCGGGTTCCGGCTGGGATTACCGGTCCATCGGGAGTTTCCTTGCGGGAAATCCGGACGCGGACGGGGCGGAGCTCGGCCGGGTCGTCGCGGACAGCTTCCTGGCATCCAATACCCTGGCGGAGGACGAGGCGATCTCGACCATGTCGGTCACCGCCCTGGACAGGCTGCCCGCCTTGGCCGAGGCCGTGAACGAGGCGGGCTGGCAGATGCTGAACGCTGTGCCGGACAAGGCGCGGCTCAGCGCCATCGTCAGGGGCATCCACCGGGCGGAGAACTACGGCGGCAACACCCCGGAAGAGGGATACACCAACATGGTGGACATCGGCTCGATGATGCGGGGGATCAGCAGCGTCCTGCCGGAAGCCCAGAAGGTGCTGGACGCGCTGGAGCAGGCGGTGGTCTACCGCATCGCCGGGTCCGGACGCCGGGAATCGACGGGGCTGTCGATGTACTATCCCCTTCAGGTGCAGGGCTCCCAGGAGTATGAGGTGTTCAAGAAGGCCTCGCCCAGCGAGGGCTACCGCCGCTTTGTGGCCGGCATGCTCTCCGGGGCCTTGACCGGGGACGCGGAAGCCTTTGCCGCGGAGGAAGCGGCGAACCGCGATGATGAGGAGTGGCTCAGCGCCGCTGTGTCCGGACTTCCGGAAGGGGCGCAGCAGCAGGGGTTCCAGACGGATGAGAACAGCCAGCTGAAGGTGCTCAGCGCCTACCTGGACGAGGAGGGCACCTACACGCTGACGCTTGATCCCGCCAGCATCGATTACCTGCTGTCGGCCACCTTCACCCTGCTGATGGATGACGGGAGCGGCGTCCTCTCCAGCCTGGGCGAGGATGACGACCTGATCCTTGATGAGGAAGAAGGGGTCATCCAGGACAATTTTGACGGCACGTGGACGGCGCTGCCGGACGGCCAGCTGCTCAGTCTGTACCTTCTGGAACAGGGCGATGAATACAACATCTATTCCGCCCCGGTGAAACTCAACGGCCGGGAGACCAACCTGCGCATCCTCTATGACTGGGGTGAGGAAGCGTTCCGCGTCATCGGCGGCTGGGACGGCATCAGCGAAAGCGGGGCGTCCAGCAAGAAGATCACAAAGATCCTGGAGGGGGATGCCATCATCCCCCTGTATGAGGCGTATGACCCGGAGACCGGCGATTACCTCCGCCTGGACGAGGGGGAGGCCTACACCGCCGAGGAAGGGTTCACCATCGACTACCTGCAGCTGCCCGCGGCGGACTACTACTACAGCTTCACGCTCACTGACCTCTACGGCCTGCAAACCAGCACGGATTTTGTACTGTTCTCCGTGGACGAGGCGGGGGAGCTCTGGTTCTACCAGGATTAGGAACGCTAAATCCGCCTTTACGCTGATCACCTGACCGTCCGGCATTCCATAAGCCCTTCTCCCGGCCGCCTGCTTCACGGCCGGTCAGGGCTTTTCCTTGTGCCATCCGGTTCTTTTGCGGTTCATCCGGGATATCCCGGCGGCCTGACATGCTATACTGCAGGAATCTTCCTGAAAGGAGGGGCATCCGGATGCGCCGCCGCGCCTTCCTGTCGGCCTTTCCCGCGACGCTGCCCGTCATGGCCGGCTATCTCTTCCTGGGCTTCGGCTTTGGGGTGATCCTGGGCCAGGCCGGGTACGGCGCGCCCTGGGCGCTGTATATGAGCGCGGGCATCTACGCGGGCGCGATGCAGTACGCCGCGGTGGACCTGCTCGTTTCCGGGGCTGTGCTGTGGGAAAGCGCGCTGATGGCCCTGATGGTCAACGCGCGCCACCTGTTCTATGGGCTGTCCATGGCGCAGGCGTACAGGAATACCGGCAGGCTGAAGCCCTACCTCGCCTTCTCCCTCACGGACGAGACCTTTGCCCTGCTGAGCCTCACCCCAGTACCTGAAGGCGTCAGCGGGAAGTGGTTCTATTTCTTTGTCTCCGCCATGAACCAGCTCTACTGGGTCGCGGGCAGCCTGCTGGGCTCCCTGGTGGGCCGCCTGATCCCCCTTGACCTTCACGGCATTGAGTTTTCCATGACCGCGCTGTTTATGGCGATGCTCATCGAGCAGTGGCGAAGGAAGGCTTCCCGGCTGCCGGCGCTCATCGGGCTGGCGTGTTCGCTCTTCTGCCTTATCCTGCTGGGACCGGAGCGGTTCACCGCGCCCGCGATGCTTCTGATCACCGGTGTGCTGTTCCTTTTCAGGGGCCGGATTTCGGACCCCGGCGAAGGGAAGGCCCCCTCATGAGCGGCTTTGTCACCATCCTGGTCATCGCGCTGGTGACCGCCGCCCTGCGGTTCATCCCCGTCTACCTGCCCGGCAGGAAGGGACAGCCGCTGCCGCCCGCCGTCCTTTTCCTGATCCGCGCGATGCCGGCCGCCATCATCGCCCTGCTGGTCGTCTACAGCCTGAAATCGGCGAGCATCCTCGCGCATCCCCACGGGATCCCTGAGGCCGCCGGTCTGCTGACCGCCGCGCTGCTGCAGCAAACCAAAAAGAACACGCTGCTGAGCGTGTTCCTGGCGACCGCGTGCTATATAATCCTGATCCGTATCCTGTGATCCCTGATTGACAGCGTCAGGCCGGGGCGTCCTCCGCCTGCGCGTTCCAGAGCTTCCGCTTCCATTCTTTCCCCGTCCCGGTGGCGGCCAGGCCCCCCTGCGCGGTTTCCTTCATGCTCAGCGGCATGGCCTGGCCGATCGCGTACATCGCCTGGATGACCTCGTCCGGGGGCACGCGGCTCACGATCCCTGCCAGCGCCATTTCCGCGGCCGCCAGGGCGATGGCCGCGCCCCCGGCGTTGCGCTTGATGCAGGGCACTTCCACCAGGCCCGCCAGCGGGTCACACGCCAGACCCAGCAGGTTTTTCAGCGCCATCGCCATCGCCTGGGCACACTGGGCAGGGGTCCCGCCGGCCAGTTCCACCAGGGCGGCCGCGGCCATGGCGCTGGCTGAGCCGACCTCCGCCTGGCACCCGCCCGCGGCCCCTGAAATCATCGCGTTGTTGGCGATCACGTAACCGACCGCGCCTGCGCAGAACAGCGCCCGGACGACGTCGGCATCCTCTTTCTTCAGCTTCTCCTGGGCGGAGAGCAGCACGCCCGGCAGCACCCCGCAGGAGCCGGCGGTAGGCGTGGCACAGATGAGCCCCATCGCGGCGTTCACCTCGTTGGTGGCGACCGCATAGCATATGGCGCGCAGGAACACACCGTCCGTCAGGGTGTTCCCGGCGCTGATGTACCCGTCCAGCAGCCTGGCGTCCCCGCCGGTCATGCCGGAATGGGAGGTCACGCCGGCGATCCCCTTTGCCGCCGCGTCCCGCATCACCTGAAAGCTGCGCGTCATGTCCGCGGTGATCGCCTCCCGGCTCCGCCCGGTCGCCTGTTCCTCCTGCTCCAGCATCACGTCGCTGAAAAGAAGGCCCCGCTCCTCAGCCTGTGAGACCAGTTCCCCAACGGTCCTGAACATCGCCGTTCCTCCGGTCCGGTACGTCTGTTGTGCTGGAATGAGTAAGGAAGTTCCCGGCGCTTCCTATATGTCCAGCTTCACGATCTTGCGGATGTGGGGCTTTGCGAGGATCAGCCCGGTGATCTCCGCGGGCACCTGCTGGTCTGTCTCGATCACCATCAGGGCTTCCCGCCCCTTTTCGCTCCTGGAGACCTCCATGTGGCTGATGTTGATATGGGAAAAAGCCAGGATCTGCGTCACCGAGGCGATCACGCCGTAGGCATCCTGGTGGAAGATCAGCAGCGCGGGGGACTCGCCGGTCAGCCTCAGGTCAAAGCCGTCCACCCGGATGATCTGCACCATGCCCCCGCCGATGGAGATCCCCGTCACGTCGATGGCGGCCCCGCCCGCCAAAAGACGGATCCCCAGCGTGTTGGGGTTCTGCGGCACCGCCGCTTCCTCAATGAAAGTGAATCGCACCCCCATCTCCCGCGCCAGGGCGAAGGCGTCCGGGATGCGCGGGTCGTCCGTCTTCAGGTCCAGCACGCCCGCCAGCGCGGCGACGTCTGTCGCATGCCCCCGGTAGGTGTGCGCGAAGGAGCCGTACAGGCGGAACTCCGCCTCCTCCGGCTGACGGCCGAAGAGCTGGCGGGCCAGCTGCCCGATGCGCACCGCCCCCGCGGTATGCGAACTGGACGGACCGATCATCACCGGGCCGATGATGTCAAACACGCTGCGATACTTCATCCAGGACCTCCGGGGGAGTGCTCGGATTAACGAGGGTTTTCCTTGATATTATAGGAAAAGAGAACCGTGGACATCATAGCATAAAACCGGATGGAGGGGATACGCTTGGGAACGTAAAGAACCGTATGGGTATTAAAAAGGACC
>MTKZ01008717.1_pt1 | contig 14471 bp, 15 predicted proteins | sample 1042781 | NCBI WGS metagenome assembly MTKZ01 (sample SAMN06212207, study PRJNA360539) | anaerobic digester metagenome | biome: Wastewater treatment plant; material: sludge; isolation source: anaerobic digester fed with sludge from wastewater treatment plant | place: Denmark: WWTP Viborg ...
CACCACCGCAAAGTGAATATGCTTTTGCTGAAAATCTTTCAGAAGGTCTTCAATCAGTTTGAGTTCAGGTACAAAATATGGCTGACGCATCAACGTATGCCAGTCGTAACTATCTGCTTCATCCAGATAGGGAATCAGGTCTTTTGTATTGATAATACCAACCACTTCATCCAGGCTTTCTTTATACACCGGCAGCCTGGAATAATGAAGCTCCTCTACTCTCTTAATTACATCTCCAAATGAAGAACTGTAATCAATACCACTTACATCTAACCGGCTGCGCATAATCTGCTTCACCGAAATATTTCCAAACTTCACAATGCCCTTCATAATATTTTTCTCTTCGGGTGAAGCCTCTTCATCTGTTTTAATATCAATGGCCTGGTCCAGCTCTTTCATACTCATGGCATCTGTCTTATTTGCACCTGCACCTTTACCAATGCGGTCAGCCAGCTTTACAATCCGCTTGCTGATGCCGCTCAGTAAAAAATGGAGCCCACCCACGATGGCGCAGGAACCATAGGCGAACCGCAGGTTATTTTGAGTAGCCCATACTTTGGGAAATATTTTACCAACAAACACCAGGACAAATGCAATTACAATCACCTTTATGAGCACTTCCACCAAAACACTTATTTTGCCAAAAGAGATTAGTTCATTGATTAAAAAGTTAGCCAGGATAACAATGCAGATATTAATAAGCGTTCCGGCAATCAGTAAAGAGGCATACACTTCTTTGGGTTCTTCCAGCAGGGCCACTATCCGTTTGGCAGCGGAGTGTTGCTTTGTTTTCAGCATGTTCACATCTTTCTTATTCAAAGAGAAGAGAGCCACTTCTGCACCAGAGATAGTAAAAGTGAGGAACAAGAGTACAAGTAAAGTAATGCCCAGAAAAGTAGTGCCCTGTGTGTTAACAGACAGGAAAACCTGGAGGAAATAATCTGTAAGTGAAATAAATACCGGATGACTTTCCAAAGCAAGGGTTTTTGTTAATCATAAAGGCAGGTCATTATGGCCTGCCCTTTACTACGGGAGCAAAGTTATTGTATTTACGATTCACCATCAGAACGGCAGGCTTTCCGAAGGATCACCAAGTGGCATTTCGCTGCCGCCGTCACCTTCTATGCCGCCACCTTCGCCTGTATGGCTGCCACCTTCTGTTCGTCTGTCGAGCATAATGAGATTATCACCCACCACTTCTGTAGAGATTTTCCGGTTGCCATCCTTATCATCCCAGTGGCGGGTGCGAAGGCGGCCTTCTATATATACCAGGCTGCTTTTGTGCAGGTATTTTTGGGCCAGTTCGGCCAGCCCTCTCCAGAGAACAACTGTATGCCATTCTGTTTGCGACACTAATTTACCGGTGCGGTCTTTAAATGTTTCGGTAGTGGCAAGGGGAAATTTAGCAACGGCAATATTTCCTTCCAGGTGCTGTACATCGGGGTCTTTGCCCAGGTTGCCGATCAGCACTACTTTGTTTACGCCTCTCATATATTTATTCTTTACGGTTGATAAATCATCTAAGGGCTTTGGCGGTTCTTTAAAGTTAGATTTTTTTTATGGGAAATGGTGGTGACGGGGAAATAGGTTTAGTGATTTAACTTTATCGTCAAACCACCCAGCAACATGAATGATCTCTGGACCAACAGATGGAACGATCGGTATAGTGCAAACGAGTTTGCGTATGGCGAGCAGCCCAACAACTATTTAAAAGAGCAATTAGAAAAGCTGCCGGTGGGTACAATACTTTTTCCGGCAGAAGGCGAAGGCCGCAATGCTGTTTTTGCAGCCACATTGGGCTGGGCCGTTTCTGCTTTTGACATCAGCACCGAAGGAAAGAAGAAAGCCTTGCAACTGGCAGCTAAGAATAACATAACTATTGACTACGAAGTGGGCTCTCTGGAAGAATTACAATATACCCATGAGCAATTTGATGCTATTGCTTTAATCTATGCCCATTTTCCGGCAGCTATTAAATCTTCTTTACATAAGGCACTCGATAAGTATTTGCGAAAAGGCGGCATCATTATTTTTGAAGCGTTCAGCAAAAACCATCTTGCTTACCAGGCAAAAAACGAAAATATTGGCGGTCCCAAAGACATTGAAAGTCTGTTTTCAACCGACGAGATACGATCAGACTTTGCGAATTATGAAATAATAGAACTAGTAGAGAAGGAAATTGAACTGAACGAGGGATTATATCATAATGGTAAAGGTTCTGTAATACGATTTGTTGGGCGGAAAAAATAAAGGGCTGATCATTAAAACAACACCTGGCTCTGCACTCCTTCCTTCAAATACTGGTTGATAAATTGCGGGAAAGCATATTTCCCCATTTTATTTTTGGTAAGCCATATCCAATTTTTTTCTTGCAACGATTTTTTCTTTAATTGTATTCGTATGAACTGTCCGGCTATCAACTGGTGAGAGAGTTGTTGTTTGTACAACGGAGAAACAGCCACCAGTTCGTAACCATTCTTTGTTATCCAGTTTTTCTTTTCAGCGGTTTGAAGTATTTTTTTTACTGTTAGTTCGTTGGCGGCTTCCACCATTGGAAATTCGTAGAGATCCTGCCAGATATCTTTGGCGGTACGTTGCAGTATGGCCGTTTCATTTTTGTATTCCAAAATAAGATAATAGAACCAACGCTTCTTTATCGTAATCTTTTTTTCTTTAACAGGCAGGGCGGCTACTTGATTGGTTAAATACGCCAAACAGCTCTTATGAAAAATACACTGGGGGCAGAGCGGTGCGGTGGGTTTGCAGATGACGGCACCAAAATCCATGATGGCCTGGTTATAAAGGCCGGGTTGTTTTTTATCGAGCAGTTCTTCTGCCAGAGCAGTAAATATTTTTTTGCCTTCTGTAGTATCAGTTGGTGTAGCAATACCAAATATTCTTGCCAGCACCCTGAATACATTTCCATCTACCACTGCATACGGCAGATTGAATGCAAAAGAAGCAATGGCGGCAGCAGTGTAGGGGCCCACTCCTTTCAGTGCTTTGATATCATCATAAGTGCCGGGAAATTTTCCTTTTAGTTCTTTCGAAATATATTTTGCAGAAGCGATGAGGTTGCGGCAACGGGTGTAATAACCGAGGCCTTCCCACAACTTGAAAATCGTTGCGTCTGGTGCTTTGGCCAGTTTATGTATATCCGGGAATGTTTTGATGAAGTTGTTATAATAATTAAGTCCCTGCTCCACCCTTGTCTGCTGTAAAATAATTTCGCTCAGCCATATTTTATACGGGTCTTTCTCCCCCTTCCAGGGCATTTGCCGGGTATTCTTTTCGTTGTTCCACTTTAATAATAAGGGGGCAAATTTATTTTTGGCTGGCTGGGGAGAGGTCTTCTTCATCAAAAAAGAGAGGTGATTTGGGTTTATGGCAGTAAATATCCGGTTTTTTGCAGGTATTGGTGGCGGCGGGGGTGAAAAAATTATGTCTATTTAGTTGACTATCATATAATTTTGTTCTAAATTGGTGTTCGTAAAATCACTTAAACCCTGCAACCATGAGAAAAGCCGACCTGGTCAATCAGATTTCTGAAAAAACAGGCATACCCAAGGTAGATGTGCTTGTTACTCTTGAAACTATGTTTAAAGAGGTAAAAGACACCCTAGCCGCTGGCGAAAACATCTATATCCGTGGCTTTGGCAGTTTCATCACTAAAAAAAGAGCTGCTAAAATTGGCCGTAACATCAAGAAGAACATAGCCGTACACATCCCCGAACATTATATTCCTGCTTTCAAACCCGCCAAAGAGTTTGTAGCGGAAGTAAAAAAATTAAAAGAGGTAAAACCTGACGCAGGTCCCGGCGAAGACGCTTAATATAATATCATCACTCCCATTCATCAATCTTCAGTTTGCTGAGGCCACTGGCTTCATATTTTGATGCTTCATTCCTGATCAAATTGGCTTCAAACCAACGGAATGATCTCTCCTCTGTATTGCCCAATAACAATACCGGCTGATGTTTGCCTTCATCATTCTGCATGGTGCCAGCCAGTATAAATTTTACCGGGGATATCCATACTACCTCTTCCATACCGGCCGATGGACCAAAAGATATGATACTCTTCCAGCTTTTTGTTTTGAGGTTACACAGCGTAACAGCCTGGTCAACATCGCCGATGGCAATGATCTTTTTTCCTTTTTTCTCCAATGAAATCCCGCTGCTGTACAGGTCAATGAACTGGCTGCTATCGGGAGAATAACTAAGTGATGGTTGATAGAGTGCATAAAACTGGCCCATGCCGCTTACTTCCCTATAATCATTCACCTGGAATTCCCGAATATCCGACTGACGGAAAGAATCGATATGAAAGTTTGGAAAAGATTGTATCCATTTATCAAGTCCTTTTTCCAGCAGGGGTTTCAGGGATGACAGCATTGTGTCTTGAGCAAATGTATTGGTACTGGTTTGCTTAACTGCATTGGTATCTTTATTCTGTGGGTCAGCATTTCCATCAGCCGAAGTTTTTTTTCCTCCACAGGAAATGAATCCAATCAAAAAAAACACCAAAAAGAATAAGCCAATACGTTGACGCATATTGAAAAATTTNNCATCAAAATGGGTAAGCCAATACGTTGATGCATATTGAAAAATTTTTTATTGAAATAAATGTAAGGATTTTGAGCAAAGGTTTGCAACAGCTTTCCTGTACAGTTTCAAAAAGCTTTTATAAAGTACAGGAAACTGCTTTTCCAGTACCTTTGCAGCCAATTTTATTAATGTGAAAAGACCTCAGCTTATTACTATTGTTATTAGCCTGTTAGTAACCACAGGTATTTATTTTTTTGCAAGAACAACTCCTAAAAAGAAAGTAGTAGCTGCTACCCAGCACAGTGCCGATGACGGGCATGACCATGGCGCTGAAGATGCTGGACTTTCTATTGATACTATTCTGAACCTGGCGAAGAAACAACTGACTGAGGAACAGCTTATCAGGATCACTACCCTGGAAAATTCCATCTCCCGGGGCGATGTAAAGGACCAGCAGATACATGTTTATCACCAGTTAGCCCGGTTTTGGGGAGATAGCGTACAATCCTTTATGCCTTATGCCTGGTATACTGCAGAGGCTGCCCGATTGGAAAATTCGGAAAAAAGCCTCACCTTTGCCGCCCAACTGATTTTAAATAATCTGCAAAGTGATGAAGTGGCGGAGCGAAGAAAGTGGAAAGCCTTGCAGGCTAAGGATTTGTTTGAAAGATCTTTGACGATAAACCCGGCTAATGATTCAGCTAAAATAGGCCTTGGAGCCTGTTACCTGTTTGGCGAAATATCCCCCACACCCATGGAGGGAATATTGAAAATCAGGGAAGTAGCTGAAAAAGACAGCACCAATACCTATGCACAGATGATGCTTGCAAGGGGGTCACTGATCTCCGGGCAATATGATAAAGCCATTATCCGTTTGGAATCGGTGAACCGGCAAAAGCCAGGTAATATTGATGCTATACTGTTGTTAGCAGAAATAAATGAAAGAATGGGAGAAAAAGCAAAAGCAGTTGCCTGGTATCAAAAAAGTCTTCCACTGGCCAAAGAAGCGGATTTAAGATCAGCCATTGAAAAAAGAATAGAAGAGCTAAAGAAATAGCTCCTCAACCAAACACCGGATAGAAGAAATTTTATTTATAAACAAGATTAAAAAATTATTTGAGTATGCCTTGTGGTAAAAAAAGGAAGCGTCATAAAATTGCGACGCATAAGCGTAAAAAAAGACTGAGAAAGAACCGTCATAAGAAGAGAAATAAATAGGTTTTAGTTCAGGGTTCGGAGTTTAAAGTTATCTGTTCAGAGAGCAGCGCTTTAAACTCTGAACTACGAACCCTAAACTCTTTTCAGTCCACCGGTTGTTTGCCGTATAAGTTTGCACCCTGCCATTTTCACTCGCAATAAATTTTACAGTTACAACCCCGCATTCCAAACGGATTTCCGGCAACTGGTGTTTTGCAGCATCAAGGTGAATCATTTTTAGCTGTAATGAACAAAGAACTTATTATTAACGCAGCCCCGCAGGGAGTCGAAATTGCCCTGTTAGAGGATAAGAAACTGGTAGAACTGCATAGCGAAAAAAGCGATGCCCGTTTTGCAGTGGGAGACTTATACCTTGGTAAGGTTAAAAAACTGATACCCGGACTGAACGCTGCTTTTGTGGATGTTGGGTTTGAGAAAGATGCTTTTCTTCATTATACCGACCTGAGCCCTTATGCCAAATCGCTGCTCAAGTTCACCAATATGTGCATGAATGATAAGGGTGAGCAGGGTCTTGATTTTAGCAAATTCACCATTGAACCGGAAATCGTCAAAACCGGGAAGATTAATGAAGTGCTGGGTGGCAAACCACATGTACTGGTACAGATATTAAAAGAACCGATAGCTGCAAAAGGACCCAGACTAAGTTGTGAACTTTCTTTGCCCGGTCGTTTTGTTGTACTGACTCCTTTTAACGATATCGTTGCAGTCTCCAGGAAAATTCATTCTTCCGAAGAAAGAAAAAGATTACAGAAAATTGTTGAAGCGATCAAATCAAAGAATTTCGGTGTTATCGTCCGCACTGCCGCTGAAGGGAAAAATACAGCTGAACTGCATGAAGATCTTTCTGCACTAATTGAGATGTGGAAGAGTATCCAGCAGAACCTGAAAGGGGCTGTGGCGCCTGCCAAAATTTTGAGTGAACAAACAAAAACCAACAGCATCCTCCGGGATCTGCTGAATGAAGATTTTAATAAGATCGTTGTTAATGACCGGAATATTTACAGTGACACCAAGAGTTACATACAACGTATTGCGCCGGAGAAAGCAGATATCGTTTCTTTCTACCAAAATGGTTCTCCCATTTTTGATTCATTTGGAATAACAAAACAGGTAAAATCTTCTTTTGGTAAAACAGTGAATCTTGATAGTGGTGCTTATCTCATCATTGAACATACAGAAGCACTGCATGTAATTGATGTGAACAGTGGTTATAAAAGCGTAAGCAATAACCAGGAACAAAATGCTTTGGAAACAAACCTTGAAGCGGCAGAGGAGATTGCCCGCCAGATGCGGTTAAGAGACCTGGGTGGTATTATTGTTATCGATTTCATCGATATGAAACTCCCTGACAACAAACGGAAGCTGGTGGAGAGAATGGAAGAATTTATGAGTCCGGACAGGGCTAAGCATGCCGTGCTTCCGATTTCCAAATTCGGCATCATGCAGGTTACCCGTCAGCGGATGAAGCCTGAGATGAATATCAATACCCAGGAAGTTTGCCCCAGCTGTAATGGAACTGGCAAAATATCTGCTACTTTACTTTTAGAAGATGAAATTGAAAAGAACCTGAGCTACCTCGTTACGCATAAAAACAGTAAACTGAAACTGGTCGTAAACCCTATTCTATATGCCTACCTTACCAAAGGCTGGCCATGGGCTACCCAAATGGCTAAATGGAAAAAGAAGTTTGGGCAAAAGACAAGATTGGAACAGGACACTAACTATCACCTCACCGAGTATAAGTTCTTCGATCAGCATGATGAGGAAATCAAATTGTGAGAGGTGAATGGTCAATAGTGAATAGTTAATAGTAAATATTGCCCCCCTGATAGTAATAATCCAAATGCAGGAAGTGGATTCACAATTCACTATTCACCATTGACTTACTTAGCTTCTATCCCTGCTTCCCAGGTAAATCATTATATATTGAATGAGGGTAACTACTGCCGCCAGTGCCGCTACCACATAGGTAGTCGCAGCCCATTTGAGGGCATCTTTTGCTTTGGGGTATTCCTCGCTATTGGTAATATTTGTTCTGTCTAACCAGGCCAGGGCCCTTTTGCTGGCGTCAAACTCCACCGGAAGGGTGATAAGGGTAAATAACACCGTGACACTCATTACTATAATACCTACCAAAAGGATCGTAGGGTTTTTCGTTGTCGCCAGCACAATCATACCTGCCAGTAAAATCCAATTGACCAGCATAGAGCTCATTTGAACGGCCGGCACCAACTTGCTCCTGAGCATAAGTGGGCCATATTTAGTGGCATGCTGAACAGCATGGCCGCATTCATGGGCGGCAACTGCAGCAGCCGAAACGCTGGTTCCGTTGTACACATCCGGGCTGAGGTTTACCGTCTTATTAACAGGGTTATAGTGGTCTGAAAGAAAGCCTTCTACAGAGGTCACCTTTACGTCATAAATACCATTTTCTTTGAGCATTTTTTCGGCTATTTCACGGCCCGAAAGACCGTTGGCAAGGCCTATTTTACTATACTTTGTAAACTTGCTTTTGAGGATAGCCGAAACCAAAAAACTGATGCCCAAAAACACCAGGGAAACGATAAAAATCTCATTTGACATCATCATATTATTATGTTTATTTGAGTGGTATTATAACAAATTTGCTACCATTTAGTTTCCCCGGTTTTTTTCAGCCTTTTTGTCATCCCAAAAATTAACGGGAGAATAAAATGGAGCATTTAGCAAGCCCTAAATTGATATTTTATTTTCACATAAAAAAATATAAATCAATTAGTTATAATCAATTTGAGTGCCCCTCATTTGTTCAAATTAACTACGTCATTATCGTCGAAAGTTATACACAGCATCAAAAATTTATTTTGAAATGTGGGGCTTAATTGTAACTTAGCAATAGAATTTAATGGGTTAGTAAGTAAGAGGGCCGATCGTAAGATTGGCCCTTTTTACTTTTTTAGAACATCGAAATAAAATCTTCTTTTTAGTCCTTCATTTTTTTACTTTTCTGTTCCACTTTTTCACCTCATTTTATTTTTTCTTATCGATCGTTGTTCAAACATTTTATTTAAAAGATTTCAATCGTTTAACTTTATTTAATGAGTAAGGTAAAGACATCTTTTTTTTGTCAGAATTGCGGACATGAAAGTGTAAAATGGGTGGGCCAATGTCCATCATGCGGGCAATGGAACACTTTTGTGGAAGAACTGACACAAAAAGACAATTCAAAAAATAATAACGGTTGGCAAGATTACAACGAAGAAAAAAGAACCAGCAAGACCATCTCGTTAAGTGAAATAAAAAGCAGCGAAGAAAAAAGATTGCCGACATCGGATACCGAATTGAACCGGGTATTAGGTGGTGGCATTGTTCCCGGAAGCCTGGTGTTAGTTGCCGGCGAACCAGGTATCGGTAAATCAACTTTGTTTTTACAAAATGGTTTATGGTTAAAAGATGTTTCGGTACTGTATGTAAGTGGTGAAGAAAGTGAACAACAAATAAAGATGCGGGCAGACCGTTTAAAACTGAAGAACGATAAATTTTATTTACTCACCGAAACTTCCACCCAAACAATTTTCCAGGAAATAAAAAAGCTGAAACCGCAATTAGTGATTGTTGATTCCATACAAACATTACACACTTCTTTTATTGATTCTTCACCGGGGAGTGTATCACAAATAAGAGAATGTGCTGCAGAGTTTCAGCGTTTTGCCAAAGAGACCAACACACCTGTTTTCCTGATCGGACACATAACAAAAGACGGAAGCATAGCAGGACCAAAAATCCTGGAACACATGGTGGATACGGTTTTGCAGTTCGAAGGCGACCGGCATTATGCGTATAGAATTTTAAGAACATTAAAGAATCGTTTTGGCAGCACTGCTGAATTAGGCATTTATGAAATGACCGATGAAGGCATGAGGGGTGTGCTTAATCCAAGTGAAATTCTAATCACACAAAAAGAAGATCAATTAAGCGGTATTGCCATTGCAGCTACCATCGAAGGCATGCGGCCTCTATTAATTGAGGTGCAGGCATTGGTTACACAATCAGTATATGGAACACCACAACGAACAGTCAGTGGTTTTGATTTACGACGATTACAATTACTATTGGCGGTATTAGAAAAGAGAGGTGGTTTTCATTTTGGAATGAAAGATGTTTTTCTGAATATAGCAGGCGGTATAAAAGTAGAAGACCCGTCCATTGACCTTGCGGTTCTTTGTGCACTACTCTCATCGTATGAAGATGTACCATTACCACAGCGGATTTGTTTTTCAGGTGAAGTAGGATTAAGTGGAGAAATTAGGGCAGTTAACCGCATTGACCAACGGATTGCGGAAGCCGAAAAACTGGGTTTTGAAAAAATTATTGTTTCTAAATACAACCAGAAAGGATTAAGTAAACAAAAATTTGGTATTGAAATAGTAATGATGGGCAGAGTCGAAGAAGTATATAAACATCTTTTTTAATGATTAGCTTAAAAGAAATTAAAGACGCTGTTTTGCATCTTGTATTTCCACATGTATGCACAGGATGTGGAAGTGATATCTTAAATGAAGAAAGTGTGTTGTGTATGCGTTGTATTGATGCAATGCCCGAAACAAATTTTGAATTACATCCCAACAATCCCGTTGAAAAAACATTTTGGGGAAGATTACCCCTTGCCGCAGCCACTGCACAATTTTATTTTACCAAAGAATCGCTGATGCAGCACCTGATGCACCAGTTTAAATACAAAGGGAATAGGGACCTGGGCCTCCAATGGGGTAGAATGATGGGGGAGCAATTGCAGCGTTCCGGTCGTTTTGTAGTGGACGCAATTGTTCCCTTGCCCCTTTTTCCGGCCAAAGAAAAAAGAAGGGGTTATAACCAGGCCACTATTTTATGCAGGGGAATGGCTGAAACCATGAATATTCCCGTGTTAGATAAAGTGATCATGCGACCGCAGCACACCGAAACACAGACAAAAAAAGGACGCATAGAAAGATGGAAAAATATGGAAGGGAAATTTGTTCTTTCCAATCCTGAAGCAATCAGGAATAAACATTTATTATTGGTGGATGATGTGGTGACCACCGGTGCTACTTTTGAAGCTTGTGGAAATGAGTTATTAAAAGCAGAAAATGTTACATTGAGTTTGGCGAGTCTTTGTATAGCATCCCGATAAAGATGTCGTACAGAGATAAAAGAGAAAAAGAGAATTTTATTACTATTAAGTCATTACTCCTTGTCTCCTATTCCCCGGGGCGATGTTTTTTTCTTATTAAATACTTACACTACTTTTGATACTAATGAAGATCCTCGGAATACTGACCATATCCTTCCTGATACTTTTCTCTTCCTGCAGAAAAGATTCTTTTATTACCTCCGGCGACGCCAGGGTAACAATTACGGCTGATACACTTAAATATGATACTGTTTTTGTAACTGCAGGTTCCAGTTACCGCAGTTTTAAAATCATCAATGAGAATAACCAGAAACTTCGTCTCTCCTCACTCAAGCTGATGGGTGGTGCCGGTTCGGTATATAAAATGAATGTGGACGGCACTCCGGGTACACAATTCAATAATATTGAGATAGAAGCTGATGACAGTCTCTACGTTTTTGTACAGGTAAATGTAAATCCAACTGCTGCCCCTCTCCCTTTTATATTGAGAGATAGCATTGAAATAAGTTATAATGGAAACAACAGGTTAGTACAACTAGAAGCCTGGGGGCAGAATGCTCATTTCTTCAGAGATAAAGTGGTAACGACAAATGAAGTTTGGAATAATGATTTGCCCTATGTTATTCTTGGTTCGCTATTAATAAATACCAATCAAACACTGACGATTAATAAAGGCTGCCGCATTTATGTACATGCTGATGCGCCGATAGTGGTGAACGGAACTTTGACAGTGAATGGATTAAAAGATACTACCGACCGGGTTTACTTCCAGGGAGACAGGTTAGATGAACCTTATAAAGATTATCCTGCAAGCTGGCCGGGAATTTTTTTACAGGCAGGTTCAAAAGACAATGTGTTTAATTATGCAGTCATTAAAAATGCCTACCAGGCCGTCGGGGTTCAGGACCCTTCACCCAATGCTAATCCAAAACTGGTACTGAATGAATGTATTATTGATAACGCATTTGATGCCGGCATCATCTCACTTAATTCAAGTGTACGGGCAAGAAATTGTTTGATTAGCAATTGTGGCAAAAATGTTTTTCTTGCAAAAGGCGGCGATTATCAATTCACACATTGCACCCTGGTTACTTATGCCAATCGTTTTATTGATCACCGGGAGCCTGTATTAGTGGTCAGTAATTTTATTAGTGTAAATAATAACCCTGTTACCGCCAATCTGAACGCTGTTTTCCGCAATTGTATTTTCTGGGGCGAAAATGGATTAGTGGATAATGAAGTGTTGGTTGCAAAAAGTGGTACTACTACTTTTAATGTCAACTTTGATTACGGTCTATGGAAGATGCAGGCTGCTCCTGCCAATATTACCAGCACACAAATGATCAACAACCAACATCCCCAGTTTGATAGTGTCAATACCAGCCGCAATTATTATGATTTTAGGCTAAAAGCCACTTCACCAGCTATTAATAAAGGTATTAATGCCGGGGTCAGTACTGATTTAGACGGTAAGCTCCGACCGGTTGGATTACCTGACCTGGGAAGTTTTGAAAAACAATAATCCCGGTGTTTATTGATTTTATTAATTTATTCGGATTCGGCAACATTATCGGCTTAGTTTTGTTATTACTTCAAAATAAATAACTGTATGAAAACACTATTTCTTTCTATGATTTTAGCTGTGACATTAACCGGGGGTTCTATATATGATTTTAAAGCACCCGGGCTTGATGGAAATGACATTGATTTTTCCAAATACAAAGGGAAAAAAATAATGATTGTAAATACAGCCTCTGCCTGTGGACTTACTCCTCAGTTTGAAGGATTAGAGCAGCTATATAAAAAGTATAAAGACAAATTAGTTATCATTGGTTTCCCGGCTAATAATTTTAACGGACAGGAACCATTGGATAATGGCGGTATCAAAGAATTCTGCAAACAAAATTATGGCGTCACTTTCCCCATGGCTGAAAAAATTTCTGTGAAAGGGACTGACATGCACCCTCTCTATAAATACTTAAAAGAGCAAGCCACTGCCAAAGGCTTTACCGACCCTGTTACCTGGAATTTTGGAAAATTCCTGGTGAATGAGAAAGGAGAATTGGTGGCGACGTTTAGTCCGAGAACAACACCGATGAGTGAGGATATACTGAAGTATTTAAATTAATACAATTTTAAATTTGTTCGATTGAAATAGATTTTTTAAAAAGCGGTTCAGTATTCCTGGATCGCTTTTTTATTTGCAGAAAGTTTACTTTCGCTGTCCATGCAATTTGCCAACATTATAGGTCAACAACCAGTAAAGCAACAGTTAGCCGAACTGGTACAACACAACCGCCTTAGCCATGCCTTATTGTTTTTGGGTAAAGAAGGAAGTGGCTCTTTATCATTAGCCATTGCATTTGCCCAATACATTGTTTGCGAAAAAGTAAACGGTCGACAGTCGACCGTCAACAGTCAACAGCCCGGGCCGTCTTTATTTGGAGAAGCTGAACCCGAAATTCCAAAAACTACACCCGAAAAAATAAATGACTCCTGCGGTATATGCCCTGCATGTTTAAAAGCACAGCAGTTGGTTCACCCGGATATACATTTCTCTTATCCAACTGTAACAAAGAAGCCGGGTGAAAAACCTGTTGCTACAGATTTTATAACCGAGTGGAGGGAGTTCGTAAAATTAAGTCCCTATGGTAATTTATTCGACTGGATTGAGCAAATCAAAGAAAAAGAAAACAGCCAGGGAAAAATAACAGCGGAAGAATGTAATGACATCATCCGCAAATTAAGTCTGAAAAGTTTTGAGAGTGAGTACAAGATTCTCATAATGTGGATGCCGGAGATGCTGGGAACGGAAGGCAATAAATTATTGAAACTGATAGAAGAGCCTCCACCCAGTACTTTATTTATACTGGTAACAGAAAATGAAGCCCAGGTATTGCAAACCATTGTCAGCCGCTGCCAGTTGATAAAAATACCATCGTTAGAAACAAAAGAAATTGAAGAAGCTCTCATTAGCCGGAATAAAACCGAGCCAGCCATTGCAAGACAGGTAGCCAGTGTAAGTGAAGGCAATTACCACGAAGCCTTACAATTAGTACAACATGCAGAAGAAGACTGGCAAGCATTACTAAGAGAATGGTTGAATGCCACTTTGAAAACCGGGCCGGTAGCTCAAACCAAATGGGTGGAAGAAATAAGCCGGCTGGGCAGGGAAAAACAGAAGCAGTTTCTCCGTTATTTTAACCACTTACTGGAGCAGGCCATCCACTACCGGATAATGGGCGAAAAACTTAATATTGGCGAAAAAGAGAGGGATTTTGCCGAAAGATTAAATAAAATTGCCGGAATTGAGCAACAACAGGCCATTATTGAGGAACTAGACCGGGCCAGTTATTATATAGAACGAAATGCTCATGGCAAAATGCTCTTTCATGCCCTGACGATCAAGCTATACCATATAATACAGGATAAGGTGGTGTACATTTAATGAGCACCCCGTTAAAACTCCTGGGGGGTATAGCCCTCAAAGAGTTCCCTATAATTATTCAGGATAAGATTGTATTTTTGAAAGATTGAGAACGGGCTTGAGGTTGAAT
>MTKZ01016564.1_pt1 | contig 14469 bp, 7 predicted proteins | sample 1042781 | NCBI WGS metagenome assembly MTKZ01 (sample SAMN06212207, study PRJNA360539) | anaerobic digester metagenome | biome: Wastewater treatment plant; material: sludge; isolation source: anaerobic digester fed with sludge from wastewater treatment plant | place: Denmark: WWTP Viborg ...
AGAGCAAGATGAAAAGAGTGCCATAGAGCAGACACTGGAATCGCCGGTAAGCATTGAATTTGAAGACATACACATTAGCGAGATTGTGGATTTCATTGCCGATAGTTGGGACGTTAACGTTGTAATTGACAACCGCGTCGTTGAACCGCCGCCCCGGGTACAACCGGTTCAGGCGGTACAGACCGGTGGGTTGCCCGGCGCTCCGGGGGCATTTCCTCCTGGCGCTCCGGGCGGCGCTCCTGCACCTTTCCCGGCGCCTCCGGGTGCCCCGGGTGCGGCGGCGCGTCCGGCTGCCCCTGCCCCGGTGCAGCAGGCGGGTTTTCACGAAGTGGGCGTTGATGAAGCCTATGGCACGAAGACGGATGGGAGAGTGCCCTATATCAACTTGAAGAACGTTTCCCTGGCTGAGGGGCTGCAGGCGTTGTTGCGTCCACTGGGACTTGACTATTCTGTGCAGCCGGGCTTTATCTGGATAACCCGCCCCTCCATTATCCGGAAAGAATCTTTTGAGAAACTTGAAACACGCTATTACGAACTGCGTAACGCCGGTTCCGAAACGTTATTTAAAATTGTATTGCGCAATACCTTTGGCGGCGTTTCCGGCGGCGGTTATGGCGGCATGGGTGGCGGCATGATGGGCGGCATGGGCGGCGGCATGATGGGCGGCATGGGCGGTATGGGCGGCGGCATGATGGGCGGCATGGGCGGCATGCGCGGCGGTATGGGCGGCGGTATGATGGGCGGCCGTGATGTCACCTCTATCAGCAATATCTCCGACTTGTTTACCAGTATTCCTGATATAAGGGTTGGTGAATCGCCTGCGCTCCCGGAAATGATGGGGTTGTCCAGGGTAGGTACGGGCACGACTTCAGGTACGGCCCTGGGTGCCGGAGGCTATTCGACCGCACAGCAGGGGGCAACCCTGGGTACGGGGTCGGGCGCCGCTTCCTTCGGATTGGGCGGGGATGTACTCACCTTGCTGCAGCGATTGGTCCCGCAGGTGTATGAACCCTATACGGAAGAGCTGCTTTCCGATATGATTTATAATCCGGCGAACAACATGCTGATTGTCAAGAATACGCCCAGCAATTTGGAGGTGTTTGAGAAGCAGTTGGCCGAAATTGATATTACGCCCAAGCAGGTAAGTATCGAAGCGAAATTCCTGACGATCCGACTGGAAGACCTTAAAAAGATAGGATTCAATTGGGATCTGAAAACTTCCGACCTCAACTCGCGTGAGCGTCAAATAGAGACGCTCGGAACCGGGACCAGCGGTTCTACGGACACCACAACCGGTACCAGTACCACAAGCGGCGAATCCTATTACTATGACGTTAACGGGGACGGAACGGACGAACAGATTCCGTTCTATACCCGTCCCGACGGTACTCCCACCATCACGAATACCATTACGGACGCCGTAATTTCCGGGTTGGTGAATCCGACCGCTTCTGCCCCGTCGACATTTTCAATCCTGGGCAACATACTGGAGAATGCGGACGGCGACAAACTGAGCGTGACTTTTGATTACCTGGACGGCTTGGAAGAGTCCGAATTGTTGAGTGCGCCCCGTGTTACGACCATGAACCGGAAGCCGGCGGTTATTGCCGACTTCGCCACGGAATACTTTGTTTCCAGCGTGAATACGGAGGTCTACAACAATCTCGGGTATGGACTTAGTACGGGTGCCACAACTTCGTTTGTACAGAATGTTACCCCACAGCCTTATAACTTCGGCATCGCACTTTCGGTTACACCGCAGATTCGAGACAACAACCAGGTGCGGTTATGGTTGAATCCTGAAGTGCGCACCAAGACCGGAACCAAGAGCTTTGAACAGAAGCAGATTATTTCAGGTCAGGAAATTGTCAATGAGATAAACCTGCCTACCACATCCTGGCAGGCGGTCTGGACCAATGTGATCGTTCATGACGGTGATACGCTGGTGCTGGGTGGATTGGTTCAGGACCAATCGTCAAAAAGCGACCATAAAATGCCCTATGTGGCGGACATTCCCGTTATCGGATTTTTCTTCCGCGGTTCCAAAAAAGAAGTCAAGCAGTCCAGTTTGCTGATTTTTGTAACCCCCGATATCGTGGATTCCACCGGTGCCCGGTTCTTCGATGTAACTGAAATGCCGAGCTGATTTAATTCATAAAATAGAACAGGAGCGGCTCAGGAAAAATGGGTTGCTCCTGTTTTTTGTTCAATAAGGACTTTGTCGCAGTAATGCGGTCTGCCGTACTGCGAGCGGGCCGTTCGCCCTGAATATAAAATTCAGGTAAACAGCGAAAGCCTGCAACGGATGCGGATTTTAAGTCATAAATCGGATTCTGTTCTTATCGTTGTGCCTTACCGCCATCTGTACCGGACGGTTAGAATTAAGTCAGGACAGGGGTTTGATGCGTTATATTTTGTACAACATCCTGCTGATCCTCCTCGCGCCGGCGGGAGCGGGGTATTTGCTTTGCAGGCGGAAATACCGTGTCCTTTTGAGCCGGTTCAATACAAAAGTGCCCCGGTTTACGCAAGAACGGGTTATCTGGATTCATGGGTGTAGTGTCGGCGAGGTAATGGTTGCACGCATCTTGGTAAATGCCCTGCGGGAAAAATACCCGGAGGCCGCCTTGTTGCTCACGGTAAATACTGTGTCCGGACACGAGTTGGCAAAAACGAGTATTACGGGCGCCCAGATAACGTTTGCTCCCTTTGATTTAGCGGTATGTGTGCGGCGGTTTCTTAACAAAGCCCGGCCGGCCATCCTCCTCCTGCTGGAAACGGAACTATGGCCCGGGCTTGTCCGGGAGGCGAGACGCCGCGGTGTTCCGGTTGTAGTTGTCAATGGTCGACTGAGTCCACGAAAATTCCCGAAATACAAGAAATATGGACGTCTGATGCCTCCCGTGTTTTCCTGGCTGGACCATGTCGCGGCGCAGGAAGAAGTATACCGTGACCGTTTCGCCGCTCTTGGTGTTCCTCTGGACCGGATATCCCTTACTGGAAACATGAAATATGATGGCGTGCTGATGGAAATTCCGGAACTCGTGAAAGCGGCTTTGCGGGAAGCGATGGGCTATGATGAACAAAGCATGGTGCTCATATTCGGCAGTACCCGCCCCGGCGATGAAGTGCTGGCCGCAGCTTGTTGGAAAGCATTAAAGCCCGACTTTCCCCGTCTGCGGCTGATTGTTGCCCCCAGGCACCTCAATCGGCTCGATGAAGGCTTGGCGGCGTTCAAGGGGGAGTCCGTCACACTGCGCACCGCGATAAAGGCGGGTGCAGGGGACAAGACCGCCGGCGTATTGATGCTGGACACCATGGGGGAACTGGGAGTGATATATTCCATTGGGAATATTGCCGTGATCGGGGGCAGTTTCTTTCCCGGAGTGGAAGGGCATAATCCTCTGGAACCTGCCGCGTTGGGCATTCCCACCGTTTTTGGGCCATTTATGGGCAATTTCCCCGATGCGGCGGCCATGCTGCTGGGAGCAGGCGGGGCTTTTCAGGTACAGTCCGGGGACGAACTCATTGCTCTGATACGCAGCCAGCTGAATAGCCCGGAATCCGCACGGATGGTCGGTAACGCCGGGCAGAATGTGGTCATAAAAAACCAGGGGGCTGTTGCACGCACCCTCAGCCGCATTGAAACCTTTTTATAAAGCACATGCGATATCCAAGCGCTTTATTAATGCTGCAATGAGTCCGGCTGTCCAATAGGATTCATCTCCTGATGTCTTTATAGGTTCGTTGCCGGGAACGGTAGCAGATAGCCTTTATCAGCGCGCTCCTGTTGCTTATCCTGAATGAGTACCATAGGCGGCGCGGCGAGAACGCCACAAGGATATCAATCCGATGAGAACCATCACGAAGGCACCCAGGCTGATGTAAAGGCCGTTGCGCAGAGAATCCGGCTTGAACTGGAAAAGTACTTGATGGGCTCCTTCGCTAATATTCACGCCACGGAACGCGTAGTCCACCGGAAATAGGGAACCTTCCGTTTCATCCACATAAACCTTCCATCCCGGGTACCAAGCATCGGCCAGAACTAAAACACCCGGCTGTTCCGACTTGGTGCTTACTTGAACGGCGTTCAGCCCGGAATCTTCAATTTTGGCTTCCCGGCTCGCGGAATCGCCCCCGTTGGGCGGTAGATTGCCTCCTTCCATTATTGGCGGGCCTGCGACGCGAAGCGGGGGAAAAGAACTGTCTTGCGTGATTTTGCGACCCGCATATACGATTTGAGCCCGGGGAGAGACCTGCAAATCATTCAGTAGAATTGCCCCGGACGGAAGCACTTTTTGTATGTTCAAGACGGGCCGAAGTGCTGCAAAACGTTCGCGGATATCCGTCTTGGTAAGCAACAGCTGGCTGGCGGCACCAAGCCGGAACAGTTCCGGATTTTTCTCCGCAGTGCTTAAAAACTGCTCACTGCGGTACAATGTAACACCAGAGGGACTATGTACCTGGTCGATACCGTACGGTGACAGCGGCCAGTGTTTCAGCTGATTGCTGCCGGCAAGACGGGTGCCACTGTCACGCAACACTGACGTCAATTCCGGCTCCGGTGCTAGAAGCGACACCGGTGTGGTCCGGCTGTGGGGCTGGTACAGATACCAAAGCAGGACGAAGGAAACCAGGGTAAACGATAAGGCGGTCAGGGAAGCCCTGGGCCACAGGAGTGTGACAAAAATGATGACCAGCAGGGCCAGCGCACAACCTACCAGGGGCGTTAGGGCAATCCAACCCTCGCTGGAAGGTGTCCGTAGCCGAAGAGCCCCTAGCGCCACGCCCGTGCACAACAGCCAAAAAAGAGGCAATAGCCATTTGAGTTTACCAAGTGCCGCCTTGCACTGTTGTGCATCAAGATGTACCCATTCATCGGCTGTGGTGGCGGCCAATAGTCCCAAGGACAGGGGTACGGGCAGCAGAAAATGGGAGACATCGAGCTCATACAAAACGGGCAGGTTACGCACCCATCCGGCGAACGCGGCGTAGAGGACCGGCAGGAGAAACGCCGTTGTAAGCACCGCCTCGATACGGCGTTTTCTGACCCGGTTGGCGAAGGAGCGTAACGAAAGCCAGACCGGAAGCAGCAGGAAGCCCACCATGCCTGAGGGCAGCCACCAGGCCGCTCTTTGTTCCGCAAAAGCGCCGTTCGGTAAAACGGGCGGGAGCAACAGGGCGGTAAAATCCCAAGGCTTGAAAAACGGAAGGGATTTATCTTCCAGATGGCCGGACAGAAGAAATTCCACATAGGGTGCCAGTTGTACCCCCGCAAGGCAAATACCAATAAGCCCCCCGAAAATCAGCCAGAGCAATGCCGAAGGAATGCGTTTCGGCTCGTAGGTGCGCAGACCGAATACAAAAATTAGTGCCACGGAAAAACAGGCAACGGCCACCATGGATTCGGGATCGCCGCCCAGGCCCATAATCCCGAGAACCAGACCCAGAAATGCCCAGTACCGGCGGTTGCCCAGTAAAAGATGCTGTAAACAGGGAAGTAACAGCGGGAAAAAAGGGGCGACATCCGCCATCGGATGCCAGGGCGCTGCCAGGAAGATGCCGCTCAATTGAAAGGGAATGGCGACCATCAACGCAAAGAAAGGGGCGAACTGAAATCGCAAGGCGATGAAATAGGCACAAAGTCCTGCGACAAGCAGTTTCAAAAAAATGCTGGCGCCAATCCCCATCGACAGAGGGAGGAAATACACCGGCAATGAAAACAAGGAAAATGCCCGCGTACGCCAAAGGGCAAGAAAAGGAACCCCGAATCCCTCCCTGGGATTCCAAAGCGGTACTTCCCGCCGGGTTCCGGCCTGGTTGAGAAAAACATACCAAGGATAATACCGTTCAATGAGCTCGTTCGCCGCTTCGGTATTCGTTACTTCTATAGTCGAATCTCGTGATTCCTGCCAGGGTGCGCGTAACGACAACCCGTGCAGATTCAGCGGCACTTCGTTCCGTAGAAGGGCGGGAACAATCATGACCAGCGGTGTCAACAGGAGCAGAAACAGGCAGAAAAAAACTTTAAGGTAATATTTTCGTTTCGTTGTCACAGATAACACCCCTTCGAGTTGAAAGCCCGGGCGTTTTGGAAACCCGACTCGACAAAAACATGCACTGCGCCTTTGACGAAAGCGCCGGGTTATCCGTTGTAAATTTCCATGATGCAGATTGAGAATGCCGAATTCTTGTCAATCTAAAATTATACCCCAATAACGGGCAATGTTGCATCTTACCACGCTAAAACTTCCAAGCGCGAAGCGGCCTGACGTCGCCCCAGACGCTTCTTATCAGCACTGCACTTCTGTGTTCTCACAGTAATAACGCATCGGCTCTCACACCAGAGGCGTGCGTACCTAAATATCCTGCTGGCGCGACTGCGGAAAAAAGTCCGGAAATCAATCGCTAACAGGATAGTTGTCCAAGTGACCGCTCACGGAAGACCTTTACCGGCAATGTGCGAAAACACGCACGCAATCGTAGCCGTATCACCTCCAGGATCGGCAGTTCGGTACCCGCATGTCCGGCGTCTATACAGGATAAGCCGCGAAGCAAGGCCGACTGAGCGTCGTGATACCCGATATCACCCGAGACAAAAACGTCCACATTCCCCGGCAGGTCCGTAATACTTTTACCGCCGCTACCGCCCAGCACGGCGACATGGCGCACCGGCTTCCCGGAGGCGGCATACACTTGTACGTACGGTATGCCCAATTGTTTTCTGACATGTCGGGCGAATTCTTTCAGAGACATCGATTCGTTTAACCTGCCCTGGCAGCCAAGCCCGGGCCCCGAAGACCTGTTGGCAAGCGGCACGATATCGCAAACTGGTTCTTCATAGGGATGCACAGCATGGAGGGCCGCAAGGACCGCTTTCAAGCACGTGCTGTCCGCCTGCATTTCTAGACGGGTCTCCGGTTCTGCGTTCAGCCGGCCTTTTCTACCGGAAAAGGGAGAGGCGGACTCGCCGGGCAAAAAGGCTCCCGTTCCGTCGCTTTGGAAGGAACAGTGGGTATAGTTTCCAATCCGGCCGGCACCGGCAGCCGCCAATGCGTCGCGGAGCGCGTCTACATGGCCAGGCGGGACAAAAGAAATTAATTTGTAGTACTTCAATCCTTCGTTCCGGAACAACGGAGCGCAGTCTTCCAATTGGAGCCGCCGGGCGAGGGCGTCATTGACGCCGCCGGGCGCCATGTCAAGATTGGTGTGGGCTACCAGGCAGGCGATATTGCGCGCAGTCAGGTCCAGGCATATCGCTGTTTGCGGGTCGTCCGGGCAAAGGCGTTTCAGCGGTGTCCAGATAAGGGGATGATGGGCGATAATCATGTTGGCGCCGGTTTTGTGCGCCGCACGCACCGCCTCGGGCGTTACGGTCAGACAGGTCAGTACGGCCGTTACCGTATGATGCAGGCTTCCCGTATGCAACCCCACCTTGTCCCAGTCGCAGGCTAGTTCCTGCGGTGCCCAGGCCTCCATGAAAGCGCATATATCCTTGACGGTGATTTTCATAACCTTTTTCTCCCTGAATGTAAACGCAGGGCGTCACTGCTCCGCCGGGAAATAGTTTTCCCGAAAAAACACGTATGAACAGCAGTGTATCAGGAGGTCTCCTGTACACACAAGAGTTCCGGTCCACCTTCATACCGGCGACAGGTTGCGGACCTTCGCTTTGTATGGGCTATAATGCGCATGAAACATTGTCATTGTATACTGTGCCGAAGCCATTCCAGCAAAAGGAAATCTGCCATGAATGACCGTTATGTAATCGGACTTGATTTTGGAACCAATTCCGCCCGCGCCATTATCGCCAACACCAGGAACGGCGATGAGATTGCCACCCGGGTGTTTGACTTCCCTTCCGGGGAGAAGGGGGTTATTCTGGACGGGCGGAACCCGGACTTGGCGCGGCAAGACCCGGCGGACTACCTGGAAGCGGTGAAGGTGACGGTGCGCGGGGCCTTGTCAGAGGCCGCCAAAACGCCGGGATTCACGCCGGAAGCGGTTATCGGCATCGGCGTGGACACCACCGGTTCAACGCCGCTGCCTGTAGATGCCGGGGGGACGCCCCTCGCCTTTCAGGATAGGTTCGCCGCTAACCCGGCGGCTATGGCGTGGCTCTGGAAAGACCATACAGGCCACGCCGAGGCGGCGGAAATTACCGCACTGGCCGGGAAGATGCGCCCGCACTACCTGGCAAAATGCGGCGGCGCTTATTCTTCCGAATGGTTTTGGAGCAAAATCCTGCACTGCAAACGCACCGCCCCGGAGGTCTTTGATGCCGCCTATACCTGGGTGGAGCATGCGGACTGGATGACGGGTGTTCTGACAGGAACCTCACGGCCGGAAACGCTGAAACGCTGTATCTGTGCCGCCGGGCATAAAGCCATGTTTAATCCGAACTGGGGCGGGTATCCGGACGAGGCCTTTCTGGAGGCGTTGGACCCGGTATTGGGCCGCATCCGCGCCACGCTGCCGGACAGAGCCTATACAATTGCGGATGCCGCCGGCGGGCTGACCCCCGAATGGGCGGCAACATTGGGCCTGCGGGAAGGTATTCCCGTGGCGATGGGCGCTTTTGACGCCCACCTGGGCGCGGTCGGGTCCGGCATTCAGCCGGGCGTCCTCGTTAAAATCATTGGCACCTCCTGCTGTGACATGATGGTGGCGCCTTTAAGCCGGGAACTCCCGGATATCCCGGGGCTTTGCGGTATTGTGCCCGGTTCCATTCTGCCCGATGGGTTCGGTCTTGAAGCGGGGCAATCGGCGGTGGGTGATATCTTTAACTGGTTTGTAAACTACATGCGGCCGGAAAATGAAAGCCATGAGTCGCTGACGGAAAAGGCTTTGCGCCTGAAACCCGGGGAGAGCGGCCTGCTGGCGCTGGATTGGCATAATGGCAACCGTACGGTGCTGGTGGACCAACGGTTGACGGGATCTTTGGCGGGCATGACGCTCCAGACCCGCCCCGAAGAAGTATACCGGGCCCTTATCGAAGCGACGGCGTTCGGTGCGCGGGTGATTATGGAACGTTTTCTGGAATACGGCATGACGGTGGAACGCATTGTCAACTGCGGCGGCATTTCCGGCAAGAATGCCCTGCTCATGCAAATCTATGCCGATGTTATGGGGCGTCCCCTGGAAATATCAAAGAGCGCCCAGACCTGTGCTTTGGGTGCGGCCATGGCCGGTGCCGTTGTCGCGGGCAAGGCTGCGGGCGGCCATGCTTCCTTCACGGAGGCCGCAGGCGCCATGGTCCACACCGATGACAAGGTATACCGGCCCGTGGAGGAAAACCGGAAAACCTATGATCGCCTCTTCCGCCTGTACAGGAAAATGCATGACAGTTTCGGAGTGCGCGGTTATCAGGAAGGCCTGTTCGAGGTCATGAAAGAATTGCTGGCTATACGCGATGAGGCGCGCGCCTGATACGCAAAACCCCGACAGCGTTCCTGCAGTGGCATTATCGCCGCAGGGTGCAGATTAGATGCCCAACTGCATGGTTTCCCGCGCCGCTTCCAGGGTGCGGGCTATATGGGCATTCTCGTGGGCTGTGCTGATAAAAGCCGCCTCAAATTGTGAAGGTGCGAAATAGACGCCCCGCTCCAGCATGGCGTGAAACCATTTCGCGTAGCGAGCCGTATTGGCCGTTTTAGCGTCGGCAAAGTTGCGGACCGGCTGTTCGGTGAAGAAGAGGCATGCCATGGTGCCGGCCTGAGTTTGGAAGACGGGAATACCGTTTTCCCGGGCGATTTGTCCGAGTCCCTCGCACAAGGCGGTCATCCGTGCCTGCATATCCCGGAAGACGCCCGGCCGTTCCAGAATTTCCAGGGTTTTCAATCCGGCGGTCATTGCCATGGGGTTTCCGGACAAGGTGCCTGCCTGGTATACGGGGCCTTCAGGCGCCAGGTAATCCATAATCTCCTTCCTGCCGCCATAGGCGCCGACAGGCATACCGCCGCCAATTACTTTGCCCAGGGTGGTGAGGTCGGGTGCGATTCCATAGCGCTCCTGGGCGCCGCCCGGGGCAACCCGGAAGCCCGTCATGACCTCGTCAAAAATCAGCAGGGCCCCGTGGCTGTGGGTCAGGGCGTGCAGGCCTTCCAGGTACCCCGGTTCCGGCGGCACGACCCCCATGTTGCCCGCCACAGGCTCCACGATAACGCAGGCGATTTCCTCACCGAAATGGTCAAAGGCTTCCGCCACGGAATCCAGGCAGTTATAGGGTACCACCACGGTTTTGGCGCTTACATCCCGGGGCACGCCGGGACTGTCCGGCAGGCCGAGGGTAGCGATGCCGCTGCCCGCCCGCGCGAGGAGGCTGTCGGCATGGCCATGATAACAGCCGTCCATTTTGACGATGATATCACGCCGGGTGTATCCCCGGGCCAGGCGAATGGCGCTCATGACGGCTTCGGTGCCGCTGTTGACAAACCTGAGCTGTTCCATCAGCGGGAAATGACGGATAATCTTTTGGGCCAGCAACGTTTCCAGTTCCGTGGGGATTCCGAATCCGAATCCCCGTGCCGACGCGTTTTGAACCGCTTCGACTACTTCGGGATGGGCATGGCCTGCGGCCAGGGGCCCCCAGGAAAGGACATAGTCAATCAGCGTGTTGCCGTCCACGTCCGTCAGGCAGGCGCCCCGGCCGGATTGCACAAAGAAAGGCGCGCCGCCCACTGATTTGAATGCCCGCACCGGGCTGTTGACGCCCCCCGGCAAGACCCGTTGCGCCTCCTGCCAGAGCCTGTCTGAAATGTCCCGTTTCATCAAATCTCTCCTCGTTTATTCCCGCAGCCATCCGGCCAGGTCCATGGCCCAGTAGGTGATGATGATCGATGCCCCGGCCCGCAGGATGCTGGTAGTCAATTCCAGTACCGTCCGCCGTTCATCCAGCCAGCCTTGGGCTGCCGCAGCCTTGACCATGGCGTATTCCCCGGAAACATTATACGCGGCGAGGGGGATATTGAATTCGTCCGCGGCGCGCCGGAGGATGTCCAGATAACACAGGGCGGGCTTGACCATGACAATATCGGCCCCCTCGTCAATATCGAGGGCTATCTCGCGCAAGGCTTCATTTCCGTTTGCGGGGTCCATCTGGTAGGAACGACGGTCACCGAATTGGGGGGGCGATTCCGCCGCCTCCCGGAACGGCCCGTAAAAGACCGAAGCGAACTTGGCGCTGTAGGCCATGATGGCGACCTCCCCGTGGCCGTTCGTGTCGAGAACATCCCGTATGGCGCCGATTCTACCGTCCATCATGTCGGAAGGCGCCACGATATCGGCGCCGGCGTCGGCGTGGGCCAGGGCCTCCTTGGCCAGAACTTCAACCGTTGCGTCATTATCCACATCCGGGGCCCCGTCCCTGTTCTGATACAGAAGCCCGCAATGGCCATGATCCGTGTATTCGCAAAGGCATACATCCGTGATCACACAAAGGCCGGGGGTGCGCTGTTTGATCGCTTCCACGGCGCGGCATACGGCCGAATCACGCTGCCAGGCGCTTGACCCTTCCGCGTCTTTGTGTGCCGGAATGCCGAACAGCAATACCGCGGGAATGCCTGCGTCGGCTGCGCGGGCTGCCGCATCCGCCACTTCGGCAAGTCCCCATTGATACTGGCCCGGCATGGAAGTGATGGCTTTGCGCCCATGGGCTTCTTCCCGCACAAAGAGCGGAAGAACAAGATTATCAACGCTGACCCGTGTCTCGCGCGTCAACCGCCGTAATGTTTCGTTGCGCCGCAATCGTCTTGGCCTTACGGAAAGATACATGGCACCTGGTCCTTCTATAACGGGCTCATAGGGGAATAGACCGCTACAGCGTAGCACATGTACGCGCTGAAATTAAAAAGGCAAAAGCCCCGTTAATGATTGTACGTGGCGCGCAAGGCATTGACAAACGCCTCGGCGAACCACTGGCGCCAAAGGGGATTTGAAAGGCGCTGCTGGTCTTGCTCGTTGTTCATATTGGCGACTTCAACCAGTACCTTCGTGGGTATATTGTTGTAGCGAAGCACCCCCGGCAGAAACACTTCAGTCTCGCTGCGCCGTATAACACCGCGAATCGGGTCCCCGGCGTCATGCACTTTCAGGGGGGGCTGGTTTGTTCGCATGGATTGGATCAGCGCGGCCGCAAACAGGCGCGATAACGCCTCATCACGTTTCCGTTCAGCCTTGGTGCTCTTTGAGGCGGTATCCCGGGATACTTCCTTGTATTTGCTGAATGTGGCGGACGCGGAAACATCTTTATCGCTGCGGTGGGCGGCGCCGGGTACATAGACCATGGCGCCGCGCAGGGTGTCATTGAATAGATAATCGCAGTGGATGCTGGCAAAAACGACTTTTCTCGGGTCCGTGCCTTTCTTACGTTCCCGATGATAGAGGTAATTGGCCAGATTCCAGCGCAAAGTAATGGAATTGTCTTGATCCCACAGATTATAGGATGGGGTGGTTTTCAGGAGTTCGCGGGTATCATGGCTGAAACTTGTTTCCTCCGAGAAGGCATAGTTCTGTTTCGGGTCATAGGTGGTGACATAAACTTGAGCATTCGTCTGTTTTTCGAGCAGCGCCTTGATGCGGCAGACGATATCGTAGTTGATTTCGTCTTCATATAGACCAAGTTTGTCTTTGGCCGCCCCATGGTCGCGCCCGCCATGGCCGGAATCCAGCACGACTACGATGCCGGCGAGGTCTTTGGTATGGACACGCTCTTTCTTCAGGCGTTGTTCCTCTTCTCGAACAGCCTCATAAGCGATGCGTTGTTCCGAACCCTGGGGCTGGAAACGCGCCGACAGCATTTCCATGGGTATTACTATTTTCTGCCCGGCTGGAATACAGTGTACATTCTGAATGCCGCTGCGCTGGGCGATGATGCCGCAGGCGGCAAGAATGGATTGGTTATCCCAATAGTCGGTAAACCGTACCACCACTGCGGAATACAGGCTTTCGCCTGCCTGTAGTTTATAGACGGCGTGACCGTCATGATATTCAAGAAGCCCTTCCGTATTCCCGTTTACAAAGGGGAAAGCAATGCCGGGGGTTTGGCCGGTATCGTCCTCCATCGGCGTTAATAACTGCTTGCCGGCCGTTTCCTCCTGTGAAATAACCATGGGACCTGGATCGGTTCCCTTTACTTGCGGTGCGGTTTTAGGCAACGTTTTTGGTGGCGGGACGGATACGACCGGTAATGGACGTTTCTCCTTGAAGGCGCGCATCACAGGAAGCAACAACGGCTGGGGCACCAAAATCTGGTCCCCGCGCTGTAAAGGTTCCCGTATGGCACGGTTTTGCTCGCATGCAAGAATCCGGGCGCAGGCGTCCCCGGACCCCGTTAACCATCCGGCGAGGGCTGCAATCGTTTCACCGCTTCCGGGACAGGAAACCCGAACCGTATGCCACCAGCCGTTTTCATCGATGTAGTCCAGCGGGAAAATCGTCAGCAAAGCATGACGTCTGGCTTCAGGGGACAGGCATTCAAAATTAAGGGCGGCCGCACGCAAGGTGGCGTAACGGCGCCACAGACTGCCATCGGCCAGATAGCGTGTCCAGAAGGTCTGTACGTCAATATCCGGCGGAGGGGAACATTCAAGGAACAATCGGTTTCCGTTCTGCAGCGCCACACAGACCCCGGATTCCATGGACTCTCGAATGCTGGTATCCGCCGACGCGGTAGATGCAAGCAGTTCCAGAAGTAAACAGAGAAATACGCAGCCGTATTTCATTCTTGACGTATTCATGAACACCAACAGTCTCCGCCTTGCCAAGAAATCCTGGACAGATTTTTTCCTCGACAACATAACCCTTTTAAGATACTCTATAATGTATCATAAATTATTGACAAATACAACCCATAGTTTTTGGCGGTTTGTGGGAGTTTGGTCGTGGGGACAGTCTCATCAAACAGCCCTTTTTTTTCGCCCAGAGCCCGGCATGGGAATCAGTCGGTGATTCGCAATGTTCCGGGTGTCCATATGAAAGTCTGTTGAAGTTTGCCGGGGTCAAGGGTGGCATGGTACTATAATCCACAGGCAGGTACGGATGTTTTCATGCTGCTTGAACGGTACCTTCGGAGAATCCAGATAACAGACCGCTTGATGAAGGAAATTTGATACGGTTCTGGAATGTTAAAGATATATGCGGCGCTGGAGGGTGTACCGGAAGGCGGTTAGTGTTGGGCGTGGACTTTTCTGAAACATTGACCTGCCGTTTTCTTCGGGAATCGCAATGTTTATGTGTTTGTTGTTACCGTACCGTGGATAATCTGTACACGTATTTACTCTGGAATACTTGCTGTTGAAAAGACTACGCATATTTCTGGCGAATATTGGCTTGCGCAGCCCCTTGTATCAATTGACTACTCCGCCCATGGGGTTGATGTATCTTGCCGCCTATATACGGGAACGCTTTCCTGTGGAAATCCGTATTGTCAATCAGCGCATGGAAGGCTGTTCCAATGAAGCGCTGGCAAAA
>MTKZ01035578.1_pt4 | contig 14464 bp, 17 predicted proteins | sample 1042781 | NCBI WGS metagenome assembly MTKZ01 (sample SAMN06212207, study PRJNA360539) | anaerobic digester metagenome | biome: Wastewater treatment plant; material: sludge; isolation source: anaerobic digester fed with sludge from wastewater treatment plant | place: Denmark: WWTP Viborg ...
TGCCATCAACTCATCCCGAACGCGCTCCGGGCTGGGGCCGTTGGCCGCCGCAAGGCGCGGCGCGGCGGCTTGCGCAGCGGCGCGGGTAAATGGCTCAATCGTCGCGCCAAGGCTCAGCGCCATGCGCGTGGCTCGCAACACGCGCACCGCGTCATCTGTCAGGGCGGTCTCGCTCACCATGCGCACCACGCGCTGGCGCACATCTTCCGCGCCGTTCAGCGGGTCAATCAGGTCGCCGCTAAAAATATCCAGCCCAATCGCGTTGATGGAAAAATCACGGGCGCGCAAATCCTGCTCCCACGTCTCGCCGCGGCACATGGCAAAATCCATCTCCAAATACGGGTCAGATTTATTCAAAATAACCCGCGCGGTGTGCCGTGTCTCATCCATCACGTAAAACGCGCCGCCCAACGCGCCGGCCACATCACGGCCCACCGCAATTGGGTTGCCCATCACCGCAAAATCCAAATCGTGGGGGATGAGGCCAAGCAGGGCGTCGCGCACCGCGCCCCCCACCAGAATTAGATGAGCATGGCGTTTCTGCGCGCTCTTTCGCACCTGCTCCATATGCGGAAAGTCACGAAGATGGCGTGTGGCTGGCTGCTTTTCCATCGGTCAACAAAAAAGAAGAATAAGAACCGCGAAATATCGCGGCACAATTTTGTTATCCCGGCTTTTGCTACGCGCCAAAGCCAATTGTGATGATGGCGGCCACAAAACCCAGCGCCACCAAAACGCCGCCGCCCCACGCCAAATAGGCCGCCGCGCGCTCGCCGCGCCGCATAAGCGCAATGCCAATGAGGGCGTTCAGGGCGACCAGGCCAACCCCAAACAAGGCGGGCGTAAAAANNAATTTGATTAGCACCGGCGAACCGATCTGCCAGACCGGCGGCGTTAAAGTGCAAAGGAATGCTCCCGCGCAAGGCGGGGAATCGCCCCGCCGCCAGACCCATCAGCAAAAATGCGCACACGCCCAGCGCGGCCAGCAAGAATTGCGCCAGCCTGTTTTGCCAAATTCCCCAGCGCAAAAATGATGGCAGCACCCGCGTGTGTTGCACCATCTGAGTTGGGCGCATCTCGTGCCGCGCCTCAAACGCATCCACCAGCCCATCGGCATCAAATGGCGAGATGGCGTAGGCTCGTTCTGGCGTAACCAGCACAAGCTGGTCTTCTAATGGCGCATTGGCATAAAAGTGGATGGGTGGCAGGCCGGGCGCGCGGCCTGTGCCAATCCACCAATTGGTGAGCGGAATTTTGCGCAGTTTAAGATCGGCGGCAAGCTCGCTGGCGGGCAGCACTTGCTGCGCCTCGCCCATCGGTATCACCTCGCTGATGGAGCCATAACGAATGACAAACGCGTTTCGATCCAGCGCGTAACTGGTGGTGTTCAGCGCCCGCGCGTGGAACAAGGCCCATGCCGCAAGCAGGATGAGGGCCACAACCAGCNNACCAGCGCAGCCAAAATCACGGTCAAAATCGTGACCGGCAAAAGCGCCATCGCCACAAGCCCCAGCAAGGCCACCACGCCGCAAATGACTGCGGCGATGACCCCCGCGCGGTATGCCTGCGTTCCGTCTGTGTCAAAAACAATCATTTCAAGTGCGAATTATGAGTTACGAAGTTGCGCCGCGCAATTTCTAACTTGTAATTCGTAATTTATGCGCGTCTTCCACCCGCAAATCTTGCGAGAGAGCGCCGGTCTCAATGAAAATGACGCGCTCGGCCAGGTTTGTGGCGCGGTCGCCAATGCGCTCCAGGCAGTGCCCGGCGTGCATCAACCAAATGCCGCTCTCAATCAGGCTGGGCTTCTGGCTCATGGCCGATGAGGCCGTTTGAATCAGCGTCTGATACAACTCATCCAGTTTTGCGTCGTCGTCAATCACCTGGCGCGCCGCCGCCTCATCGTGCGCCATATACGCGGCAATGCTGCGCTCCAGCAAAGACCGCGCGGCGTCTGAGAGAGCCACGAATGGCTCAATGGCAAATGTGCTATCAGCATTGGCGCGATTGATTTTGCGGGCGGCTTTGGCCACGCCCTTGGCGTAATCACCGCAACGCTCCAGCTCCACCGCCACAAAGGTTGCGGCCAAAAGTTCGCGCAAATCTCGCGCAACCGGCTGCTGGGTGGCAATGGTGGTCAGGCAAATATTTTCGATGTGATACCGAAGCGCGTCGGTCTCGCGGTCATTCAATTTAACCTGCCGGGCTTCCTCAAAATCGTTGGCGACCAGGGCGTGGGTTGCCAAAAGCGCGGCCTGCGTGGCTTGCTGGCCCAGCGCGGCAATCCCCGCGCGAATCTCGGTCAGCTCGCGGTCGAACAAAGAGCGCTTGAACATTGTTTGGTTTGTAAGATGTAAATGTGTAACGTGTAAAAAAGATGCAAGGTTTGCCGCTTTACAAATCACACTTTATATTTCATAAAAAAATCAGCCGAACGGTTGCCCGTCCGGCTGATTATATGCAGAGCAATGTTAAGCCTGTGTGAGGCGTTTTGCCTACATGTTCTTGGCGCCGTAGCCGGGGCCATCGGTGAAGAAGTACGCGTTCCACGCGGCGGCTTCGGTCAGGTTGATCGCCTCGCCCGCGGGGCCTTCGGCAACTGCTTCGCCGTGGCGCTGATACTTCTGCCCAGCCTTGAGCGTGTGCGATTCGGGCACTTCGTCTGCCGGGAATATGGCCACAAACGGGCACTCTGGCACGCAGGCGCCGCAGTCAATGCAGGTGTTGGGGTCAATGTAAAACCAAGGGAACTGATCCTCTGGCTTGCCGGCGACGATGCACTCCACCGGGCATACATCCCGGCACGCGCCATCGCGCAGACATAGAGCAGTAATTACGTGAGCCATGTTTTATTTATCTCTCCTTTTCTTCAAGAGTTATTTCGACATTTGTCTTGTGGCGTATTGTAATCCCATTACAAAACCAACGGAGCGAATTTAGATAAGGATAACAACATCTTTTGCTGCGGATAAATTTACCGCGGGTTATAAAACGCCCCAAACTTTCCGCGGTTTTTAATTTGGTAGAATGCATGGCCTTGTGAATCAAACAGATTTGCACGGAGATAACGAATCAGGATAGAAAGCAGAGCAGGGCAAGATGAAAGTTTTACTTAAACAAGATGTGTATAACCTCGGCCACGCCGGTGATGTGAAGACGGTCGCCGATGGATACGGCCGCAATTATCTTTTGCCGCGCGGTCTGGCAGAAATCGCCTCCGCGACCGCGCTCAAGCGCGTGGAGGGCTTCAAGTCCGCCGCGCTCAAGAAGCGCGCCGCAGAGCAAAGCGATATTGACGCAGTGGCGCAAGTCATCAATGGCAGCGTGTTCAATCTTACGGCCCGCGCCGGAGAGAAGGGCAAGTTGTTCGGCTCAATTACATCCGCGCAAATTGCCGATGAAATTAGCAAGAAACTGGGCAAGGAATTTGACCGCCGCAAGGTGGCCTTGCGCGAGCCAATCCGCGAAGTGGGCACCTTCACCGTGCCAGTTCGCCTCTCGGCAGATATTAACCCCAGCGTGACCGTGGTGGTCTCGCCAGAGGGTGGTGTGGTGGCACAACCCGCCGCGCCGGTGGTTGCCGAAGCATCGGCCCCCGCGCCCGCCGAAGAAGCCGCGGCGAGCTAAAAAAACATATTGGGTATTGGTGATTGGCCTGTGCGTTGCACATGGCTTGTTGCCAATACCCAATTTATTTTTCCTCTTTCCGTCGCCGTTTCGCAGCCATTTTGCGCAGGAGCGCCAACCCAAAATGACCAAGTCAACTCAACCAGCAAATTCCGAACATTCTTCCGAACACCCTATTGTCGCCTTGTTTCGGCACAACGTTTGGGCCAACACCGTGCTGTTTGCGGTTTGCGCAGGTTTGACCACGGAGCAGCTTCAAACCAGCATCGTGGGCGCGTATGGCTCGGTTTACGAAACGCTCTGGCACATCGCCAGATCAGAACGCTCGTATCTGCATCGCCTGACCACTGGCAAACCCTATGCGCAGCCAGCGGGACAACCGCCGCCAACTGTGGCCGAATTGCAAGAATCCATTCGCGCCAGCGGCGAGGGATTCATTGGTTTTGCGCCCACCGTTCTGGGGCAGGATGAGGTAGAAATTGATTGGGATGGCACGCCGCGCATGGTGCCCTGCTCCATCATTTTGACGCAGGCCATAAACCACGCCACCGAGCACCGCGCCCAAATAATGACCACCCTCACCCAAATGGGCATTGAACCGCCCAACATTGATGCCTGGTCGTTCTTTGAAGCCACCGCGTTGTAATCACGCGTAAATCACTTCATCCAGCGGCACATCGTGCGGGTCGGTGAGCCACGGCTCACACTGCTGAAACGAAAACGCCACCCCAAGTTTGTAAGCATCTGGGCGCAAGCGCGTGAGAAGCGTGTCGTAATACGCGATGCCGTTGCCCAGCCGGTCAAATTTTCCATCGGCGCGGGGCGCAAATCCCAGCAGCGGCACAACCACCAAATCAGCCTCGCTCAGCACGGCCAACTCCAAATGGCGCGGCACGGCCAAGCCCCAGTCTCCGCGTTTGTAATCGGCGGGGTCCAGCGTGCGCACCCAATACGCATCGGTTAACCTGCTGCCTTTGACAAACAAGGGCGCCATCACCCGCTTGCCCGCCGCCAGCGCCCCTGCCATGATGNNGATGGCGTTCGCCGCGGCGAAGGCCGCATGTTCCATCACCCGCCCGCAAACAACCGCGCTGCGGCTGGCCCGTTCTTCTTTTGGCAGGGCATAGCGCAGGGCGCGTATTTTTGGGCGCAATTCTTTTTTGGTGTGCATAGGTCATTTCACTTTTGTTCTCTCGCAAAAAATTGGCGTTTACTCTGCGCGTTGCGATAGATTTTGGTTCATCTCCTGAAAAAATGGGCTGAGGAAAAATAAGATCGTTTTATATTTTTATCTTTTCACCGCGGAGGCGCAGAGACGCAGAGAGAAAAAGATTTCTCCGCGTCTCTGCGCCTCCGCGGTGAAAAAGGCAAACTCTTGTCAAATGCTTGCCCATCCGTTGAGAAAATATGTCATATTTTTAGATGCGCTGCAAACCCGTGTTGTTTATTCTGCTTTCCACATTTTGGCGGATGGCCGCCGCGATGGCCTCGCGGTCATCTGCGGCGTTTAGCGCCAGCCAGCGCGCTGGCTCTTGCGCGGCCAGCTCCAAATACCCCGCCCTCACCCGCGCATGAAATTCCAGCGTCTCGGCATCCAGCCGGTTAAACTCCACATCGTTGGTCTTGCGCCGAGCAATCCCAGCCTCGGGGTCAAGATCAAGATAAATTGTGAGGTCTGGCGCAAGCCCGCCGGTGGCAAAGTTGAGGATGGCTTTGAGCGTGGGCAAATCCAGCCCGCGCCCGTAGCCCTGGTAGGCCAGCGTGCTGTCTGCAAAACGGTCGCACACCACCACCCCACCCTTTTGCAGATGGGGCCGGATGCGCTTCTCAACAATCTCTGCGCGCGAGGCGCAAAACAGCAAAAGCTCTGTGCGCGGGTGCATGGGCTGGCCACCCGTTTTGTGGTGCAAAAGCAACTCGCGGATGACATCGCCCGCCTCGGTGCCGCCGGGTTCGCGCAACGCCAGCGCGTCATGCCCGCGCGCGGCCAGCCACGCCATCAGCCGCGCCACCTGCGTGGTCTTGCCGCTCCCATCTCCGCCTTCGAATGTGATGAACATTTTTGCAAAAGACGGGAGACGGAGGACGGAAGACCGATTTCGCCGTCTTCCATCCCCCGTCTCCCGTCAAAAAAAATTAATCCCTAAAAATCCTCACCCTGCGGTTTGGCTCTTTGCCATATGAATGAGAAACCAGATTGGACATGCGGGCCATCTCGTGCTGCTGGCGGCGCACAAATGCGTTTTGCGGCGCCAGCGCCACATCGCGCTCGCCGCTTTGCACGCGCTTTATCGCCTCCTCCGTCTCTTTGATGGCCCTCTCGAACGGCACACTCGCGCCGCTGGAGAGGTCAAACAGGTCAATTAAACAATTCTCCATCTGCGCCGATGAGTTGGAGCGCAACACGTAAATCGGCACGTTGCGGCTCTCCGCATCCGTGATGACTTTTGTGCGCTGGCGGTAATACGGCTTGGCGGTGATGAGCACATCGGCATCCTCAAGGCTGTCCACCACATCTGCTGGCACGCCCAAATTGCGCACGGCCTGCACCAGCCGGTTGCGGGCAATGCCAAACGCGAACAATTGCATGGTGCGCGGGCGATGGCGTTTGAGTTCATCCAGCATGTCCTCGTCTTCCTCGGAGATGCCGTTGCCGTTTGGGGCCGCATCGGCCAGCGCCGCGCCAAACAGTTCATCTGCCCGTTGGGCGCCAATGCTGCGGTTGCGGCTGCCGCGCCACTCGCTCGTGTCGCCGCGCTGCCAGCGGCCCTCGCCCGCCGAGGCGCCATCCGCCGGGCTGCCCGGTTTGCGGGCGGGCACCGTTTTTTCCACCGAGACGTTGCCTTGCGCGTCCAGCGAGCGAATCTCGGTGCCGGGCATGCGCCCGCGCAAAAACGAATCCACCGCGTCTTTTACGCTGGGGTGAACCACCAGTTTGTGGCGGTCTTGAATCTCAATCAGCACATCAAAGGTTGGGTCGGCGCGGCGCTCCAGCACGGTTTTTTGCGTGCCGCGCCGCCGCGCTTCCTCGTCAGAGAGGGTCACGCTTTCAATGCCGCCCACCAGGTCGTTTAGGGTTGGGTTGGCGATGAGGTTTTCCAGCGTTTGGCCGTGCGCCGTGCCAATGAGCTGCACGCCGCGCTCGGCAATCGTGCGGGCGGCCTCGGTCTCCAGCTCGCGGCCAATTTCGTCAATCACAATCACTTGCGGGTTGTGGTTTTCAACCGCCTCAATCATCACCTCGTGCTGCTGGCTGGGTTTGCTCACTTGCATACGGCGGGCACGGCCAACCGCTGGGTGTGGAATATCGCCATCGCCGCCAATTTCGTTGCTGGTGTCCACAATCACCACGCGGCGATTCTCGGCCAGCACGCGGGCGGCCTCTCGCAGCATGGTGGTTTTGCCAATGCCCGGCCTGCCCAGCAGCAAAATGCTCTTTCCGCTGGTGATGATGTCTTCAATAATGCCAAGCGTGCCATACACCGCGCGGCCCACGCGGCAGGTCAGCCCCACCACCGCGCCATGCCGGTTTTTGATGCCGCTCAGGCGGTGCAAGGTTCGGGCGATCCCGGCGCGGTTGTCATCGTCAAAATTGCCGATGCGCCCGAGCACAAAATCAATATCGGCGCGGGTCACTTCTTCTGCCCGCAAAATGAGTTCCTCTCCGCTGGCGTATCTGGATTCGGGCGGACGGCCCAAGTCCATCACCACTTCGATCAACTCGCTAAATTTTCCTATTCTGCGCAATGCCTCTACGATGGAAGGCGGCAAGACCTCGAACAGCGCGTCAAGGTCGTCTGTTATTTTCGGTTCTGTCATTCGTGGGGGTTATTTTCTCACTTGCGGAATAGAAAGAAATAAGAAATAAGAAATGAGAAATGAGACAAGATTAAAACCTCGCAGGTTGGCCTGCGCTGCCTCGGTTGTCCAAAATTGTGCAGGCCAACTTGCGAGGTTTGAGCGGGTTGAAATCCCGCCGGGGATCAGGCATACACGCTGCCTTGAGCGCATCCCCTGGGGAACGAAGTCGCATAAACTGCCGCCCTCGGCGCTGGTGGCCGCCAACTAAATAGGGCTAACCGAGCCTGCGCGTGTTGCTGCCGCCTCTGCAAAGGGATGCGCGGAGGAAGAGTTTCCTCAAAAATCAACTCTGCAAGTAATTTTCTCGAAAGGTTTTTTCGAGATTTGAAAGCTCAAACTCATCCGCACTCACAAAATACTCGCCCATATTATTGGCCACTTCTTCTACAGAGTAAGACCTTTCTTTCGCTGAAGACGATTCCAAAATATCTTTAATACAAAAAATAATCGTTGGATTGCCTACACTCCAATAAGCTACAAGCGTGCTATCAAGGGCATATAAGAACACTCTGGCACTATATTCCCAGAAATTGCTATTTAGAGAAGAATCCAAGCGCATCTTATGCCAGTCAACACACAGATTATCCATATCAAATATTAGACGTTCTTTAACACAGTTCTCTACCACTTTTATTTGTATTAATGGTGAGTTAGGAGACAAATTTAATCGAATCATTTCACAAAAGGCTACTGTATTCTGAAATGATTCATCAAAGAAATCAGTTACTGGTAGAGAAGTGAGTCTTTGTGGAAAAAGTTTGTCAAGGTTTATTATTGACTTCTCAATTTTCTCGCACCGAGAAGTTATTTCAGGATCCATTAGCAATTTTGTTTTCATTTTGTTTTCATTTTTCATAGTAATCATAAAAACGATATTTCGCAACAGTTTCTCCATTTAGTTGATATGAGATTGATGCTCCATGCTCCCATTCTCTGGGATTATTGTAAAGTGTAAACACTCTCCCATCTCCCATATCTGCAACTAACACGCCCTCTGATCGTTCAACCCACCTATCGCCGAGAGCTTGCTTAACATCATTGACTGATACTGTAGCCGGAAAAGCCCAGTTTGTAGTATTAGCTCTTGGTCTCGTAACATTTTCTAGTGTTATTGAAGATGGATTGTCTTTAAATCTATTGGACAAGCCTTGAAAAACTTCTCGCAAAAATGCATCTGCCGTATCTTTTGTGAAAGATGAGGCCACTGTGCCAGCAAAAACTCCTATCTGATCTTTATTCTCTTGCCATACCTGATTAAGCGCCTCTCTTAGACTGCCTTTTTGCATTGTGCTCCAATTTCGGGCAGCTTGTATATCATTCAACCCTGCTGTTCTAGACGCTTGAGCATATTCCAGATTCCCCTGCTTCTCGAATCGAGCGGCATTGGCTAACCTCGCATATCCAGTAGCTAAAGTTTCAAAGGAACCTTCAACATATCCTAGTTCCTCGGCGTGTTCTAGATACCACCTATATGTAAAGTTAGGGTTATCACCAAACTCACTCCCACACCAATCACATTGCACTGCATGCCCAGTTGGGTCGTTATACTTGAGGGGGTTGCCGAATNNCATCATTTGCCCAATATCTCTGACTTTGACAAACTTAGAGTAAGACTGATCTATTCACGCCCCCGCCATGTATCATCCAGCCCATGCGACTTATTATTTGCCGACACGGCGAGAGCGAAGCCAACGTATTGCGCATTTTGTCTAACCGTGACCTGCCGCACGGGTTAACCCCAAAAGGCCAGCAGCAGGCCCGCGACCTGGCCGAAAAACTGGCAGGGGATGACGTGCGTCTGCTCTACGCCAGCCACATTTTGCGGGCGCAGCAAACGGCGGCCATCGTTGGGCAGCGACTGGGATTAAACGTGCGCACCTCCACCGCCCTGCGCGATTTTGACTGCGGCATATACGAAGGGCGCGGCGACCCCGAAGCGTGGGCCGCCCACGATGCGCTGGTGAGCGCGTGGCTGACCGAGAAAGACCACGACCGCCGCATCCCCACCGGCGAAAGTTACAACGACATCAAGGCGCGCTTTGAGCCGTTCCTGCGCAACCTGGCAGAGCAACACGCCGCGCAAGAGGGCGCCATCGCCATCATCATGCACGGGGCGGTGATGATGCTCTTTTTGCCCGCGCTGTGCCGCAACCTCAACCACGCCTTTGGCTTCCAGAACCCCATCCCCAACTGCGGGCGGGTTGTGCTGGAGCCGCAGGATGACGGCTTTATTTGCGCCGATTGGAACGGCTTGCGCCCGGTCAGCGCTCTTTGATCACCGGCTTTGCCAGCCGCACGCCGGTTATCAATCCCGCAATAAACGCCACCAGCAAAAATATGATTCCTGTTTCAAGTGTCATATCGCATCTCTCCCTGAGATGAGTTTTTGCAGAGGAACGGAATCCCGCGCCTCCAGCAGCCTTAGCCTCGATTCACAAAATGGGTGATGATGGACACGTGATCCTCGAAGAACCTTTCCTCGTTCACGTATACATCGGCCAGCGGCATCCACCATGCCCGCTCGGCATCATCCCCGCCTTTCACCTGGGGCAGCTCGCCGGTGTTACCCAAATTCACGTAAAACCCGTGGGTGATGGTGCGCCCACGCAATGAGCGATCCGGGTGATCAAACACCGCCGTGGCGCGCACATATTTGCGCAGCTCGGCCACGGGCAATTGCAAGCCGGTCTCCTCGCGCAGTTCGCGTAGCATAGAGCGCTCCAGCGTCTCATCCTGCGAGACAAACCCGCCCGGAAGCGCCATCAGCCCCTTGCCGGGGTAACCGCGCCGCCGCACCACCAGCACGTGACCCGATTTATGCACCACCGCGTCGGTGGTGACAAAAATGGGCGGGTATGGCGCGGCGGCCCAATCGCGTTTGTAGCGATCCACCCATTGCTGTTCCTCGCAAAGTTGGGTGTATGGCGCGGTTTGGGCAAACGCATCCATAAACGCCGCAATTTCCGGCGGAACCTGCTTGCGCCACTGGCCCATCCCCCGAAAATAGCTCTCGCGGATGTGCACCGCACGGATGGGTTCATGTTCGCGGCGCTCCACAAAATCCCATTGCGGGAAACTGCGCAAATACAAACTGTCCGTGTCCTTAAAGTGGCCCAAAATAGCGATGGAAGTCGCATCGCCCGCGATCTCGCGCACACGAGTTTGCACTTCCACGCTCCACATGCTCTCGTTGTAAAGCCAGTCGCGGATGGGGATGAAGGCCACGCGGCCCGCCTGCTCGCGCGGCAACGCGGCGCGCATCATCTCCTCGCGCTGGGCAGAACTCCATGGGTTGCGAACGGTGGGGGCGGCGCGGTGGCTGCCAAGAACCACGATCACGCGCTCGGCCAGGTCAAAAGCCTGGTCAAATAATTTTCGATGGGCGTTGTGAAATGGCTGAAACCGCCCGATGACAACGACAAACTGATATTTCATGGCTACCCTCCCTGGGTGCTCAATTTTTAACCGCCCTCGCTGGGCGGACAGGTTGATTATACGACCAGAGAAATTAGGCGGGCATATTTCAAAAGATGCGCCTTTAGATGCGCCTTTAAAAAAGCCCCAGAACGCGATTTTGCTTTATTTCATGATTTGCAATTTTTGGTAAAACGCCTTCCCGCTCTCACACCCCCTATAATTACACGCATGTCTGTGCAGAAAACGCCTCCCGGGCGCAAAGGTTTACGCCGGGGCGTCAATAATCAAGAAATTCAGTGGGAGGAAGATCTCCGCCCTTTCTCTCGGTTGCCGCGCGAACCCAAACGCCCGCCAACACAAAAAACGCCATTTTGGATTCCGGCGCTGGTCAGCGCTTTGGCGATTGTGTTTGCCTGCGTTTTGGCAAACGGCTTTTTTAATAATGCCAAAAAATCGCTAAGTTCGGTTACAATCTTCCCAACACCAACGCCAGCATCGCCGCAGGTTACGCCAACAGAACGCCCATCGCCCGCGACGGCCACACCATACGTTGCGCCAACCGATACACCGCCGCCCATGACAGCCACGCCCGCCGCAGGAGCCATCAGCGTGGGCGGATATGTAAAAATTGTAGACACAGGGCCAAATGGCCTGAACTTCAGGCGCGAACCCTCTACCACCGCCGACAAAATTGGCGCGCTGGCAGAAGGCGGCGTGTTTCAGGTGGTGGAAGGCCCGGCCAGTTCGGGTGGCATTACCTGGTGGAGATTAAAAAACACCGATGGCCAGCAGGGCTGGGGAGCTTCGACATACATGCAGCCAACTGCAAAACCATAAAACAAGCGCTTACAAGGGGGCAATATGGCAGCGAACGATAGCGGGTTTTTAGCCGCGCAATTTCAATTGGGATTAAGGCTGGATCAATACATGGCCAGCCTCAAATCTAACAAAGAGACCTTTCGCGCCAACTTCATGTCTGCCACCGCCTGCCTCACCCCAGAAATCCTGGGCGCTTACCGGCGTTTGCCGGTCAAAGTGCGGGTGATGGGGCTGGTGAATGATGACGACCCCGACACCATGCGCGACATGCCGGTAATCAGCCGGCTCTCGGTGGAAGTAGGCACCATCTTATTGCGATTTTTTCGAGCCAAAGAACNNACGCCAGCCATCGCCTTTTTGGATGATCGCTTTAACTTTATTGGCACGCACATTCAGCGCACCCCGGCGCTGGCTCAGTGGATGGAAGCCCGGCAAGCGGCGTGGCTGGCCGAACACCCCGAAGCCTCGGATCTCAACGTCCCCATCAACCGGGTAAAACTACAAATTGCCACAAACGCGCTCACGCCTCAGGAACGCATCTATTGGGGTGAACAAGCTTTGCAAACGTGGCTCAAAATGATGGAGCAATATTTTCACGGCGCCGCATCCTCGCAGGCAAATTAAGGCTTTTGCAAGCCAACATTCCGGCAATCGCGCACCCAAAATCGGGGTTAAATAAGCGCAAAATCAGCGAGTTACGTTATTGTTTCGCAAAACGTTATAATACTTTGGCATGATATTGGTGACTGGCGCAACTGGATGCATTGGCCGGGCGGTCGTGGAGCGTCTCACGGCTTCCGGGCAATCCGTCAAATGTCTGTGGCATTGGGGGCGCGAACATCCCGCCTACCGCCGCGTGACGATCACCGGTGGTGATGTGCGCAACCGCGATTCGCTGGTAGAAGCCCTGAGCGAAGGCGGGGAATGCGACACCATCATCCACCTGGCCTCCATCCGCCGCGAAACCGCAACCGACACTTTTGACGACGTGCATGTGCTGGGCGCGCAAAATATTGTGAGCGCGGCCAAAGAGTGCAAAGTTCAACGCGTCATCACCGTAAGCAGCATGGGCAGCGAGATACGCTCGCCGTATCCGTTTTTGCGCAGCATGGGCAAGCTGGAAGAAATTACGCGCGGCAGCGGCTTGAACTGGACGATTGTAAAAAGCGCCGCGGTGTATGGCCCCGGCGACTGGCTGACAAGCTGGCTGACAGGCGCGGCCCAAGCCATGCCTTTTGCCGTTCCATTGCCCCATCGCGGCGAGACAAAATTGCAGCCCATTTGGGTGGGCGATTTAGCCGCCTGCGTGGTGCGCTGTTTGGATACGCGCTCAACATACCGCCAGTTGCTCACCGTGGGCGGGCCGCAATCGCTCACGCTCACAGACATCGCGCAAATCACGCTCAAGGCCACCGGCAAGCCGCGCCGCATTGTGCGCGTGCCAACCACGTTCACCCGCCAGTTGGCGCGGTTCATGGCGCATTGCCGCAACGCGCTGGATGAAATGGAGTTGGAAGCGCTCTCTTACAACCGCACAACCGAAGTNNACCGAAGTGGGTGGCGTGCATCGCGTGTTTGGGTTTGCCCCCGCAAAAATGCCCGGCAAGCTGGATTGGCTCAGCCCGGAGTATGCGCCGCCGCCCCCGCCCATTCGCTATCCAGAGAAAAAGCCCGCTTCGTCTCGCACAGGTCTCAGCCTCATTCGCAGGCGTTAGCCGCGCGCATCGCATCCCCGGAACAAACTGGCGAAACGCGCGTCTTATAAGCGGAGGTATGTGATGAAGAAAATGATTTATTTGTGTGTGTGCGCGATGGCGCTTGCGGCGTGCACTGGCGCCGCAACACCCGCGCCCAAACCAACAGACACACCTGCGCCCGCGCCAACCAATATGCCCATGCCAACATCTACCGAACTTCCCATCATTAATCGCTCGGCGCCTGGGCAGCCCGGCGCAACCAATCCCGGCATTCTCATCGAGATGACGGCGGCGGCGCTCGCTCCCACCGCAGCGGATAAAGACTGGCTGGAAGGCAGCGTGTTTATTCAAGATAAAAAGATAACCGCAACCGGGGGCAAGGCAGCCCTGGAATTGCGCGGCAACTTGCCAACCCCGTGCAATATGCTGCGCATGGTGATGGATAAGCCAACTGCCAGCAACCTGGTGAACATCCGCGTGTATACCGTGAGCGACCCGCACCGCATGTGCGTTCAATCTCTTGCGCCGCTTAACGCCCGCATTGATCTGGGCGCATTGCCCGCTGGCGCATACACGTTTGTGCTAAACGGCCAGGAAATTGGCAAGATCGTTTTATAACTAGACTTACGCAAAATGTATGCCAAATAACCGAAGGAAGATCCGTCATTCCCGCGCAAGTGGGAATCTATAACTAACCCGCAAAATAAATTGCGGGGAACCGAGCTTCTCTTGCATTTTTGGTTTGGCGCGGGAATGACGATCTTGATTTTTGCGAAAGTTTAGGTTACAAATTCTAAATACCCATCATGACAGACACATTTCGCTACGGGTTTTATCTTCGACCAGACCTAAAGACCAGCATTGCTGTGAGCCAAATGCACCGCGTGTTGCGGGCGCAATACGGGCTGATCGCGGGCGGGCTGTTTATGCCGCACGCCACCATCAAAGGCTTTTACAAAAGCGCCGCAGAACCAGCAGAGATGGTGGATCGGCTGAACAAAACGCTGGCCGGGTTCAAACCCTTCCGCGTGTATAACGGCGGG
>MTKZ01005757.1_pt1 | contig 14460 bp, 10 predicted proteins | sample 1042781 | NCBI WGS metagenome assembly MTKZ01 (sample SAMN06212207, study PRJNA360539) | anaerobic digester metagenome | biome: Wastewater treatment plant; material: sludge; isolation source: anaerobic digester fed with sludge from wastewater treatment plant | place: Denmark: WWTP Viborg ...
ATCTCATGGAACCGCACCAACACCTTCCCTCATCACACCTTCTTGTGGGAGGGGCTGGACGGCACATCGCTGCCCACCCACTTTCCGCCCGTCAACACCTACAACGCTGAGATCGACCCAGGTGAGCTGGTGCCCGCCGCCCGCACGTTCGCAGAACGGGCGGTGGCCAACACCTCGCTGGTGCCCTTTGGTCACGGCGACGGTGGAGGCGGTCCCACCCGCGAGATGATGGCCCGGGCGCGCATCGCCGCCGATTGTGAGGCGATCCCCCGGGTGTCGATCGGCTCTCCCGCCGAGTTCTTCACCGAGGCGTTGGCCGAGCTGCCTGATCCGCCCCGCTGGGTGGGTGAGTTGTACCTGGAGATGCACCGGGCCACCTACACGGCCCAGGCCAAAACCAAGGCAGGCAATCGCCGAAGCGAGGCCCTGCTGAGAGAGGTGGAGTGGTGGGCGCTGGCAGCCGCAGGGGGCAGCCCCGGCGACGCCTACCCGGCAGCAGAGTTGGACGAACTGTGGAAGGAGACGCTCACCCTCCAGTTCCATGACATTCTGCCCGGCAGCTCGATCGCCTGGGTGCATCGCGAGGCCGAGGCAGGCTACGAGCGCATCATCGGGCGCTGCGAGGCGCTGATCGCCGACTCNNTGCTCGCCAACCCGGCGCCGCACCCCCGGGTTGGGGTGCACCTGGTCGACTGGCCCGACGGGGCCCCTCATCCGGCAGGGTCGCAACCCCTCGCAGACGGACGACTGGCCGTGGCGGCCGACCTCCCAGCGGGCGGCTGGGTGGTGCCGCCCACTGGTGGCGCCGCAGACCATGCCCAACACCGGGTACGGGTCGAGACCGATCCTGCCGGTGGTGGCAGCATGGACAACGGTCTGCTCACCCTCACCTGGGACACCCACGGTCTGGTCACGTCGCTGGTGGATCACCGGGTGCAGGGCGGTCGACAGGTGCTGCGGTCAGGCGAGCCGGGCAACGTGCTCGAGCTCTCCGAGGATCTACCGCTGGAGTTCGACGCCTGGGACCTGGAGGCCTACCACGCCAACTCGACCGTGACGCTCGCCGAGGCGGAACTGGTGGAGGTGGTCGATGCGGGTCCCCTGGTGGCCTCACTGAAGGTCACTCGCCGCCACAACACGTCGACGTTCACCCAGGTGATCCATCTCACTGCCGGCTCCGCCCGCGTTGACGTCGGGTACGACATCGACTGGGCCGAGACCGACAAGGTGCTGAAGGTGGCATGGCCGGTGGACGTGCACACTCACGAGGTGGCCTCCGAAATCCAGTTCGGACACGTGGTGCGGCCGGTGCACCAGAACACGTCCTGGGATGCGGCCCGCTTTGAGTTCTGCGCCCACCGGTGGATCGACGCCTCCGAGCGGGGCTACGGCGTAGCGCTGTTAAACGACGCCAAGTATGGCCACGACGCGCTGGACGGCACGCTCCGCCAGACGTTGCTGACCGCCTCCACCTACCCGGATCCAGCCGCCGACAAGGGTCACCACCGGTTCACGCTGGCGGTGCTGCCGCACCTCGGCGACCTCGTCGAGGGTGACGTCGTCGCCGAGGGCTGGCGCCTCAACAATCCGGTCCGAGCCATCCTCGCCCCCGGAGCAGCGGACGTTGCTGTTGTCGCTGCTCGCCGCGCTGCCCGCAGTGATGCTCCAACAGTTCCACCGGTGACCTGCGACATTCCGGGAGTCACCGTCGAGGCGGCAAAGGCCGCCGAGGACGGCTCGGGTGATCTGGTCGTCCGCCTGTCCGAGGTACACGGCGGCCGCGTTGCGGGCACCGTCACGCTCGGTGCCCCTGCCGCAACGGTGCAGGTCTGCGACCTCTTGGAGGACGAACTTCCGACCGACGATCCTCGGCGAGTCGGAACCGCGGCAGCGCTGCTCGACGACTTCACCGTCAAGGCGACCCTTCATCCGTTCAAGGTGCTCACCCTTCGGTTCGCCAGGTAGCTCCGCACCCCGTGACGACCCCAACGCGCTGTGAACGGGCTGCCCTTCCCGGGTCAGTCGGCCTGGAGCGCCCCGTCCACGATGCGCACCGTGCGATCGCCGTAGTCAAGCACCCGCTCGTCGTGGGTGACGATGATGGCGGCGACGCCTCGACCCTTGATCTCACGTTCGAGCAGGTCCATCACCTGCTTGCCCAACTCCGAGTCGAGCGACGAGGTCGGCTCGTCCACCAGGACCAGCGACGGGTCGTTCATCAACGCCCTGCCGATGGCCACCCGCTGCTGCTGGCCACCCGAGAGCTGGGAGGGCAGGCTGTCGCCCCGCTGACCCAGGCCGAGCTCATCGAGCAACTCGTCGGCACGATCTTTGGCCTCGGAGTCGATTCGGGCGCCGCCAAACTGGCGGACAACCAAAAGGTTCTCACGGGCCGTGAGGAAGGGCACGAGGTTGACCGACTGGAAAACAAAGCCCACCTGGTCCCGACGAAAATTGGCCAGGTCCTTGTCGTTCAGGTCGGTGATCTCGGTGCCGCCAACCCGCACGCTGCCGGAGGTTGGACGAAGCAACGCGCCGGCCACCGTCAACAGGGTGGTCTTGCCCGACCCGGATGGCCCGACCAGCAGCATCATCTCGTCCTCCGCCACGGTCAGGGTCACGTCGTCAAGGGCCACCACCTGAGCCTCGTCGGCTCCATAAACCTTGCGGGCCTTGTCCAGTTCCAATGCGGGCATACGCACTATCCAATCGCTTCGGCAGGGTCGATACGAAGAACTCGGCGCAGCGTGAACAGGCTTCCCAGCAGGGCGCTCAACAGCACGCCAACGGCGATCTGGACCAGCCGAGCGGGCACCAACCGAACCGGCAGGGTGGCGGGAAGCACGCTGACAAAGACGGCACTCAGCACAACGCCGAGCACCAACGCCACCACACTGACGCACACCGCCTGAACCGAAATACCAGCCAGCAGATCGCGCGTTCTGGCGCCAAGCGCCTTCAGCACCGCGTACAGGCCAACCCGTTCCAACGTGATCAGCGTAAAGAACAGCGCCACCACCATGAGGGTGACCACGAAGGTGACGCCGATGATGCCCCGAAAGGTCGACGACTGCTGTTGGACCACCGGCAACGCCTGGATCGCCTGCTCCGGGGTGACGACATCGATGCCGTCCTCGCCGCCCAACCGACCGGCCAGTGCGTCCAACCCGCCGGTATCCAATGCCGTGTCGCTCGGTTGGACGACCAGCGCCTGGTCCACCCCGGGTGGTAACACGGCGGCAGGGTTGGCCTTCTGGACGATCTCACGCCACCGCTTGCTCGACAGCCAGACCGTCGGCGAGCCCTGCGACAGATCATCGACAACCTTCGACACTTCGACCGGCTCCGACGTGGGGCCAATCAACAATGTGTCGCCAACCTTGACGTCGTTTCGGTCGGCAAGGGCGGCGTCGATGACGGCATCATCGCTTGGAGGAGCGGGCAGCACGTCGGTGGGAAGGTCGTAACCGAACAACACAATGTCGACAACGTCACCGTCGACGTCCTGGGCGGTCGAGGCGATCTGGTTCAGCACGCCCACCTTGGCCACCCCATCGGCCTTCGCCAACACATCAGCCTGCTTCACGTCCACCCGCGAACGACCGATGAGTAGATCGCTCTGATCGGAGAAGACAAGCAACCGACCCTCGTGGGCGCGATAGGGACCGGTCTGGTTGAGCTCCAAGCCGTCAAGAAAGCCGCCGAGCACGACCAGCAACACGACGAGCATCGTCAGCGCGCCACCGACCGGAACGAACCGGCCCGGACGGCGCACCAACTCCTTGAAGAAGATCCCCACAGCTAGTTCACCCCCGCAGCGTCTTGTGGCACGTTGACACCCAACATCCGCATCGCGCTAGCGACCGCCTTTCGACGTGGCCCGCACCGGGTCGATGGCCAGCACCCGTCGCACCGCCCCGACCGACGCAACGAGGCCGATCACCACGATCAGGCCCACGGTCGCGGCCGTGGTCGAGGGGCTCAGCCCGGCGCCGAACACGTCCCGGGACAGCGCCAGCAGGCCGGCGGTGACCGCCGATCCAATCAGCGCACCCAAGCCGACCACAACCAGTACCTGAATCAGCACGGAGGTGATCACATCACGGCTGCCCGCACCAACGGCCCGCAGCAGCACCAGTGCGTCCTCCTTTTGAACGGTGAGGATCAGGAAGAACACACCGGTGACGAGAGCAACAACGATGTAGAGCAGCAAATACAGAATGGTGAACGATTGCGTGATTTGGCCAACCCCTGGGAGCGCAGCCACCGCGTCGGCCCGGTCCAACGCCTCGATCCCATCGACCGACTCGTTCAACCTCTGGGCGACCTCGGCGGGTTCGGCTCCGTCGGCCACGGTCACTCCGATCAGCGATGGCGGCACGTCGACCGGCGAACCGGCACGCTCCTGAGACACCTTCACATAATCCTCGAACGGAACGTAGAGGGTCGGCAGCACGTTGAAGGCCGCGTCGTCTGCGCTGCCGACCACCGTGAAGGTCATACCTTCCACTGCAACCTTGCGACCGATATCGATCGGGGTGTCGAACGCCGACCCGCTGAACAAGGCTTCGCCCGGTGCCTTGGGAAGCCGGCCATCCGCCACCTTGGCCGGTACCGACGGCCCGGACGGGTCGCCGCCCACCAACTGCACGTCCAGCTCAGCGCCGCCGGATTGAGCGCCGCCGGATTGGGCGCCGCCGGACCCGTCGCCCGGGGCCGCCGATCCGACCAGACGTGCGGTGAATACGCTCAGGCCGATCGGTGAGGTGGCGGCAACGCCCCCGACCGCTGCAATCTCTTGTTGCGCCTCGGGCCGCAACACGCTGGTCGCCGGATTGCTGCGAGCCTGCTGGTCGTAAACGAACACCTGGGCCGAGGACGACTCGAGACCGCCGGTCAGGCCGCTGGTCAAGGTTCCCGCCACGGCCTGGAAGAACAGCAACAACAACACCAGCAATGCCACGGCCAACGTCAAGAGCGAGAACCGGCCGAGTGACCGGCGGATCTCCTTGAACGCTACGAACATGTGTGCCGGGTGATCACGGGGGGAGGACGCTTCCTGGTCGGTGACGCTTTGGCAAGCTACGACAGGGGCGACAGCTCAACCAACCTCATCGAATCACTGTTCTTGGCGGGAGGATTTGGTGAGATTGGTTGAACTCTCTTCCGAGCGTGGGCACACGAATACCCATAATCTGCTCCAATGGCACCAGCAAATGCACCATCGGTCGCGAACCTCGCCTCGACGGTCACCAACGCCGCCAACCAACCAGACCTTCGCGGCAACCTCATGCCGGTCCGCTCCGAAATCGACATCGACGATTGCCACGTGGATGGGACCATCCCAACAGGCTTGCGGGGCAGCTTCATCCGCAACGGGCCCAACCCGGCATTCGAACCGCTGGGCAGCTATCACATGTTCGACGGGGACGGCATGCTGCACGGGATCACCTTCGGCGACGACGGTGTGTCCTACCGCAACCGTTGGATCCGCTCGCGGGGTCTGGGTGCCGAGCTCGCTCACGGCGCCGCCGTCTACCACGGCCTGGCCGAGGTGATGAGCTTCCCCGACCCGAAACTCACCGGCGACGCGGGACCGTTGAAGAACCCGGCCAACACCCACATCATCGAACACGCCGGAAGGCGACTGGCGCTTTGGGAGGGCGGGCCACCCACCGAGGTCGACACCAACCTCGACACCCTGGGCGAATACGACTTCGGCGGCAGGCTGGTCGGGGCGATGACCGCCCATCCCCGCATCGACCCCCGAACCGGCGAGATGTGCTTCTTTTCATACTCGTTGTTCGAACCCTACCTGCGCTACCACGTGGCCGACTCGACCGGAGCGCTGGTGCACAGCGTCGATCTCGACCTACCCGCGCCCGTCATGATGCACGACTTCATCATCACCGAGGAACACGCTGTGTTTCTCGATTCGCCCATCGTGTTCGACCTCGAGAACCTGGGCACCGGGCCCATGGTCAACTGGAAGCCCGAGAACGGCACCCGCATCGGCGTCATGCCTCGCCGGGGCACCAATGCCGACCTGCGTTGGTTCGAGATCGAGCCCGGCCACGTCCAGCACTTCTGGAACGGCTGGGCCACGGGCAACCGGATCGAGTTCTCGGGCTCTCGCCTGGCCGACCCGAACTTCGGAATCGATCCCACTTCGCCACTGGACGAGCAGGCCGCCGACAATCAGCCGGGTCGTCCGGCCAGGTACTGGGTCGACCTGGGCTCGGGTTCCGCCGGTTGGGAACCGAGCGATGATCTGCCCGGTGACTTCTGTCGTATCAACGACGCGTACACCGGCGTACCAAACCGCTACGCCTATATGTCGGCGTTCGGCGGCAGCGTCGGTAACCAGGGCGACTTCGACACCATGGTGGCCTACGACCAATCAACCGGCGAGCGATCAATGTGGCACAGCGGCGCCGGGGGCCATGTGGGCGAATCGGTCTTCGCTCCCGACCCGGCCGGAACCGCCGAAAACGACGGCTGGCTGATCAACGCCGTGTACTACGAGGGTGGCGACCGCACCGACGTGTGTGTGCTGGACGCCCGAGATGTCGAAGCCGGGCCCATCGCCCGCGTGACCATGCCCCAACGAATCCCCTTTGGATTTCACGCCAATTGGTTTGGGGCCTGAGCGGGCCCCGACAACCCGGGAATCACATCGCCCTCGAGAGCGACCGCTGCAGCAGCCACGCGCCCAACGGCAACAGCAGCGCTGTCATGGCGACCAGCACGCCAAGCTGCGGGAGCACGTCGGCTACGCCCCCGCCGCGTCGCTGGATCTCGGCGTACGCCTCGTAGGCCCAGCGGTGCGGCGTAAGCGCCGAGACCACCGTCAGCGAGCTGGGGAACAGCTCGATGGGCAGCATCGAGCCCCCAAGCCCGGCCACCACCAACCCCAACCCAATGCCCAACCCACCGGCGGCGTTGGCATTGTCCATGAGCGACCCCAGCACCATGGCAGCCGCGGCGCTGACCCCGGCGAACGAAGCGACCACCAAGCCCGTGGCCAGGGGATCACCCCAGTTCACGCCGAACAGCACAGCGGTTCCCACCACCATGTACAAGCCCTGGGTCAAGGAGATCACAAACCGACCCAGCACCTCACCGCCAATCACCTGGCCTGCGGTCACCGGGGCCGACAGCTCGCGTCTGGTCACCCCCAGCTCACGCGACTGGATCAGCATCGCCGATCCGGTGAGCGCCGTGAGAAACATGAACAGTGACAGTTGCTGCGCTGCGCCGAGATCGAACTCTCCCAGCCCGGCAAACTCGTCGCCCAGATCCTGCCCCACCAGGGAGACCGTCAGGGACGGCCCAACACCGTCCACCTTGTCGAGCGAGCGCTTCGCCTCGCTTGGCCCGACCCCCGCGTCGGTCATCGCCCGCACCGCCGCCCGGTTGTTGGACAGGGTGGCGAGCACCGACTGCACCGTGGCAACACTCGCCTGACCGTTGGCTTGGCTGCCGGGGATCACGGTCAGCTGCACCGATTCGCCGGCGGCCCACCTGGCCTCGTGGGTTGGCGACACCAGCACGGCGACGTCGGCCCGGCCCCTGGCCACCACCTCGCGAGCAGTACCCGCACCGTCGAGGCGATCAACCGCCAGGTCCTGTCGCTTCAGCCCTGCGCTCACCTCCTGGGCCAACGGCCCGGAACCAACCAGCATCACCCGGCCGGCCGACCCCGAATCGCCGAACTGCAGGCCGACGGCCACCACCAGCAACATGGGTAGAACCAGCACGAAAAAGAAGTTGGACCGGTCACGAAAGAACCTCCTGAGCGAGGTGGTTCCGATGGCCAGCACCGCGCTCATGTGAACACCTCGTCATCACCAAGCAGCGCCGCAACCGCCAGCGAGACCGCCGCAAAGACAGCGAATACGGCCAACGGTCCACCCAGGTCGGCGACCCCTGCGCCGCCGTTGGTGAGACCCAAGCCTCGGATGAACGCAGCGGTAGGGGTCAAATCGGAAAGGCGAGCCAACAGCCCGCCACCGCTGATGGGGAAGAACGATCCGCCCAGCACACCCATCAGGATGCCGATCACCGAGGTGGCCGCTTGCGCCTGCTCGGTGGTGCGGGCCACCCGGGTGACCAACAGAACCAGGCTGGTCACAGCCATCACCGCAGCGACGATCATCACCGTCACCGGCACCATCCTGCCGAAACTGGCGCTGAAGAGCAGCGCACCGACCTCCAGCAACACGGCGGTGGAGACCACGCCGAGTATGAAGCTGACCAGCACTTTGGCCAGCAGGATCGAGCGAGGCGGGATGGGCATCGATGCCAGGCGCGGCAAGGTGCCCTGCTCCCGTTCCTGGATGTAGGTGATCACACCGAAGCCGATGGTGAAGAACATGAACAGGGCGGCCTGCCCCGCCACCAGGTAGCCGCCAGTGCTCAGTTGCTCATTGGACGGCCGTCCCGCCTCGGCCGTCAGCGTCGGAGGCGACGTGGCCACCGCCTCTGCGATCTTGGAGACGTCCGCCCCTCGAATGCCGAGACCTCCCGCCGCTGTGGCCGCCTGCGATCCGGTGGCCACCCGCTCGACGTAACCCGACACGATTGATCCAGCCACCCGAGGTTCCAAACCGCCGTCGCCGGGTTCGATCAGCTCCACCTTGGGTGACCCGCCCTGCCGGACCGCGGCGTCAAACCCGGCCGGGAACACCACGCCCACCGTCACCGAGCCCGACTCGACATCGGCGGCGAGGTCATCGGCCGACGACAGCGCCACCAGAGTGGCGGTCACCTTCAGACCGTCCACGGCCGACAGCGCCTGGATCAGCCCCTGCGCAACCCGGTCGTCGGGTTCGGCGGCCACCCGAACAGTGATCGGTTTCAGCGACTCCGAAGAGCCCAGCCCGGAGAACAACAGGTTGAACACGATCATGATGGCGATGGGCACCACCAGGGCGAAGATCAATACCGATCGGTCACGAATCCGCTGGCGCAGGTCACTCACCGCCATGATCCAAATGGCCGACAGGTCCACGTTCAGTCCCTCAAGGCACGGCCGGTGAGGTTCAGAAACACCGACTCCAGATCGGGACGCGCCACCTCCACATCGGTGACCGACATGCCCGCCTCAGCAGCCGCCCCGACGATACCGGCGAGCGCCACCGGTGCGTCCTCCACGGTCAGGTCGATGTTGCGGCGATCACCGGTGACCGATTTCACCGCCCCAAGACGACGAAGCGCAGTCGTAGCCGCCTCAAGGTTGCCGGTGCCTTCAAGGTGCACCCGATCGGTCTCGCCGGTGAGCACCAACAGTTCGTCGCGGGTGCCCTCGGCCTGCATCACACCGTGGTCCAAGATGCCGACGCGGTCGCACAGCCGCTCGGCCTCCTCCATGTAGTGGGTGGTGTACAACACGGCCATCCCCGAAACGGCCAACGCTTCAACCGATTTCAGGATCGAATTGCGTGACTGAGGATCCACGCCCACCGTCGGCTCATCGAGGATCAGGAGTTCGGGTTGGTGCAGCAGGCCAATGCCGATGTTGAGGCGCCGCTTCATTCCACCCGAGTACTCCTTGGTGAGATCGCCGCCGCGATCCTCCAACCCGATCACGGTCAGCACCTCGTCGATGCGACGTTTCAATTGATCGCCGCCCAACTTCTGCAACCGGCCGAAGAACCGCAGGTTCTCTCGGCCGGTCAGGTCGGGGTAGATGGCCAGTTCCTGAGGAACCAGGCCGATGTGTGCCTTTGCTGACACCACTCCCGGCCCGATCGCCTTGCCCAGGATTCGGGTCTCGCCCGCGTCGGGCCCCAACAGTCCGGCAACCATGGAAATGATGGTGGTCTTGCCGGCGCCGTTGGGGCCAAGCAGACCGTAGGTTTCGCCCGGCTCGATACGAAACGACACGTCGTCGACGGCGGTGAGGTCTCCGAAGCGACGGACCAAACCATTCGCCACCAACACGGGATCGGTCATTTCGAGCCACCTTTGCTGGTTTCCATGGGTGTGCTGCGTTCGAAAGAGTCCGGCTCCAAGCCGGATGTTCGTGTCTAGCACCCTGTCTCGCACGGCGGGCGAAAGAACGGTCACGGTCACGGTCACACCGGGAATCGGCAGTACCATGCTGCGGTGAATCAGAACCAAACTCCTCAAACGGTCGAACCTGGCAAGAGCCACGACTCCTTGCTTCGGATCCCGGCCCTCGTGGTGCGAGTGCTCGGTTACATGATCTACGCCTACCTGGTGGTGGTGGAGGTGGTGCTGGCGCTTGCGTTCACCCTTCAACTCCTCGGCGCGAATCCAACCAGCGAGTTCGTCAGGTGGATCTATCGCAGCTCCGATCGGGCGATGAACCCATTCCGGGGCATCTTCGAACCGATCCAGCTGGGAACATCCAGGCAGGCGGTGCCCGCTGTGTTCGACACGTCGTTTCTCTTCGCCATGGTGATCTACGGCATCGTCTGCATTGCGGTGCACATGGGCGTCACCTGGTTGGGTGATCGAATCCATCGCATGGACCGTGACCGCTCCCGTCAGGCCCGCCTCGATGCCTACGCAGATTCGGCCGACACCTACCCGGTACAGCGCCCCGACCTGATGGGTGGCGCAACCCCCACATCAGACCCCTCACCAACCGAGGTTCTGTGAACGCCGACGGCCAAGCCGGCCGACCCCCCATCGGACTTGTAGCCGTGACCATCTCCGTTGCGATCGCCTGCGTGGCGCTGCTCGCTTCGTGCGGTGACGACGGTGCGCTCGCAGGCACCGGCCCGATCTCCTCATTGGCGGACGATGCCGGCGTCACCACCCCAGACATCACGCTGCCCGACGTCAGCACCCCCGACATCACGCTGCCCGACGTCAGCACCCCCGACATCAGCACCCCCGACATCACCGCCCCCGACGGCGGCGCCACCACCAACACGCAGGCTCCGACGTCAACCGCTCCACCGACGTCAACCGCTCCGGCCGTCGACACGTCCGATGAGGACAGCGGCCTCGGGCCGTTCGGCCTGGTCACGTTGGTGTTGCTGGCCGGACTCGTCGGAGGGCTCATCGTGTGGTCGACCCGCAGCCGGGATCATGCATCCGCCCAGCCATCGGCGACGACCTCCCAGAGCCTCGACAGATTGTTGGACGATGCCCGATGGGCACACCAGCAGGCGAGCGAGGCCGCTCGGGCCACCGACGTCGGCCGGGTCGCCGCCGCCTGGCCGGTTGCGCGGGAGCACTTCGCCGACATCGAACGCTCTGCGGCGGGCATCGACATCCAGGATGAGCTCCTGACCAACGCCGTCGACGGTGTGGGCCGATCGGTGGCCCAACTACGGGGGGCGCTCGACACCTTTGTCGACGCTCTTGGCGCTCACGCCGGCGGCCACCTCGATGCGCTCGGTCCGGTTCGCAACGCCGTGATCGCCAGGTGCGACACCCTGGCCACCAGGATCCAGGCGCTCGTCAGCGCCCGCGCATCCCAAATCTGACTTCGACGACAACGCCCACAAAACCGAAGACGTCAGTTCAAGGCAACCATCGTCGCCAGGGCGGCGTCCACCACCTGTCGATCAGACGACGACGTTCACCATTCGGCCGGGCACGACGATGACCTTGCGGGGCGCGGCGCCCTCGAGGTGGGCGGCCACGTTGTCGACTGCCAGGGCCGCAGCCGTCATGGTGGCCTGATCCGCATCGGCGGCCACCGTGATGTGGCCCCGCACCTTGCCATTGACCTGCACCGGCAGCTCGATGGTGTCCTCGACCAGCAGTGCCTCGTCGACGGTGGGGAACGGCGCCCACACCACTGAGGTGGCGTGGCCCAGCTTGGCCCACAGCTCCTCGCCAAGGTGCGGGGCGACGATGCCGAGCAGCTGCACCATCGGCTCTGCCACCTCGCGGGCCACTGGGGCGGCCGCCTTGGTCAGATGATTGTTCAGCTCGATCAGCTTGGCGATGGCGGTGTTGGCGTGGAGCGCGTCGAGGTCTTCTCCCACCCCGGCCACGGTGCGGGCCAGCAGACGACGGGTCTCGTCATCAGCCGATTCATCGGTCACCGTCAGCTTGCCCGAGTCCTCATCGACCAGATTTCGCCAGAGGCGCTGAAGGAACCGCTGCATGCCCACCACATCGCGGGTGCTCCACGGGCGCGACGACTCCAGCGGCCCGCCGGAGAGTTCATAGAGGCGGAAGGTGTCGGCCCCGTAGGCGTCGTACATCTCATCGGGCGTCACCATGTTCTTCAGGCTCTTGCCCATCTTGCCGTACTCACGGTTGACCGGTTGGCCCTCGAAGAAGAAGCCGTCGTCGGTCTCGGTGACCTCCGAGGCCTCCACGTACTGGCCCCGGGCGTCGGTGAACGCATACGCCTGGATGTAACCCTGGTTCACCAGCCGGTGGAACGGCTCCGGTCCACTGACGTGGCCCAGATCGAACAACACCTTGTGCCAGAAGCGGGCGTACAGCAGGTGCAACACGGCGTGCTCGACACCGCCGACGTACAGGTCGACACCGCCCACCGTGGACGGCTCGCCTTCCCCGCCGGGACGCGGGCCCATCCAATAGGCCTCAACGTCGGGGTCGACAAAAGTCGCGGTGTTGGTCGGGTCGAGGTAACGCAGCTCGTACCAGCACGATCCGGCCCACTGGGGCATGACGTTGAGCTCGCGGCGGTAGGTCTGCGGGCCGTCGCCCAGGTCGACGTCGACGTTCACCCACTCCTCAACCCGGCCCAGCGGCGGTACCGGGTTGGAGTCGGCATCGTTGGGATCGTGCGCCTGCGGCGAGTAGTCGTCCACCTCCGGCAGCTGCACCGGCAGCTCCGAGTCGGGCAGCGATCGGGGACCATGCTCGTCCCACACGATGGGGAATGGCTCGCCCCAATACCGTTGGCGGCTAAACAGCCAATCTCGAAGCCGATAGGTGATGGCGGCCTCGCCACGGCCAACCGACTCCAACCAGCCGTTGATCAGCGCGACCGCCTCAGCGATCGTGTGCTCGCCGTTCAGGTCGATCCCGCCGTTCAGGTCAGCAGAGCCGACGTACTCGCCTTCCCCAACGAATGCCTCGGGCCAGGTGCTCGTATCCAGGCTGGGTTCGATATCGCGAACCTCGAACCACGCTGCGGGCGGCTGCTGGATCGCGGTGATCTGAAGGCCATAATCCCGAGCGAACTCGAAGTCACGTTCGTCACCCGCCGGCACCGCCATGATGGCGCCGGTGCCGTAGCCCATCAGCACGTAGTCGGCGACGAAAATGGGAACCTGTTCGCCGTTGACCGGGTTGGTGGCAAACGCCCCGATGGCGACGCCGGACTTCTGGCGGTCTTCCTGGCGCTCACGGTCGGTCTTGGCCGATGCGGAGGCTCGATAGGCCTCGACGGCCTCATGGGGCGACGGCGCCGCGGCGCCATCGACGGTTGCCTGCGTCCACCGCTCGGGCGTGCCGTCAGGCCAAGCGTCGCCGACCAGCGCGTCCACCATTGGGTGTTCGGGCGCCAGCACCACGAACGTGGCGCCGAACAGCGTGTCGGGCCGGGTGGTGAACACCTCGACGTCGCCCGCCTCGGTGGCGAAGCACACGTTGGCGCCGGTGGACCGACCGATCCAGTTGCGCTGCATCACCTTGATCGGCTCGGGCCAATCCAGCAGGTCGAGGTCGGCCAGCAGCCGGTCGGAGTACGAAGTAATCCGCATCACCCATTGGCGCATGTTGCGGCGGAACACCGGATAGTTGCCGATGTCGGATCGACCCTCGGCGGTGACCTCCTCGTTGGCCAGCACGGTGCCCAACCCGGGGCACCAGTTCACCGGCATCTCGGCGGAGTACACCAGGCGATGATCGTCGATGATCGCCCGCCGCTCGCCCTCGGCCAGTTCGTTCCATGCCCGACCGTCGGGAGTAGGCCGCTCGCCCGACTCGAATGCGGCCAGCAGTTCGGCAATCGGACGGGCCACATCGGCCTCAGTGTCGAACCACGACTCGAAGATCTGGGTGAAGACCCACTGGGTCCAGCGGTAGAACTCAACGTCGGTGGTGGCCACCGAACGCCGCGCGTCGTGGCCCAGGCCGATGCGTCGCAACTGGCGGCGCATGGTGGCGATGTTGTCCTCGGTTGTCGTGCGGGGATGTGCGCCCGTGCGCACGGCGAACTGCTCGGCGGGCAGACCAAACGCGTCGTAACCCATGGCGTGCAGCACATTGTCGCCCCGGGTGCGGCGGTAACGGGCGTACACGTCGGTGGAGATGTAGCCAAACGGATGGCCCACGTGCAGACCCGCGCCCGAGGGGTAGGGAAACATATCGAGCACATAGCGGCGCGGCCGATCGGCCACCGCTTCGGGATCGGCCAGCGGCCCCGCAGGGTTTGGTGCCTCGTAGGTGCCGTCGGCCTCCCAGCGGTCCTGCCAGCGAAGCTCGATCTCGGCGGCCAACTCGGGGGTGTATCGATACGGGGGGAGCGTGTCTGCCACGCGGCGAGGTTAG
>MTKZ01014294.1_pt3 | contig 14460 bp, 11 predicted proteins | sample 1042781 | NCBI WGS metagenome assembly MTKZ01 (sample SAMN06212207, study PRJNA360539) | anaerobic digester metagenome | biome: Wastewater treatment plant; material: sludge; isolation source: anaerobic digester fed with sludge from wastewater treatment plant | place: Denmark: WWTP Viborg ...
ACCTGATCGAAGTTATCTACGGCCACGGTCTCCACGCCGTAACTGGTGAAGACCTTTCTAACGTTCTTCAGAATCAAACTCATATCATCACCCCTGTCCCATGCTTTCGCTGCCGGAAAGACTGACCTTGTTCTTGAGGAAGATCTTCAAAACCAGTATGAAGGCCATTATCATCGCTATCAGTATCACCGAGAAGGCGCAGGCCTCCGAAAGCCGGCCGGAATCGCTCTGGCTGAGAATCTGAACGGTTATCAGGTTCCACCGGGCCGACACCAGGAAGATCGCCGCGCTTATGGCGGTCATCGCCCGGACGAAGGCGAAGACGAGGGCTGAGAAGAAGGCCGGGACTATCAGAGGGAGCGTAACTCTAGTGAAGACCTGACGGTTATCCGCCCCCAGGGTGTAGGCGGCCTCTTCGATCGCCGGATCGACCTGGTTTAGCAGGGCCACCCCCGACTGGATACCGACGGGGACGTATCTGAAGACGAAGTTCAAAACCAGGATTGCCAGAGTCCCGGTGAGCAGGAAGGGATTCGTGTTGAAGGCCAGGATGTAGCCTATGCCTATAACCGTTCCGGGAACGGCGAAACTGAGCAGGGATGTGAACTCCATGAGCCTCCTGCCGGGAAAGATCTTTCTGACCAGCAGAAAGGCGATCACCATTCCCAGGAGCGTAGATATAGGCGTCGATGTGAAGGCGATGATCAGGGTATCCTTGATCGCTTCCAGGCCGACATCGAAGACGTACCTGAAGTTCTCCAGCGTCAGCGTGTTGTTCATGCCCCAGGCCTTTACGAAGGCTCCCCAGAAGATCGTGGCGTAGATCGCAAGAGTGAACGCTGCCATCAGCATGCAGAGCGAGAAGAGCAACCACTTGACCGGTCTGTTCACACTCTTGAGAACCGAGGTGGTCGGTTTGCCGGTGACGGTCACGTACTTCTTCTTTCCGACCCAGTACTTCTGAATTATGAAGGCGACTATCGAAGGGAATAAGAGCCACACAGCGAGCGCCGCGCCCCCGCGGGTGTCGTACATCCCCGTTATCTGGAGATAGGCCTGCACCGATAGCACCGGGAACTTACTGCCGGCCAGTATCAGAGGGTTGCCGAAATCGGCCAGCGATTCTATGAACAACACCAACATCGTGCTGGCGATGCCGGGAATAGACATGGGAAGTATAACCTTGCGGAAGGCCTGCCAGCGGTTGGCGCCCAGGTTGAAGGCCGCATCCTCCAGCGTCGGGCTTATCGTCCCTATGACACCGTCGAGCGTGATGAAGGCGACCGGGAAGAAGCAGACCACCTGGGCCATCATAAGTCCCCAGAGGCCATAAACGGGAAAGTTCCGGATACCGAATATCCCGGCTGTTATGAATCCGTTGAAGCCGAACAGCATGATTATCGACAGCGCCCCTATGAAGGGCGGAAAGACTATCGGGAGAACGGCCACCGTTCTGAAGAACCCTTTCAGGGGGATGTCCGTTCTGTTGATGGTGTAGGCGAAAATGTAACCGATCAGCATTCCGAAAAAGGCCGTTAGCCCGGCGACGAGGAGGCTGTTGAAAAAGCCCTGCCTCATGTACCTGTTGGAGAAGGCCTTCGTGTAGGCGCTTAGATCGAACTGTCCGTTTTTATCTATGAGACTCGCGGAGAAGACCTTGAAAATCGGATAGACTATGAATATCGCCAGCGCGGCAAAGATGATTATTATAGTTAAAAGCAGAACCGGGTCCTTTAGAAGATTGAGCAATCTGTTCCTGGTCTCTTCACTCCTGAAAGCCACAAACGCTCCCTCCCCGACATACTTCGAAATCGCCATTAACCTGTACGTGAGGGCGAACAGGAGCTCGCCCTCACGGTTTGGTTCATGAAATCAAATTGACCGGGAGCTCTGGAGTTCCCGGAAAGTCTCTCAATCATTGAATCAGTAAGGAAGAACCTCGTCAATCCATCTCTCGATGAGTCTAGTTTTGTTTTCGGCCGCCCAGACCGGATCGACCGGTAGCAACTTGATGGTCGAGAGCGGCTGAAGGCTGCCGAAATCGACGTCCGATCTTATCGGGTAGAAATAGGTCTGCTGGTTCACGATCTGCTGCTGACCGGCTTTCGATACGACCCAGTCGATCAATTTCTGCGCGTCGGTCAGATTCCTGGCACCCTTGAGTATCGATACNNACTGGAAGAAGGCCGGTGTGAACTGGATGCCCATCGCGACCTGTCCCGGTCCTACGGCCTTAGACGGCCCGGTGCCGCTCTGGGTGTAGGTCTGTATGTTTGGCGCCAGCTTTTTGAGATAGTCGATCGCACCGTCCTCACCGTAGATTTGAATAAGTCCTGTAATGAGACTGTAGGCCGTTCCGGAGGATTGTGGGTTGGGGTACTGGATCATTCTGCTCAGGCTGGTCGAGAGGATATCTTCCCATGTTACGGGCATCGAAGCTTTGATCTGTTCCAAAACGGCGGTGTTGATTCCGATCCCCAGAGGATTCATGTAGATCGGGTGATAGTAGCCTTCAACATCGTAGAACTCCGGAGAAACTCCGTACACGCTCAGAGTCTTGTAAGGCTGGGTGAGACCGCGTTCCTTGGCTATTATGTGGTTTTCCAGCGGCGCGCCGAACCAGACGTCGGCCTGCGGGTTGTTAACCTCGGCCTCGATCCTGGCCAGTGCCGGGCCGGAAGAGAGGAAGACGAAGTCGACGCCTACTCCCGTCTCCTCGACGAAGGCGTTGAGGATCTTCCTGGCGTTCGCCTCATCGACACTAGAGTACACGACCAAATTCGCAAGGGTTACAGCAACGAGCATTAAAAAAAGAGATAAGATAAGAACACGTTTCATGATTTACACCTCCTAATTCGCTTGAATATATTTTAGCATCGACGACCTTAAGAGAAGAAGATCCGGAGGCTGTCAACGTTTCTCAGCTATCACACGAATTAAGCAAACGATTCTGTGCGATAATCGAAGATATATATCTATAACCGCTCTCCATCGCCTTTGAAACTACTAAATCACCTGCATTCGGAGTATGAAACTGCAATTTCATAGTGCTACTATATTGAAATAATAGTTTCATTAGTTTCCCGGGTTTCGAATTTGATAGGCCAAGGAAACTCCTTTTTTTGCCGGAGGTACCGGATGGTTTCAAAGAAGATCTCGGAAATGATGGGTCAATTTTCGCCTGTAAATAGAAAGATCGCATCGTGTGTACTGAGAAACTACCCGGAGATGGGGTTCATCTCCATAGAGAGTCTCAGTTCGATGGCCGGCGTCAGTAAAGCGTCGATCGTAAGATTTTCCAGAGCGATAGGTTTTTCCGGTTTCAACGAACTGAAAAAGCGTATTCAAAGCGATCTCAAGAAGAAGCTGCAACCGTACGAGAAGATCGCCGCGACGAACCTGGATAAAAAGAACGTAGACGAGCAATTGCGGGAACTGGCGAGAAACGAGATCGACAACCTGAGGAAGACTCTTTCGAGCATCGAAGAGGGGGAGCTCCTGAAATGGATCGGGGCTATCGGCAAGGCCAGGAATATATATTTCGCCGGATTCGGTGCAACCAGGCACATCGTGTCTCTTATGCAGTACACTTTCTCGGTGCTCCAGAGAAAACCAACCTGGTTGCTGGACGGCTCGATCTCCGATTTCTCATACAAGATCAAATTGATGGATAAGAGCGATATACTCATTCTCATGACCTTTCCTCCTTACTCGAAGGAGATCGAGTACATAGTCCGGTTTGCAAGAGAGAGGGATGTAGAGGTTTTCCTGATCACGGATTCGGTGGAGTGTCCGGTTTATTCTCAGGCCCGTTCGACCATCGTTTGCGAGAACAACTCCCTGTTGTTCGGCAACTCCTTCGTGGGACCGATAGCCCTGATCGAAGTTATAGGCAACTTCCTGATCCTGGGCGAGAAGGAACTGGGAATGACTGAGATGAAAACGCTCTGGGAGGTTGAAGAAAAGGGTTACTCTTTGATAGATTCTCAGTTCGAAAAGTGAGTTTGAAAGTCGTTTCATTCTTTACGGCTGCACCGCTTCTGGATTGGCTGCAGACGTGTTCAGGAATCGAAGTGGGGAAATGCCGGTCCGGGTATCCTGTTCGCCGGTTAGAGTTCTACCGGCGAATATCCCGGCGATACGTTGCGGGAAGTTTTACGAAATTCTACTATTTAACTGGAACAGAGGTGTTTTCATGAAAGCTATCGTGGTTCATGGCGGGGCCGGTAGTTTCGAAAGCGAGGAGGATCACAGGAATCATAAGAGGGGAATAGCTGAAGCTCTGGAAGCCGGCTTTTCCATGCTCGACAGAAGAAAAAGCTCTATAGAAGGCGTTGTCGCCGCCGTAAAGAAAATGGAGGAAGACCCGGCTTTCAACTGCGGAAAAGGTTCTGTACTGAACTTGAAGGGCGAAGTGGAGATGGATGCAGCGATCATGGACAGCGAACTGAACGCCGGCGCCGTCTCCGGCCTCAAGAGAATCCTCCATCCCATAGAGGTGGCGAGAGCCGTCATGGAGCAGACGGACAACGTTTTACTCTCTGGCCAGGAAGTGGAGGAGTTCATCCGGATCATGGGTTTCCCGCGCGAGGAGAACCTTGTTGTGCCGACGAGACAGATGCAGTGGCAAAGGAATATGGAAAAGATCGAGAGGGGCGAGAACCTGCGCTTCTCCAGAACCATTGCGCTGGCCAGAAAAACCCCGGGGTATTACTCCACCTCCGGGGCCGTTGCGATAGACGACAACGGAAAGATGGCCGCGGCCACTTCCACGGGCGGCATCGTGATGAAAACCTTCGGAAGGGTGGGAGACACTCCCGTAATCGGTGCGGGTACCTACGCAAACAACTTCGGAGCCGTCTCGGCAACGGGACACGGGGAAAAGATAATAAAGCTGACGCTTTGCAGACTCGTGGCCTTCTTTATGGAACAATACCCGGCCCAGAAGGCCGTCGATCTGGCCCTGGAGAGAGCCAAGTATATCGACTGTGAATGCGGACTGATCGCGATCGACCGGTATGCAAACATAGGGATAGGTTATACCACCAGAGATATGTCCTGGGCGTACGCAAGAGAAGGCCATAAACCGGTAACCTTTTGACCCATACTTATTCGGCTCTTCCGTCGGCAATCTGTGATCGGCTCTCTACTCTAAGCTTCTTGATCGCTCCCATCGCTAGGATCCCGGCGACGAACAACGTGAAGAAATCTGCCGTTGTCTGGGCGTAGATGACCCCGTTGAGCCCGAAAATACGCGGCAGCGTTATCACGGCCGGTATGAGGAATATCCCCTGCTTGGCCATAGAGAGGATACCGGCCGACAATCCCTTTCCCATGCCCTGAAAGAGATAGTTGAAGGTCAAAACGAAGCCGAAGGTCGGGAAAAAGATGCTCACGGCTCTGAGGGCCTGTGAACCGATCTCTATGACCTCGGGATCGTCGCTGAATATATTTATTATCATACCGGGGAAGACCATGCCCACGATCCCGAACACGATCGCGAAGGCCGTAGTAACCATAAGGGAAAACTTGAGAGCTTCGAATATCCTCGAGTAATTCCTGGCACCGTAGTTGTAGCCGGTAACGGGCTGGAAGGCCTGGCCGTAACCGAAGAGAACCATCATTCCCAGCATCAGCACCCTCATGGTTATTCCGACCGAGGCGACGGCGTGATCGCCGTAGGCGGCCGCCGCGTTGTTGAGCAGGGCGACCGAGAAGCTAGAGAGAAACTGCCTCAGGAAGGTCGGCAGGCCGATCTTGAAGATCTCGCCGTAAATATGAAGCGAAAACCTGTAAAGCTTTATCGACAGACGCGTGTAACTCTTCTTTCGAAGATAGTACTCCAGAAGTATCATGGTCGATACGGACTGGGAAATGACCGTGGCCAGCGCGGCACCGACTACCCCCATGCCAAAACCGAAGATGAAAATCGGATCGAGGGCGACGTTCAGAAGAGCTCCCGACACCATGGCCATCATGAACCTCGGCGCGTTTCCCTCGGCTCTCACCAGGTTGTTCATGGTCATGTTCATCATGTTCAGAATCGATCCCGCGATTATAACCATCGTGTACTCTCTGGCGTACTCCATTATCGTTTCCGTGGCGCCGAAGGCCCGAAGCAAAGGATCGAGGAAGGTCAGCCCCAGGATGGTGAAGACGATTCCCGTCGCCAGACTGGTGAAAAAGGCCGTCGAAGCGGCCCTGTCGGCCTGTTCCCTGTCTCCGGCGCCCAGCAATCTGGAAACGTACGAAGCGCCGCCGACACCGTAAGTGAGGCCGACGGCGCCGATCAGATTGAATATGGGAAAGGCGATGGCGATCGCTCCCATCGCGCTCGTGCCGATCCTTCCGATGAAAAAGGCGTCTACGAGGTTATAGATGGCATTGGTCAACATGGCTATGATAGATGGTATGGAGAGGCCGATCAAAAGGGACGGGATCTTCATCTTTCCCAGCGCCCTGGCCCTCTCCTCCGAACTGCTGAACTTCAAGACGATACCTCCATTGTATTGCGAAGCTTTGCTCTTTCAATAATACACCACGCACTGCAATTATTTAGAATCAGGCCTCTACATTACGCTCAACACAGTGTTTTGCTCCCGACGGCCACTTCGCCTGAGAAGCAGAAATGCTAGAATTGTTCTAAACAGTTGTAGCGGGAGGGAAGGTTTCTGTTCATATTGTTGTTCACCTTGATAGCCTGGTTAACGGGCTTACTGATTTTCGGCGGGTTAAAAGTTCTGGAAGCCTTGCATTCGAAGGATGGTGGCACTGGAAGGAAAGTCTCTCTAATAATCCCGGCCAGGAACGAGGAGAAGAATATCGGGAAGCTACTGGAATCGATTTCGAAGCAGAAGACCGTTCCGCACGAAGTGATCGTAGTTGACGACAATTCGTCGGACGGAACTGCGGAGATCGCTTCGGACTACAATGTCAAACTTGTCAGGCTCGAATCCGACCCGCCGACGGGATGGATAGGCAAGTCCTGGGCCTGCTGGAACGGCTACCTCAATTCCGCCGGAGAGACCCTGGTCTTCCTGGATGCGGACGTAGAACTCTCTCCTGAAGCTCTCGGCACCATCATCGACCTTCAAGAGCTCAAAGGCGGCCTGGTTTCCGTCCAGCCTTACCACAGAATGGAACGCTTCTACGAGAGCTTCTCGCTGGTATTCAATCTCATAGTGGTCGCTTCGCTGGGGAATTTCATGGCCGGCGAAAGGAACGCACCGGGAGCTTTCGGCCCCTGCATGGTCTGCTCGCGAAGCGATTATTCCGACGTGGGCGGTCACGAAACGATAAGAAGCAACGTTCTTGACGATATCGAGCTGGGAAGGGCCTTTCGGAAAAGTGGATTCCCTGTGAGCAACACCTTTGGAGGCGAGCTGATCAGTTTCAGGATGTACCCGGGTGGGATCGGGGAAGTTCTGAAGGGCTGGGGAAAGAACTTCGCGAAGGGCGCCTGCTCTACACCGCCGCTCACCCTCTTGCTGATGATCCTGTGGATCACCGGGGGCTTTTCTACCTTTCTGAGACTGCCCATCGCCTTAGGTTTCCAGATCCAGTTCATCGCGCTCATCATCATGTATCTGGCTTATGCCATCCAGATCTACCTGTACTCAAGGAAGATCGGCTCCTTCTCGATAGGCCACGCCCTTATCTTTCCGGTCTATTTTCTCTTTTTCTTCTATACCTTCATCTACTCAGGTTTGAGAACTCTGCTTTTCAGACGTGTCAGCTGGAAGGGAAGGGATATAGATGTCTGAAGTTATCTTTCTTCTTCTTTTTCTGCTGGAGTTCTTCATGGGTTCGATGATGTTCTCGTACTGGCTGGGGAAGATCAAGGGAAAGGACATAAGGCAAACCAGGGACGGCAACCCCGGCGGCTCTAATCTGGGAAGGATCTTCGGCTGGAAGTGGGGTATGGCCGGCATAGCTCTGGATTTTCTCAAGGGCTACGTTCCGCTGGTTTTCATCGTAGAATCGGGGATTTTGAAAGACTGGCGACTGGCGGTCGTTTCGGTCGCACCCGTTCTCGGCCACGCCTTCTCGCCCTTCCTGAAGTTTTCGGGGGGGAAGGCCGTCGCCGTTACCTTCGGCATCTGGTCGGCTTTGACCAAGTGGGAGGTTCCCGTGCTGCTCGGAACGATCTTCACCATCTTTTCTCTCTCGAGGGCAATCGGCAAGAAAGGTAAAACAACCCCCGCCGAGGACGCCGCGAGGGTCGTGGTTGGCATGCTCGCCGTTCTGGTTTACGTTCTTCTGCGTGGCATTCCCTATCTGCTGCCCGTATGGATCATGAACATGGCGATACTTATCTACAGGCACCTGGCGGATATGAAAGCGCTTCTCGTCAACCACGCCTCAAAAAGAAACGGCCGGTGAAGCAAATGAAAAATACCAAAACGGACCGGAATCATCTGGCGATTACGAAATAAAAAACAACACCGAGAACCGTCACCAGGACAACACCGACGGCCAGCGATATCAAAGTAAGCATAAAATCACCTCCCTGAATATTTTATCGTAAACAAACCGTTTTTTAACCTCGGTTCCCGCCAACTCATAACGAGGATGGTATCGTCTGTCGGTAGGCCAAAGAAACCATAATCGCAACTTATGCACCTCGAAACGCATAGGTTGAGTGATTAGCTCTTTTGATTGGTCCGTTGTGATAATATTGATTAGATGGCAACGCGGGATGAATTGTATATTTCGACCTTCAACCGATGATTACCCTTTCCAACAGTTACAAACCTCAGCAATTATTGATCCCGCACAATGCATCAACTTGTAGAGCAAGTAGTTTTTAGCAAAGGTTTGAGTGCCGTCACAAAAAGGGAAGTGGAGACATGAAGGTTTTGATGGTCTATCCAGAATATCCAGAAACATTTTGGAGTTTCAAGCACGCATTAAAATTCGTCTCAAAAAGGGCAGCGTACCCACCACTCGGACTAATGACCGTTTCGGCTATGTTGCCTGAAGAGTGGGAGAAGAAACTTATCGATATGAACACGGACACTCTAAGTGACGAAGATATCTTAAACTCCAATTACGTAATGATCAGTTCAATGGATATTCAGTTCGATTCAGCAAAGAAGGTTCTTCAGAGGTGCAAAGATTTAGGTGTCAAAACTATAGCGGGCGGGCCGCTTTTCACAACTAGACCAGAGGAGTTCAGTGAAGTCGATCATCTAGTTCTTGGTGAAGCAGAAGTGACTCTGGCGCCGTTCCTTCATGATTTAGAGAAAGGCCGGGCTAAGCACATTTACAGATCCGACGGCTTTCCAGATATCTCTAACAGTCCCATTCCAGACTGGAAGCTTCTTGACATGAGAAAGTACTCTTCTATGAACATCCAGTATTCCAGAGGTTGTCCTTATAATTGCGAGTTCTGCGACATTGTTCTGCTAAACGGACGTATTCCCAGGACGAAGAGAGCGGAAAAACTCATTGGCGAAATGGAAGCGTTGTATATAGCCGGCTGGCGTGGAGGAGTATTCATAGTTGACGATAACTTCATCGGAAATAAAACTAAACTGAAGAGAGAAATTCTTCCGGCTATTGCCGAATGGATGAAAAACAGGAATTATCCGTTTTTGTTGAATACGGAAGCCTCAATTGATCTTTCAGATGACGATGAACTGATGAAACTCATGGTCGACGCGAATTTTGGAACCGTCTTCGTCGGCATAGAGACTACCGAGGAGGAAAGTCTCGTTGAATGCGGCAAGTACCAGAACCGAAACAGAGACTTGCTATCCTCTGTAAGGAAGATACAGGAGTTCGGTCTGCAGGTTCAGGGCGGATTTATTGTAGGCTTTGATCACGACAGGCCTTCGGTATTTCGGAACATGATCAATTTCATCCAGAAGAGCGGTATAGTGACGGCAATGGTTGGTGTCCTCACAGCGCCTACGGGCACAAGACTCTTCCTGAGGTTGAAAGATGAGAACAGGATCGCGTCGGAGTTTTCCGGCAACAACACCAGCATTCTGACTAACATAGTTCCCAAGATGGGTCTCAATAACCTTGTAGACGGTTACTATAAAATACTCAGAAGCATCTACGCGCCGAAACCCTATCGCCAGAGAGTAATAACCTTTCTCAAGAACTACAAACCGAATTCACTTAGACATGTCAGGCCCCTTTCCGACAATCTGAAGGCTTTCGTTAAGTCGCTGTGGGTACTTGGAATAAGGGAAAAAGGTCGAATTAACTATTGGTTGTTGCTCCTCTGGACGGCCTTCTTTAAGCCATCGCTTTTTCCATTGTCAGTTGAATTTGCGATATACGGCTATCACTTCCGAAAATCCTTTTCTTTTGGGTTATACAGAGAGAATAAAACACAACCACCGAGTTACGCAGAAAGAGATTCAAAGTGACCGCAGACTGATGTCAGCGATTCTCGATGGCTCCTTCTAAAGCTCTGCCAGAAAAAACCGGAGGGCATTTACCCTCCGGCCTTGTTTTGATGGTTCGCAACGGCTTTTTTATTCCGGCCTGACGTCGGGGAAGATCAGAACATCGTAGCTCGGCATGCTTTCAAAGAGAAGTTCGTTGGTGGTGTAATCCATGACCAGAACCCTGTGCATACCGTTGGCATCCTTTTCCGTGAAGTAGATGTAAGGCCCTTCTATCTTGATCGAAGGGACCGGCGCGTCCATCCAGAGTACCCTGTTACTGAGTACCCGGTCGGTGCCGGTTTCAAGATCGTACACCCGCAGGGCGATGTAAGAGAAATCGCCATACTCCTCAGGCGGAACAAAATAGATGATCTTGTTCTCGCTTCCAAACTCCGCCCAGACAGCCGTTTTTGCCGTTTTTAGCGTCTCGTCCGTCGCCAGGTCGACGAGGTTGCCGTCGTAGTCTATCGCGTAAGCGTTGTCGTTGGAGAGGAAAACGAGATCGTACCAGTCTTCCACGGTCTCGAGCACCTCGCCCGTATCTGCGTTGAATATGGAGAAGACATCGTAATCGGTGGAGACAGCCACCCTGTAACCATCGGGCGACCAGGAGACCGGTACCATTCCGAAATCTCCGTCGGCCGACCAGATCGGCGTCAATTCCGGTCCAATCATTACTATCTTCTCGCCGTAATTGTCCAGAAGCAGGAATTTCGAGCGATCCTGGGAAAGCGAATAGACGGTGTAGCCGTTGAATCTGGCCTTTCTCTCTCCGTCAACCACGACCCTCTCGTTCTGCAGCGATATATAGACGAATGTCTTTGAATCGAGGAACTGGCCATATATCGCATCTGTCAGACTCCCGAAGAGATTACCTTCGATATCGAAGAAACCGACGTTCCCGCTCTCATAATCCATATTCAGCGTGTTGTAGGAGATAACTACCTCTTCTCCTTCCAGCAGTTCGTTTATCTTCTTGGGCGCCGGAACTCTCGACAGCCAGGAGTATATCCAGTCTAGCTCTTCGTGGCCGATCATATACATCTGAATATTATTCTGCAGCGATGCCTCGTCGCTGGAGAGCACGATCGCCCTGAACAGCTCGGAAACATAATCGGGAATATATATATAATCCAGTATCTCTATAGCCTTTCCCAGCGCGGCTTCGTCGTTGAAACTCTTTCCCTGGAGGAACAACTCCACAGCTTCGTCGTAGTTACCGTAGTTCAAAGCCAGCAGGCCTTTCAAGAAGTAATTCATCGGTTCCTCAGTCAGGTTCTGCGAGTATTCCATGAGCAGTTCCTCGGCGGTCGAGAAGTCTCCCTCGTAGAATAAATTCTCGATATAGGGTATCAGGAACTCGCTCTCTCCGAAATCTTCGACCAGTATCCTCGACACGATCAGCGAGAGATCGGTCGGGTACAGTTCTTTGGACTCTTCGTATAGATACTTGTAGAGCTCCAGGTGATCCTCGTTCTCGATCGATGTCACGGCATAGCGAACGTCGGATTCGCTGAGATACCAGGAGCTGTTGAGACTGCGCAAATGGTAGAGGAGCGATTTCCTGTTCTTGAAGTTATCGAAGTATATCTTCGACAATTCGCCCGCCTGCTCCGAGTAATAGTTGTTCAGAGCCTTTTCGATCGTTCTCTCGAAAATCGCCACCATGCCTTCGGGTATCTCCGTGAGGGCGCGGGCAACCTCGATCACGGTGTTGATATAGCTGTTGTCATCGTAGTTTTCTTCGTAAATCTTTAGAAGCGCCTCCAGGCTTTCTATATCCGCGGGATTGGCGGCAAGTTTCGCTTTCAATTCTTCGATCTGGGCAAATAAGAAGAGCGGTATCAAAGTCAGAAATAGAATTATAAGTATCTTTTTCATTATCTCACCTCCTAAACTATTCTAGTCTCAACGGCCCTCCGTGAATCCTGTTTTCGAGACTCTGCTCCCCACAAATAAAACTACGATCGTATCGTTTTTCTAGAGCCTCTCTATCTCTCCTTCGACGAAATCGACCAGCTCGGATATATACGACTCCGAAAAGTCGAACTTGATCCCCGCCGCCCCGTACAGTTCGTCGAGAGGTCTGGAGTATCCCATAGAGAGAAACCTCTTGTAATCGGCCACGGCCTTTTCCCTGTCGAGTCTGTAATTTCTGTATATGGCAAGGGCTCCGAGCTGGGCGATACCGTACTCTATGTAATAGAAGGGGTTGGTGAAGATATGGGGCTGCAGCAGCCAGCGGATTCGCCGCTCCCTCTCGAGACCGGACCAGTCGATCCCGCCTTCGAACCTGGCGAAGATCTCTGCGAACTTCTCGTCCCTCTCGTCGGGTGTGTGGTCGGGATTGGAGTAGATCCACTGCTGGAAGGCATCGACAGTCATGCACCAGGGCAGGAAGCTTATCGTTCCGGTCAGCTCCTCTTTTTTCGCCAGTTTCAGCTCTTCGCCGTCCGGGTAGTATTCGTCCCAGTGATCCATGGTGAGCAGTTCCATCGACATCGAAGCCAGCTCGGCCGCTTCGTGCGTCGTGTGTCTGTACAGTATTATTCTCTCGTCCACGGTCGAGAAGGAGTGCATGGCGTGGCCCGATTCGTGGAGAATAGTTCTGACGTTGCCCGGCGTTCCGGTGGCGTTCATGAATATGAAGGGCGCCCCCGTCTCGTCCAGCGGGTAGTTATAGCCCCCGGGAGCCTTCCCCTTTCTATTTTCCAGATCCAGCAGTTCTGTGTTTTTCATCTTCTGCAGGTTGAGACCGAACTGTCTGTCTACTCTGGAGAGAACGGCGACGGCCTTTCCTATGAAGTCCTCCATGCCGTCGAAGGGCTTCAATACCCTTCCCGAGGGTTCTACCTGCGTATCCCAGGGCCTTAGCGACTCCACTCCGAGCTCTCTTCTCCGGCCTTCGTTCAGTTTTTTTACGAAGGGAACGACCACGGCTTCGACTGAATCGTGGAACCTGAAGATATCCTCGACCGAATAGACGAACCTGTTCTTCCTGGCGTGCATGAAATCTCTGTAGTTTTCGAAACCGGCATTTCTGGCCTGAGGTATCCTTATCTCCTTTAGCTGATCGAAAAGCTCCTCCAGCTTTTCGTGGACAGTGGAAAGCTTCTCCATCGAGAGTCTCCAGGTCTCCTCTCTCACATTTCTGTCGGGCTCCTGCTGGAATCTGGAGAGTTGAGAGAGCGTGTACTCCTTACCGTCGTATTCTGCCGNNCGTATTCTGCCGTCAAAGAGCCTATCGTAGCGCCGTAGGCGGAGGATAACTCCTTTTCCTTTATCTCGAGCGGAAGATTTTCCTCTCTGAACATTTCGATGGTGTTGGCCACTATCCTGTCGAAGTTCTCGTACCTGAGAGTGTCGAGCTCGGCCCTGTAGGGACTGTCGTAGTACTTCTTCAGCAGCCTCATTTTGTAGGGTTCGGCTCTGGAGAAGACCCCGGCGTAGAAGTTCGAATAGTTCTTCCTCTTTTCTTCACTGTCGGCGAATCTCGTCATCTCTATGTATCTCCAGGCCAGTTGCTCCTGGATCACCATATAGAGTTCGCTCCATCTGTAGAGAAACTCTTCCAGAGAATCCACGCTGTCCACAGGATACTCTTCAAGCCTCTTCAGCTCGGCCTCGACGTTCTTCCACACCGAAAGATCAAGGTCCTCCGGTAAATACCTGCGCGGCTGCTTCACGATCTTCTCATCTGTCATCTCTTAACCTCCCGTACTGGATTTATTAGATTAGCGACGTAAACGATTTTGCCACAAATGCTTTCCTTCCGGCAAGGTTTTTCCATACCTCAGCACCGAAGAACAATCTTGACAACTTAGAAGAGACGTCCTTAGGGAACCGTAACGCTGAACCTGAGGCTAGAGGTAAGAGGGGAGAGGTGTGAAGAGCGTGAAGGTCTTGACTTTCTAACCTCTAACCTGTCACCTCTAACCTCTGTTTAAGTTTGCGAGAGAGCGACGAGAAGAACGAGATCCCGTACTGCGAAAAAACAGACCTCAGGAGCCGGTCAGTCCCCATTTTCGCTCTCTCTTTTCTCTCACTCTCTCTCTTT
>MTKZ01007577.1_pt1 | contig 14457 bp, 13 predicted proteins | sample 1042781 | NCBI WGS metagenome assembly MTKZ01 (sample SAMN06212207, study PRJNA360539) | anaerobic digester metagenome | biome: Wastewater treatment plant; material: sludge; isolation source: anaerobic digester fed with sludge from wastewater treatment plant | place: Denmark: WWTP Viborg ...
AACCAATAACTGAAATATTGTTGAATATATACTCCCCTGCCTGGTTTTGGGATAGAAATTGTCGGCTACCAGAAATAGCGCCTTTAGCGGCGAATGAATATTTCCCACGCGCCTTTCCAGGGCTCTCCCAGGCGGTTATTTGGGCTCACTTCCACGGAATTCAATCGCTGCCCGATTACCGCCAAATTTTGGGCTGCGGCTGTCCAATCATTAGTCTGCAGCGCAGCGGCCAAAGCGCCGCTGCTGCGCTCACACCAGGCCCACTCCTGGCGAAAACGATCCGCCTTAAGCCAGTAATCGCGCTTTTCCCAGGCGCTGGCGCTGATTTCTACGGATTCGGATATTTTTTCTAACGCCAGCACAACATACGCTGCCAAATCCCGACTTAAATCATCCAACGCCTTCTGCCGCATGAGCAGACGGATGGCCAAAACAATGGATTTACTAAATCGGTTGCGCGTGGTCGCGCCGCTTTCACTACCTTTTAGCGTGGTCATTATTCCTCTTTACAGGTAATATCAGCGTGCAATTATACTCAACTCCCCTACCCTGCGCCTGGCCAAAAAGATGCTCGCGGCAGGTATAATAGCACAATTGTTCGTAAAATCTCTTGACATAGAACAAATATTCTATATAATAAAGGCATGAGAACAGATGCCGCGTTACTCCCCTTTTCACACCCTTTGCCACCGCAGCTGCTGCTGATTATCGGCAGCCACGCCATGTCCGAAAAAATGCTGGAACTGGTTGCCACATTGGCGCTCAAACAGCGGGTAACCTTGTTGGATTGCGGCAACCGTTCCAATATGTACGCGGTTGCCCGAGCTATCCGGCCTTTCACCAGCGATCCGGTCGGCGTGATGAACAGAATCCGCCTCTCGCGCGCTTTTACCTGCTATCAGGTGCTGGCAATGCTGGAAGCCGTTTCCGCCGTCCCACCGCGCGAGCCGCTGGTGATTCTGGACCTGTTGGCGACTTTTCTGGATGAAGATGTGAAGTTGAAAGACTGCCAGCGCTTGCTCACCCGCAGCATTGCCTGCCTGGAGCGCCTCAGCCAGTCCGCGCCGGTGTTGGTAAGCCTGCGGCCTATTCCGCCCATATCGGCAGCGCGCGAATGCCTGATGGAGCAGCTGCGCGCCAGCGCCAGTGCTGCCTGGGAAGAGCCTGTCCCGCTGCCAGCCGGTTTTGGTCTGCAGCCGGCACTGTTCTAGAAAGGATGCCGATGGGCCGCACAATTGCTTCCATTACCCAAACCTGGCAGCAGGAAGAAGCCGCCCTAAAACGCTTTCAGCGCGCGCTGCGCAAAGAGGACCAGCTGCTGCTGGATGAACTGCTGGTGCTCTCCCGCCTGCACCTGGCGGAAGCCTCGTACGCGTCCAATCTGTACCCGCTGGACATGTACCTGATTGCCATCCTGCTGGAGGTGTACAAACAGCTGAAATCGCTCCAAAAGGAGATTATCCCGGAAGGCGCGGACCCCAGCATAAAGCTGGACAGCGGAAAAGAAGCGCGTTTTCTCACGCTGCTCAACGAAACTCTGGCAGTTTTAGCCCCAGAAGACCCTCCCGCCGCGGAAGCGCTGGAAGAAGTGGCAGAACCGCTTGCGTCTGCCGCGTATACCGACTTTGAAGAGGCGCCGTGAACGAGATAAGTTTTCGGGGCTGGCTGCTGGACCTGTACTTGAATCAACAGGACGGCCTGACGCTGTGGTTCATCTCTGAAACGGATGATCGCCGCGTGTGTTTCACGCAGGCTTTTCCGGTGGCGTTTTACGCTGCCGGACCGCATGAGCAGCTGCGCCTGCTGTGGAAGCGGCTGCGCAAAGAGACCTGCGTGACCGCGCTTGCGCGCCAGAAAAAGCAGGATGTGTTCGCGGCGGACCCTGTGGTAGTGCTGCGAATCGACGTTGACACGCCGGCGCACCAGGTGGAACTGTTTCATCAGCTTGAAGAGGAGTTCCAGGACCTTACCTGGTACGACTCGGACGTTACCATCAGCACGCGTTACATCAGCCGATATGGGGCTTTCCCGCTGGCGTTGTGCGAGCTCAGCGCTGACGCCCAGAACCGCATCCAATCCATTTCCGTGCTCAACAGCCGCTGGGATTTAATCCCGGACCTGCCGCCTCTGCGCGTGATGGAACTGGCTCCGGACGTTGACCCCGCGCACGGAACGCCGCGCGCGCTCAGCATGCGCTCTGACCGCTTCAGTCAGACCCTGCCGTTCACCCGGGACGGTGCTTTTTTATCCGTCCTGAACGCCGCGCTGCTGGACTATGACCCGGATATTCTCGTCACCGACTGGGGCGACAGCTGGCTGCTGCCCTTCCTGCTCAACCAGATGGAGGAGAAGGCAGCTCCTCTGGCACTCAATCGTGATGCCAGCCGGCCGGTGCGCTGGCAGAAAGAAATCACTTATTTTTCCTACGGACACATTATCTACCGTCCGGAAGAGGCACACCTGTTTGGGCGCTGCCATATTGACCGCAAATCCGCAATGATGTGGTCGGATTACAGCCTGGCAGGCACAATGGAAATGGCACGCGTAACGACCCTGCCGATTGAGAAAGCCGCGCGCGTTTCACCTGGCCAGGGCATCTCCGCTATGCAGGTCATCACCGCGCTGCAAAAGGACATCCTGGTGCCCTATCAAAAACGGCAGGTGGAAGAGTTCAAGAGCGGTATGCAGCTCATCCAGGCTGACCGCGGTGGGATGATTTACCAGCCCAAACTGGGTCTTCACAGTGATGTAGCCGAAGTAGACTTCGTCTCCATGTATCCCGCGGTAATCATCCGCGGGAATATTTCCCCTGAAATTCCTCTGCCGGATGTGCTGACGCCCGCCAGCGAAGAGTTGGGCGTGGTTCCACTCACGCTCAAACCTATCTACGAAAAACGCGTGGCGCTGAAGACCAAAACGCGTTCCTACCCACCTGACCATCCCATGGCAAAGACGCTCAAAGCGCGCTCTTCCGCGCTCAAATGGCTGCTGGTAGTTTGTTTTGGTTTTCTTGGCTACAAAAACGCTCGTTATGGACGCATTGAAGCCCATGAGGCGGTCACCAAAGGCGGACGCGAAGTGCTGATGCGCGCCAAAGAGGTGGCAGAGGAAGAGGGTTTTGAAGTGCTTCAAATGTACGTGGACGCGCTTTGGCTCAAAAAGAAAGGCTGCAGCAAACCCGAGCATTTTGAGGAAGTGATGCGTAAAATTGTGAACCGCACCGGACTTGCCATCGCGCTGGACGGCGTTTTTCGCTGGGTCGCGTTTCTCCCATCCAAGACGGACCCCCGCATCCCGATTGCTAACCGCTATTTCGGCGTGTTCCAGAGTGGGGAAATCAAAGTGCGCGGATTGGAAGCCCGCCGCAGGGATACCCCGCGTTGGATTGGGCAGGTACAGACAGAAATGATTAGCTGCCTTGGTCAGGCCCGGACGCGGTCAGAGCTGCCAAACGCATTGAAATCCGCTTTACGGTTTTATCAGGACGCGCTGGAAGCCCTTAAAGCCGGCCGCGTGCCGTTGGATTTGCTGGTGATCAATGGGAAGGTGAGCTACGCCCTGGATGCCTACAAAAGCGCGACTGCGGCTGTGCGCGCGGCACGGCAATTGGAAAGCGCCGGCATGCAGATCCGACCCGGGCAGCGCGTGCGTTTTCTTTTTATGGAAGGCGAACCGGACGTGCGCGCCTGGGAGTTGAGCGGGAAAGTGGATCCGCAATCGATAAATCTGGATAAATACATGGAATTGCTGGCGAAGGCCGGCGGAAGCGTGCTGCTGCCTTTTGGCATTGATCCTGAGGTGCTGATGGAATGGACACTAAAGGGTGGCGTGCAGCTGCCGTTGCCAATCCAGGTCAATGAAATGTTGAGTGTTTGATTCAACTTTTATAAGCGCTGGATAATCTACGCTGCGATTTCAGATTACTTGCGCTGTATAAGGAAATCAAAAATTCGTGTGGCAAAATTTTCTTGTCGGCGATTAAGCAACTATCCCATCCATTTTTTTTAGATTTCTTAGGCAGTATCGAGCAAAAGTCGTTTCTGATTCTGCAGGTTTTCTTATATACTATAAGTATAAGCACCCAAAAGAATTGTTTTCTTTAAAAATCTCAGGTGCTCTCACGCGCATCGCGCTTGTCTGCTATGTAGTTAGAGTTGAAATACGGGTCATCGTACTGGTTTTTCCCTCTGGATAATGTTGTTCCAGGAGAGGATTCCGTGCTCAAAACTATCGTGTCCTTTGACAATCTGAAAATCGGAGGTGAAGAATGAACAGAAATATTATTTGCGTTTCTGTTGGTATTTTTCTTTGCGCGCTGGCCGCGCTTGCCTCCATCGATGTTGCTTCTGCTTCTCCCGCGGCACCAATAGACCAGGTTTTAGAGCAACCCGATGGTACCGGTTTCGTTGCGCGCCAATGGGGTGACGAGTGGTCTAACGGTTACGAGACCCTGGAAGGGTATACCGTTCTCCAATCGTCCTCCGGATGGTGGGTGTACGCGCAACTTTCCCCTAGCGGGGAGTTGGTTCCGATGCTGGTGGAAGGGGTGAGTGTTCCTGCAAATCACTCCGCGCCTATGGGAATCGCAAAACATCTGCGTCCTGCATCCATCCCGACCTATCCACAAATCCAAAAAGCCGCGCTGGAGAGCCAGAATATCGGTGCGCAACCTACGCTCGTATTATTGGCGAGTTTCTCAGACCGCTCAGGTACCTACACCGCCGCTAATTTTGCCTCCTTGATATTCAGCACAAGCAGCAACAGCGTTCGGGATTACTATCTTGATGCTTCTTATAATCAGCTCAGCCTCAACGCGGCTGCGGAGAGTTACGGCACCGCAAATGACGGGGTTATTGGTTGGCTAAATCTTGGTTACAACCACCCCAATACCGGCACGGGCTGGTCAGTTGCTAACCAGCTCATCGTAAAAAATGCGCTCATCGCGGCGGACACTTACGTCAATTTTGCGAGTTTTGACAGCAATTCGGATGGGTACATTTCTCTGAATGAGCTGCACCTGGTTGTGGTGGTGGCAGGTTTCGAACGATCCTACTCGAACAACTCACCCAGCATCTGGGCGCACCGCTTTTACTTTTATGACACGACCCCGCCCACACTGGATGGAAAAACACTGGGAGACCCAGGACATAATGGCGGTTATGCCCAGGTTGGAGAAATTCATCAGGATCANNTATGATACGGACGGTTCTTCGGACGGCGTTGGGAACTGGTCCATTATGGGAACCGGCAGTTGGAATTACACCAGCGGAAATTACCCCGGCCAGTTACCCGCGTTTCCCGATGCCTGGCTAAAGTGGTACCAGGGCTGGATCACCCCAACAGCAATCAACGGCACCGTAAGCAGCGTTTCCATTCCCCAGTCTGAAACCAATGCCTCCGCATTCCTGCTTCGGCCAAATCCCGGCGGCATAGACTGGGAATGGATGCAGTACTCCGGTTCAGGCGAGTATTTCCTGGTGGAAAATCGTCAACTGACCGGTTATGACGCCGCGCTTCCGGGCGCAGGAATTAACATTCTGCATATTGATGAAGGGGTTACCTTCTACAATAATGCCAACGCGAACGAGAGCCATCCGCTGGTCAAGTTTATGCAGGCCGATGGCCTGGACGAGCTGCTTTACGGAGACTCATATGATTATGAGCGCGGCGATAATGGNNCATGACTGCAACGCTCAGCTATACTGGACCGACTAATCAGCTGCCAGTTGCCAATGCGGGTCTTGATCAGCTGCATTTCACGCAAATCCTGGTTACGCTGGATGGCAGTGGCAGCTATGACCCCGATAGCAATTATCCGCTATCATATGCCTGGAACCAGACCGGGGGTCCCAGTGTCGTGCTTAATAATCCAGGCACCATGTATCCTAATTTTGTCGCGCCTTCTACTCCTTGCATTTTGACCTTCCAACTGGTAGTAACAGACAGCCTTGGTGGTATTTCCTCGCCAGATTATGTAAATGTGACGATCCTGAACACTCCGCCTGTCTCCAACGCAGGTCCAGACCAAAGCGTGAGCACCAATGCCTCAGTTACGCTTGATGGAAGCGCGAGTTATGATCCGGATGGAAACCTTCCACTCACTTACGCCTGGCTGCAAAGCGGCGGTCCTGGCGTGGTTTTGAGCAATCCTGGAGCGGTTAACCCTACATTTACTGCTCCGCCAATACCTTGCGTCATAACATTCGATTTGTTGGTTACTGACAGCCTTGGACAAGGCTCTGGTCCTGATTCGGTCACGATAACGATAGGCAACCAGGCTCCAATCGCTAATGCCGGTCTGGATCAATCAGTGAGTTTTCTTTCCACTGTCAATCTGGACGGCTCTGCCAGCATGGACCCTGATGGAAACTACCCTCTGACCTATGCCTGGGCACAAACGAGTGGTCCACCTGTCATTCTGCAAAATCCCAACACAGTTGCGCCGTTCTTTATTGCCCCCTGGCAATCCACGACATTAATTTTCTCGCTGGTTGTAACCGATTCCGCTGGAAATGTTTCAGCGCCGTCATTTACGCAGGTATTTGTAAACGGTAACAGCCTCTTTCTGCCGTTATTGAGTAAGTAATCGTCTGTGACCTGCCGAATAAATGCTCATTAAGCGACCAGTAGCGATTGTGGTTTTCTAAGTACAGGTTTTTATTTAATCTTAATGTTTACTTTGTCTGGTTAGCTAGTAGGAATATGGCTACGCGCAGCATTCCTATTCATTATTACAAGCCCGGTCTTATGTTTGATATTTCTTTTGACCGTTTGTTGACTTGATTCCCTCTCTCGCTTATAATTTTTTGTTCGAGGGGAAGTGCTGGAATTGGCAGACAGGCATGACTTAGGATCATGTGCCGCAAGGCGTGAGAGTTCGAGCCTCTCTTTCCCCACAGCATTCATCGAATTATGAGAGGTATATTTTGAAAGTACAAAAAGAGTTTACAGACGACCAGCAGGTAAAAATAACCGCGGAATTTGAACCCGAGCTTTTTGAGCAGTACATGCACAAAGCAGCCCGGAAAATCTCCCAACGCACCCGCATCCCCGGTTTTCGGCCGGGCAAAGCTCCCTACGCAATGGTGCTCAGCCACATTGGCGAAGCAAGCATCAAAGAAGAAGCCCTGGAACTGCTCTTGGATAAGGTTTACCCGGAAGTGCTGGAGGAAGCGCAAATTAAGCCATATGGTCCGGGCAATCTGGATGAAATCAAGAGTGAAAATCCTCCCATTTTCCTCTTCACAATTCCACTGGAACCCGAAGTGGACCTCGGGGATGTTGATAGCCTCAGAGAGTCCTACGTTCTGCCTGATGTGAGCGAGCAGGAAGTTGATGACTTCATTCTCCGCGCGCGGCAAAACGCGAGCACGATTGTTCCACTTGAAACCCCTGCCGCTGAAGGCAATCTACTTTATTTAACACTTGAAGCGCTTAATTTGGAACCTGCTGAGGGCGAAAACCCGGATCTAATCAAGGCGGTACCCCAGCAAGTCCTCATCCCAACAGAGACAGAGCAACGCGAGAGCGAATGGCCTTTCCAGGGCTTTGCGCGCTCTCTGATCGGCTACAACGCTGGCGAAAACGCGGTTATCACCCACGAATTCCCTGAAGACGCCTCTGATGAAGAACTGCGCGGCAAAAATGTTCGCTTCACGGTAAACATCCAGTCTGTAAAAGCAATGCAGCTGCCTGAAATTGATGAGGATTTCCTCACCGAAATGGGAAATTTCAAGAGCGTAGAAGACCTCAGAACCGCTGTTCTGGAACGTCTGAAAGCCGAAACGACCGCTGAGTATGAGGATAAGTATTACCTCGGTTTAGTGGATCGGGTCCGACAAGAAGCGAAGATAAAATATCCGCCCCAGATGCTGAAGGAAGAGGAAGAACAGGTTTTACATCGATTCGAACATGAGCTTTCGCACCGACAGCTCGACCTCAATGTCTACCTGAAGATGCGCAAGATTGAAAGAGACGAGTTTATCAAGCAGGAAGTCACCCCAACCGCGATCAACCGCCTGGAACGCTCGCTGGTGATGGAAGCTCTTAGCAAGAAATTTGATATCAAAATCAGCAACGAAACCCTGGAGAAACAAATATCTACAATCGTGAATGAACTCATCATGAGCGGCGAACTCCAGGAAGTTCAAAAAGAACTTGGTGAGAAGAAATTCGCGAACGCCATTTCCATGGAGGCGGCCAATCGAGCGCTGGAATCCGCGATTCGCATGCAGCTTCGCACTATAGCCAGCCCAGAATCTATTCCGGCAATCCAATCCGAAACCGAAAGCTCGCCAGAACCAGTCGCTCAAGCCGATCAGGAAGAACAAACAGCCAGCTAATTACCAACGCGGCGCCTGAATCATCAGGCGCCCGCCTTTATATTACAAAAATCTAACAGACGTAAGGTAAACTCTTCAAAATCTTTACGAAGAAAAGGAAACCTATGGATACAAATATATTTAAATCAGTGATTCCAATGGTGGTTGAATCTTCAGGAAATGGCGAGCGCGCGTACGATATCTATTCGCTTCTGTTGAAGGAACGCATCATTTTTGTGGGATCCGCTATCAATGATCAGGTCGCAAACCTGGTTGTCGCGCAACTGCTGTACCTTAGCCGGGAAGACCCGGATAAATCCATACAGATGTACATCAACTCTCCCGGCGGTTCGATCTATTCCGGACTGGCGATTCTTGATACGATGCAAATGATTCCGAACAAGATCAGCACAGTCGCAGTTGGGGTCACCGCCAGTTTTGGAACCGTATTACTGGCAGGCGGGGCAAAAGGTCAACGTTACGCGCTCCCCCATGCCACGATTCACATGCATCAACCGCTTGGCGGCGCTGAAGGCCAGGCAACGGACATTGAAATCATGGCGAAGGAAATCCTGCGCCTAAAGGATGCCCTCAATAACTTTTTTGCCGGGGCGACCGGCCAACCCATTGATGTCATCAAACGCGACACGGACAGGGACTTTTTCCTGACGGCGGAGCAAGCAGTCAATTATGGCATCGTCGATAAGGTGCTGCAGCCGCCGGCCAAGTAAGCAAAAAATTTCACTCGCCGGAGGTTAAATGCTCACGGATAAGTTCCCCTACTTGAAGGGGCTTATATTAGACATGGACGGCGTCCTCTGGCGTGACACACAAGCCATCGGAAATCTTCCCGCATTGTTCGCGAAGATTTCCGATTTGGGTTTGCGCTATGTTTTTGCGACAAATAACGCCACAAAAANNGAACAAATCATCACATCCGCGGAGACTACTGCGTTGTACCTTAAGGAACATTACAGCCAAGGTACCTGGGTTTACGTAGTCGGTTCTGATTCCCTGAAAACGGTTCTTCTGAAGCATGGATTTCATATTTCTCCGGCAGATGAGTTTCACAATGCTGAAGTCGTTGTGGTCGGGATGGATGTCGGGATGACCTACGAGAAAATCCGCAATGCTGCGCTGCTTGTAAGGTCAGGCGCAGCTTTTATTGCCACCAATGCGGACGCCACCTTCCCCACTCCACAGGGACTATTTCCCGGAGCCGGAACAATGGTCGCTGCCATTGCGACAGCTTCCGGAAAAGAGCCCCTTATTATTGGCAAGCCTTTCATCGCGATGTACGAACATGCCTACCGTGTGTTGGCTTTAGCCCCTAAAGAGGTAATCGGGATTGGAGATCGATTGGAGACGGATATCGCCGGAGCCCAGCGATCCGGCTGCCTATCTGGTTTGGTTCTCTCAGGGGTTTCCACCCACGCGCAGGCTGAGACCTGGCATCCCGCTCCCGACATCATTGCCGCGGACCTCACTGAGCTCATTTATGGTTAACTCGCTCATTTACGATTTGGATTTTGAGGCACTGTCTCAGGCATTGACTGAACTTGGGCAGCAAAAGTTTCGCGCCAAACAAATATGGAGCGGACTTTACGAACACCTGTATGAGGATTTTTCCCAGTTTTCCAATATACCCGCAGGATTGCGCGCTGCTCTCGCTGAGCAGTTCAGACTCAACGCTCTTAACCCACGCGCCTCCCTGCGGTCCAAAGATCACCTGACAGAAAAAACACTGTTTGAACTTCCAGACAATTTACGTATTGAGACGGTCCTGATGCGTTATGAGGAGCGCAACTCACTCTGTATATCAACGCAAGTTGGCTGTCCCATGGGCTGCGTCTTCTGCGCTACTGGGCAGATGGGTTTTCAACGCGGTCTTTCTGCCGGAGAAATTATCGCTCAGGTCATTCATGCGCAGCGACTGTTGCAGGCTGAAGGTAAGAAAATAACCAACATCGTGTATATGGGCATGGGCGAGCCTTTCCTAAACTATGACGCGACGATGGCTTCTCTGCGAAGATTGATAGACCCTACGGGACTGAACTTTGGCGCGCGCCGTATAACCGTAAGCACTGTTGGAATCATCCCCAAGATAGAAAAATTCAGCCACGAAGGGCTTCAGGTTAATCTGGCAGTCAGTCTTCATTCGGCGGACAATGAGCTTCGCAGTCAGATTGTGCCCGCGAACCGAATTTACCCATTAAAGAATCTGATTTCTGCTTGCAGGGCTTACACCGATGAGACTCACCGCAGAATCAGTTTTGAGTACGCGCTAATCAATGACCTGAATGACTCACCCGCTGCAGCCTACCAGCTTGCGGGATTAATTAAAGGCATGCTTTGCCATGTCAACTTGATTGCGCTGAACCCCAGCAAAGCTTACCCTCTGCAAGGTTCCGGAAGAGACAAGGTACAAGCCTTCGCGGACACGCTCTCTGAACGTGGGATACCCGTGACAGTCCGTCTGCGCCGAGGTATTGAAATCCAAGCTGGCTGCGGCCAATTAGCAAGCAGCCAAAACTCGTTATAATACACAACTTATGAGCGACCTATTAAAAAAATGGCGTGAGAGCCTGACTAAAACCCGCGATGTTGCCTTTGGGAAAGTTTCGACTTTTTTTGGTGCGACTCAAATTACCGAAGATAGTTGGGATGAATTAGAAGCCTTATTGATTCAGGCTGATCTTGGCGTAGAGACGACAATCGCTCTGATTAACAATTGCCAGGAGCAAGTAGACAGGCAAGGTTTAACCAAGACAGAGCAGTTGTATTCTTTGCTCAAATCTGAACTTGTCAGTTTATTGGATCAACCCGCTGAACCAGATTTTTCCTTTCAACCTACTGTTATCATGATCGCTGGCGTGAATGGATCAGGAAAAACGACGACAATCGCAAAGCTCGCCGCCCGGTATAAGCACATGGGGAAGAAAGTATTGCTGGTTGCGGCGGATACTTTTCGTGCCGCCGCGGTAGACCAGCTTGAGGTGTGGAGCAAACGCATTGATGTACCAATCATTACCGCGCAACCTGATAGCGACCCTGGCGCGGTGACTTACGACGGCATAAAATCCGCGCTATCCCGCAGCAGCGATGTGGTATTGATTGATACAGCCGGACGGCTGCACACGCGCTACAACCTGATGGAAGAAATCAAGAAGGTATACCGCGTTGCCGGCAAGGCTTTGCCAGGCGCCCCGCATTATTCCTGGATTGTACTGGATACCACCACCGGTCAAAACGCGCTTCAGCAAGCGGCAGCCTTTGGCAAGGCAGTTCATTTAAACGGCGCTCTCCTGGCAAAACTGGATACCTCCGCCAAAGGCGGGATGGCATTCGCAATCAAAAAACAATTGGACTTGCCCATTTTATATGCCGGTCTGGGTGAGCGGGTGGAAGATTTACAGCTTTTTAATCGGGAAGCCTTTGTTGACGGCATCCTCGAACATTAATTTTTCGGAGTATTTANNGCAAGAACTGCTGAACCTGCAAGCCAACTCCGAATCCCCTGATTTTTGGAATAATCCAGACGCTGCGCAACAGGTGATGAAACGCATCTCGGACCTTTCCGGGATTGTGGAAGAATGGCGGGCATTTAGCACAGAAATTCAAGACCTCAAAGCGCTCATCGAAATGGACGACGGCTCGCTTACGGAAGAAATTACCGCGCATATCAGCGATCTGGAAGACTCCCTGGCAAAAAAGGAAACAGAGCTGCTCCTTTCCGGTAAGTATGATCACGGACACGCGCTGCTGGCTGTCCATTCCGGGGCGGGTGGAACGGATTCCCAGGATTGGGCTGCTATGCTCGAAAGAATGTACCTGCGCTGGGCTGAACAGCGCGGCTTTAAGACAGAAATCCTCGATCGCACGGTTGGAGAGGAAGCCGGCATCAAGTCCGTAACCATCCTTGTTCAGGGGAAACTCGCATACGGCTCTCTAAAGTCTGAAAAAGGCGTTCACCGTCTGGTCCGGCTTTCTCCTTTTGACGCAGCGCACCGCAGACACACCTCATTCGCGCTGGTGGAAGTCTTGCCGGAACTGGACGACAACGACGAGGTCGTCATTCGCCCTGAGGACATCAATATCGAAGTTTATAAATCTTCGGGGGCTGGCGGGCAGAACGTACAGAAAAACATGACCGCTGTGCGTATTGTTCACCTTCCGAGTGGATTGGTTGTGACTTGCCAAAACGAACGATCGCAAACCCAAAACCGGGAAAACGCGTTAAAAGTGCTGCGTTCGCGCCTGTTTGAGCTGCAAATGCAAGCGCATGATGAGGTTGTCGCGGAATTGAAAGGCGAATTTAAGAAGGTTGAGTGGGGCAGTCAGATTCGTTCTTACGTGCTGCATCCCTACCAGATGGTCAAGGACCACCGCACGGAATACGAAACCGCCAATACTCAGGGCGTTCTCGACGGGAGTATCGACGGTTTTATTGAAGCGTATTTACGAATGAAGAAGGTCTAATCCAGCATTTTTGCCAGACGTACCAATTCCATATCCAGTCCTTTGGTTTTCCCCACGATATCCTCCAGGGGCGTCGTGGTTATTTTTGAAGCTATCTGACCGACCAACACACCAGTTTCACCACGTTCTAAGGCTTCCACCGCGCCAAGACCCAGGCGGCTGGCTAGATTGCGATCGTACGCGCTGGGGGTGCCGCCGCGCTGTACATGCCCGAGAATTGTGCTGCGGACGCTGAAACCCAACCGATCTCGATTGCTCACAAAGAACTCAGTCAATTTCGCCGCGTTGTAATCAGCCCCTTCTGCTGCCACGACTAAGGCATGCGATTTTCCGTGCTCATATGCTTGCTGCAAGGTCTGCGCTAATTCTTCGGGGTCTGTGGGGACTTCGGGTAATGTTATTGCTTCCGCGCCGCCCGCGATGCCTGACATTAAGGCGATATAGCCGCATTTCCTACCCATCACCTCCAGGATAAAAGCCCGTTGATGGGAAGATGCTGTCACCTTGAGGCGGTCAATGGCTTCAAGCGCGATATTAAGGGCGGTATCCACGCCAATGGTGATGTCGGAACCGCACAGGTCGTTATCGATTGTGGAGGCAATGCCAACCACAGGTAGACCCATGCGGTGGAGTTCATAATTGCCGGTCTGAGAGCCATTGCCGCCGATTACCACCAGAGAATCAATACCAAGTTGATACATATTCCTGATCGCAAGCTTTCGGCCGTCTACAGTCATAAATTCAGGACAACGCGCGCTGCCTAAGATTGTCCCACCGCGCTGAATAATTCCGCCTACATCCCGGGTTGTCATTTCATTGATATTTCCGGAAATAAGTCCCCTATATCCATGTTGAACGCCATACATCTGCCAACCCTTATTGATACCGCAGCGCACTACTGATCTGATGGCAGCATTCATACCCGGCGCGTCACCGCCGCTTGTCAGAATAGCAACTCTTTTAGTCATATGGCACCTCTTCACTTTGGACGTAAAATAAGTTTTCACAATTATAATTCAGTCTGCTGCAGAAAATGGAAGGATTTTATTATGGCAAAAGATATTTTAGTGGCAATTGTAAGCGATGACATATATGCCAGGAATTGGATGTCCTTGCTCCTCGTTCGTGATTGGCGCACCCGTGTTATCGCCGAAATTACCTGCCATGCGGATTTTGAGAAGTTGAACGAGCCTGGTCAGCCCAGGCCGGATCTTTTCCTCGTTGATCTTGATTCCTACCGCGACAATCCATCCATGCTGAGTTCTCTGAACGAGCAGGCTGGAAAACAAACAAGAATACTCTGCGTTGGCACGCAGGTTATAGAAAATGTCTTGCTGCGTCTGGATCCGCGCATATTCGCCGGTTATCTGATAAAAGCTGAAATTTCCTCTTCATTAGCCTGGGCAATTACATTTGCCTACGAAAATAAAACCGTTTTCACGCCAGGCGTGCTGGACGCTTTGAAGAATAATGCCTATGTTTTGCCGCCAAACAAACTCATCATATCCGGTCGTGTTTTTCCTGGCCTTACAGACCGCCAGGAAGAGATAGCGCGGCTTGCGATCATATTTTCAATTGGTCGGCGCGACCTGGCAGATGAGCTGAAAATATCTGACCAGTGGAGTTATGGCATGGTGAGCGAGCTTTACAGTCGGCT
>MTKZ01021203.1_pt1 | contig 14456 bp, 24 predicted proteins | sample 1042781 | NCBI WGS metagenome assembly MTKZ01 (sample SAMN06212207, study PRJNA360539) | anaerobic digester metagenome | biome: Wastewater treatment plant; material: sludge; isolation source: anaerobic digester fed with sludge from wastewater treatment plant | place: Denmark: WWTP Viborg ...
CCCTGCCTTGTCCAGCGAACAGAGCGGCAGATCTGCGCTGGGCGACACGCTGTAGCTTCTCGACGTGGCCGTCCATGGACCCTGTCTGAGCGATCTCGTGTACTACGACGTTCACGACGCCTACTTCTGCCCGGTTTGCGACGAATGGAACGAGTCCCCGTGCAACGACCCCGAGGGCGAGTTCTGCCCCACGCGTTCGGCGCGGCCTTCGCTTTGCGGTCACGCCGAGAAGTATCACTGGACGACCGACTGACTCGCCCATAGCGGCAGGTATGGACTCACTGGCCCTTGATCGCGGTGAGCGCGTCTTCGATGGCCTTGTCAACGGAGGTGGGATCGGCCTCGGGAAAGAGTTCTTTGAGCGCGGGTGCGAGCCCGGCCAACGATTCCTCAGGGCACGCAATCACTGCTTCCGCGAGCACGCTTCCCCAATCGTCCCCGGCGTACACAGGCAGTCGCTTGCGCCAGTCGGCGTCCAGCCAGCAATACCACTGGTCGAAATCGGCGACCTGCCACGTGGCGAAACGGTTGGGGCTTCCAAGAGCCGCGGCAACCAGTTGCGCTCGGCGGTACTTCTCCTGTGAAGTCGGTTGGCGAGGTGATCCAGACGCACGTGTGCAGCCGGCCATCACTGCCACCCCGACAAGGATCGAGACACCAAGCCGCAGGAGTCGGGCGGAGGGCGCGGACTCGCCAATCGTCGTGGCAATTCGGTCCAGCGGCACGGGCGCAGATTGCCCGAAGTGGCCGGCGTTGTCCAGCGAGCACTTCGGAAGGTATGGGCGGGACGGCATCGGCCAGACTGGACAGGTGAAGTTGTTGCCAGCCTTCGTGGTCGATCGCCTTCCCGACGACTGGTGGCGTCCGGCGAACCTTCGACGCGTTCTCGGCATGGACGTTCACCTCTGCGACGACGACCACGTGAAGTCGATCGAGGTGAACGGTCGACTCATCGCTCAGGGACGCAAGCTGTTCCCGTACGGCAGGTGGGACTGAGCCACGCAGATCGGCAGATGTGGACCGATCAGTCTGTCGGGCACCGGTCGCCGCGAATCTCGAAGTCTGCAGCGCCCGGTGCGAACGTCACGCCGTCCACACCCCCGACGACGCGCACCACGAACGACGAATCGGGCTGCCGGTCGAGCGTGTTGATGGTGTCGGTGGATCCGGGATTGACCGGCACCGCTCGGCCCCCAGTGGACAGCTCGACGATGACCGCGAAGTCGCAACGATTCGTGAACGTGTACGAGATCCCTGAATCGCCGTGGGGCGCGAAGAATGAACATGACGCTGTCGCTGCTGTCGCAGCCACCACACGAAGGACAACCACCAACCGAATCACCTGAGCAGAATGCCGGAAGACGCCGCCGCTGTCCAACCACTCCTAGCGGCAGCTGTGAGCGGGATACTGCGGGGCATTCGGATGATTGACATGGTATGAACGCTCGATGACGACCGGACTTGGCGCAGACGCTGTGATCGTTCGCGATGGATTGGTTCTTCTCACGCACCGACTCGACGCAGACCTCTGGGTCTTTCCCGGTGGTGCCGTCGAGCCAGGAGAGGCACCTTGGGACGCGGCCATCCGAGAGACATTCGAGGAGGCGGGCCTCGTCGCGACAGTCGTGCGGTTGTTGGGCGTCGCTTGGCAGCCCGAGGTGAACGAGATCGTCTTCGACTTCCTTTGCAGCGTCGTCGGAACCCCTCGGCCGTGCATGGCCGAGACAGATGCGGTCGAGTGGTTCGCCCTCGATGAACTTCCAGACAACCTCTTCTCACCGCATCGCCTTCGGCTCGCGGCGTACATCAGAGGCGCATGGGCGGACGCCTCGATTCTGACGACCCAACACCGGGCGCCCCGCCCCGCACCTTGAGCGTGGCGTCCGCTCCGAGCGGCAGAACTGACCGCGCCCATATCGCGGTTCCTCGTCACGGCGGGTGAGTGTGGCGCGGTTTCTGGCAGGATCATCGTCGATGCCGGATGATCTGGAGCTCGCGTTTCGGATGGTCGACGCGGCGGATGCCGTCACGGAGACGGCGTGGGTGTCTGGCGGGATGACGGCGTCACTGAAGTCCGATGGCTCGCCGGTCACCGAAGCTGATGTCGCCGCCGAGCGCGCCATGCTCGCCGTCGTTCAGCGAGATGCGCCTGAGGACGGGTTCCTGGGCGAGGAGGTCGGCATGCATCCCGGCACGCACGACGGGCGGAGATGGATCGCAGACGGCATCGACGGCACCCGCTTCTTCTCTGCCGGTGAGCTCACGTGGGGAACGTTGCTCGCCCTCGAGGTCGACGGGCTGATCACCATCGCGGTCTGCTCGAGTCCGTTGCAACAGCGACGTTGGTGGGCGGTGCGAGGTGGCGGCGCTTTCACGGGAGACGCTGACCCGTCGACCGCTCGACCGATCCGCGTCAACGCATCAGCGCCGCTCGCTCCCGACACGGTGACATGCAAGCCGAGGTTCGAGGCCCTCGACCCTGAGCGGCAGCGATCACTCGCCCGGGCCATCGGCGGACCAGTGGGCGACTACGCGTGGAGCCAGCAATGCCGCGTCGCAGAAGGCGAGCTCGCCGCATGCGTATGGTTCGCGGGCGACATCTGGGACCACGCCGCCCCGTCACTCATCGTCGAGGAGGCCGGCGGCCGGTTCAGCGATCACTCCGGCGGCAGGCGCCTCGACACCCGCACCGGCGTCTACTCCAACGGCTACTGCCACGGTGCGCTCCTCGAAGCCCTCAACAGCATTCGAACTGCAGAAGACGGGACACCACAACCGAGGAGCTGAGTCCTCGCCATGACGCGCCATACCGCCGGTGAGGTTCACAGGTTCCGCGGTTCCGAGAAGGGCGCCCTCTTGCCCGAATTGGCCGGTCTTGTCCAACGCCAGAACGGCAGGCATGGGCGGCCATGGCCATGGCTGCACCACCCGGCCAGACTCGCTGGCCAACTTCTATGCGGGGCGAAGCAGCTCGCAGAACTCTTGGCCCGGTCCCTCAAAACACCGGCTGACGGTGAAGCCGGCTGAGAGGCAGAGCCGAGTCGACCGTTCGTTGAACGACGCGATCGCTGTCCGGAGATGGGTCGGGCTGAACGTGGCTCGAGCGAAGTTGATGATGTCTGGGATGAGCGACGTGGCGACGCCCGCGCTCAGCCGGTCAGGTCGAACGCCACCACCGACATCCAGGACGCCATCGACCGCATCCTGCCCTGCGACCCGAGCTTCCGGACCAAAGCAGCAGAATCCAATGACCTCGTCCGAGTCTCCGGCGACGATCGCGTAGTAGCCGTATCCGTTCTCGTCGACAGAGAGGTAGTCCTCGGAGCGCGTCGGGTCGCCGTCGTACCAGTCGTACGGCGGTTCGTACGCCCATGACGCCACGGCATGGGCCTCGCCTTCCCGAAACGGACGGATCACTACTTCACCCACCGTCTCAGCTTGCCATCAGACGCGGTGGAGGCGGATCGTTCCCGAGTAACGCAAGGCGTCAGGAGCCCACGGCGAGGACAACAAGCAGATCGGCTGCGGTTTGGTGCCTGGCAGCGAGAGGAGGGACTTGAACGACCTACGCGCGCGCCGACCACTCCCGTCGAAGGATTGCGTAGGTCCACGTGTCCGCTCTTGATCCATCCGCGTTCGTCCAGGCCTCAAGCATCCGGCCCTCGAGCCGGAATCCGCACCGGGCGAACACCCGCTGCATCGGCACGTTGTCGTGACGAGTCGTTGCTTCTATGCGGTGCAGTTCGTTGTACGTAGTGAACAGATGATCCACCACCCATGAGACGGCCGCACAGCCGACACCTCGGCCACGGTGGGCCGCTGCGATGCGGATGTCGAGCAGTGGGCTCCCGACATCGAGGTCCGTGAGATCGAACACTCGAATCAGACCGATTGCTTCGCCGTCGGCCCTGACCCAGAACGAAACGACATCGTCGCCAGCAAGAGCGACCTCCGCAGCCTGATCGCGCGAGAGGTTCGGCCGCCCGTGATACGGCCACTCGTTCGATGCCAGGAACTCGACGGCTGCCTCTGCGTCATCGGGCCAGACCACCGGCTCAAAGAAGTCCTGCACAGCGTCAGCATCGCGCGCTGGTCTCTCGAGAGCTGATTCCCTTCGTCGAGTGCCACGGAAGTACAGGGGGCGCGCCCCATACCACCGGACGAGCGACTGGCTCCGATTAGGCAGCGCGTATTGCCCGAAGTGGCCGGCATTGTCCAGCGCCAGAACGGCAGCTATGCACGCTTTCGGACGAGACTCACTCGGAATGCGGCTGCGCCTCCGCGGCCGTCTTGAGGAAGTCGTTTCGCTCCTTGATGAGCTTGGTCATGTAGCGCTCCAGCACAACCCGATCGACCATGCGACCGAGCAGACCGATCGGCGACGTGAAGTCGATGATGTCGATCATCAGCGTGGCCTTGCCACGTCGCTCGAAACGGTGCTCGTGATGGAACCGTCTGAACGGTCCCTTGATCTGTTCATCGACGAACTGATCCGGAGCCGTCATCGCGGTCACTTTGCTGGTCATCTTGAACGGCACCCCGAAGTGCGTCGCTCTCCAGGTGACCTGTTCACCCAGCCCAATCAGCCCGCTCGTCACACCGGCGATGGCTTGCTCACGCGCCTTGCCCATCGAACCGAGGTGGGCGTCGATACTGCGGGCAAGGTCGAAAAGCACTTCGACCGAGGCGTGGATCTCTGTCCTCAGTTCGATGTGCGCCATTCGCTTGACCTCCCGGTTCGGCTTCAGTCAAGCGTGCATAGCGGCAGCTATGCGCGGGGCCGTCGCTGTCGCCGGGCGGCGATCTTCGTCGGCCCGACCCATGCAGCAACCGCGAGAAGCGCATACGCGGCCATGAGCCACCCGTTGGAGTTCCGCCCCATTTGCGTCTCGACGGCGTCATCGCCCACCGACACCGAGTGCGGAACCGGGTCAAGGCCGAAACCTGCGGAGACTGCGACACCGGCAACCGCCGCAACAACGGCCACGATCTGCCAATACTGAGCATCCGGCTGCGCTGACCTCGACAGCACAGCAACGCCAGCGATTCCGATGAGAACCGCCGCAAGAATTGTTGACGTGCCAGGCCAGCCATAGAGGTCGCCAGGGAAACCCCCAGTGTCAGCCTGGGTCGCCAACCGAGACACGAGCAACAGGCCGGTCGACACACCGCACATTGATGCGCCCACCCGTTGAGCAGAAATGCCTGTTGTTCTCGCGACAGCAGACAGCGCGATCACCGCGGCGAGCGACGCACCAAAGTAGAGCGACTTGGCGATAGTCAAATCCGAATCGATGCGATCGACGTAGGTATACGTCGCGAGCGTGAGAACGACCGAAACAACAGCACTGGGATAGCCGACGGTCGTCCCAGGAGTGAGCGAATCAACCTGCACCGCGCCATCGTCCGCCACGCAGCGCATAGTGCCCCAACTGAAGCCGGCTGTCCAGCGAGCAGAGCGGCAGCTCTGCACTCAGCCCGTTACCGGAGGTGCCGTGTTGGGCGTAGTGGGGTCTGAGGATGTCTCGTCCATGAACGGCTCGCAGTAGTACACCGAGTCAGCCCAGAAGCCGCCAGCCGGAGCCGGGCGAGCGACGACGACGAGTACTCGCTTCCCGTCGACCTCGACGGCTTTCGTATCGGAGCGAAGGACAACGACCTGACCGAAGTGCCGTTCCGCGAACGGCTGCGCTACGGCGTCGATGGCGATGTCCGACGTTGCGTCACCGGGACTCGCAGGATCGAAGTCGGGGTTGAGGGTGCCGCTTCGTTCGCCATCACACTCAAGATCGGGACTCTGCACGACTGCGCCGCTTTCGCCGTCGTCGCCGCACGCGTTCAATGCGAGAGCGGCCACGACAACTCCGATGCGGACCGCTCGGACGCGCGCTGAACGAAGCGACAACACCCGAGCAGATTGCCCGAAGCGTGCGGCGTTGTCCAGCGAGCAGAGCGGCAGCTATGCGTGCCGGAGGGCGACGACGAGCCGAGACGCAATCAACGCGGCCACGATTGCCCCCGCCAACGCAGGGAGGACGTATCCGTCACCCCCCATCGACATGGCTGCGACGACAGAGAAGCCAAGCGCAAGAGGTACGACCAGGATCGCGACGAGGAGAGTGATCAACAGCACCGGCTTACGCACGTGACGCAGCATGACGGCGAGCGCTGAGCCAGTCAACTTATAGCGACGGTTCTGACCGGGGGTCAGCAAGCGAAGTCGCCGATCGGGTATTGCGCGACGAGATGGGGATACACCGGGGCGTCGTACCCGGCCTCGGTGCTCGGCTGATCGGTGACCGTGCATTTCGGGGCGTCGAACGGTCGGACAATCCAACGCGACGGTGTCCACACCTGATCCGCAGCCGCCTCGACGGTTGTCCGGAGGTGGCCGAGATACGAGGCGAATGGTTCCACCGAGACGTCGTTGATCTCCCATCTATGGCCGCCGGCGACGAGCAGTAGCGGGATGCCATCGGTGACCGCTGTACCGATCGGTGTTGTCGACGGCAACTGGTCGGCCTGCCGGAGAAGGTCTTGGATTGCGGACTCACCCATCGCGCCCTGCGCGAGACGGAAGTGGACTGCGCGGTCCTTGATCCCGTTGTCCAACTCGGCGTAGACGCGTCCGTCGCCGTAGATCACCAACTCGGGGCCGTATACGAACATGTCCGGGACAGCACCCAGCTGGTAACTGCCCACTTGAACGACGACGTCCGATGACCCGGTTGCGTGCTCGATCACCGCAGTTGTGGATGACCCGGACCCAGTTGAGTCATCACATGCAGCGGCCACGACGGCGAGTGACACGAGGAGACCGGCGAGGCGCACACTTCGTGGACGGAACGAGCAGCCCTCTGGTTCCCTGCGAGCGAGCATTCCTCGACCCTATTGGCCCGTTCAGTCAGGCCTCCGGCCATCGTCCAGATGAGCAGATCTTGGCGGGTGCGCACAGAAGGGGTTCGCCCGTGCGGCGGGTCGGACGATCATCAATCGCTTGACCACAGCTCAGTTTGGTTTGAGCGCCACGAAGACGGTTGCTTCTTGCCCGACTATGCCGGCGGTGGGCTGATGCAACCAGTAGAGCCTGGTGTTGAAGCCGATCACCTTGAGTCGAACTAACATTTCCAGGCTGAAATAGGTGAACACCAGCGCACCCGGGTCAGGGTTGATGGGATCAGCGTGATACACGGGCTCTGCGTAGTGCGTCACGTTGCCATCCTGATCGACAGAGGCACGCGTTTGGTCGAGGTACTCGGTCTCCAGGAAGGGAATGGTGAACACGTGCACACCTCCGGGGCGGAGCACTCGGTAGATCTCGCCATGTGCTCGATAGGGATCGGCGACATGTTCGAATACATCGGAGGTCACCAGCGCGTCGATCGATCCGGTCTCGAACGACATGGCCATCAGGTCTTGGTGCACGACCTCGTCGACCTCGTCACCGCTCGTCAGCGCCGAGCTGAAGTACTCGCTGGCTGAGTATCGGGGCATCGCCGCCAGCTCGCGGTGAATCGGCCCCGTCGTTTCCGTGTTGTGTAGACGCATGGTCGATGTAGCCATCTCGCGGACGCTGCGAAACGTTGTGCCCTGCTGCTCCGATGCAATTCCGGCAAGCGCCATCCCGAGCTGGCGGTGACGATTTGTGGCGCCACAGTTCGAGCAGCTACCGGTCTCGCGAAGGCCGTGGAGCACCGATGAGAAGGCTTCGGCGTAACCGCGCAGTCCGCACACTGTGCAGCGAATCGGCCCAAACCGCTTGCTGCCTCGGTTGCCGGACCTTACTGCCCACCGATCAGCGGCACGAGGTCTCCTGGGTGGAAGAACGGGGTACACCAAATGGTCCGGAAGCGATGGGCGCCAGCGAGAAATCACGCTCACTTGTGTATCAGGCCCCGTCCAAGTACGACAGCACGGTCGGTGAGGTTTGCGACACTGCGACTGGACCTGCCGCTGGCTGAGATGAACTTCGACGCGCACACTCTGCCGATGCGGAGGTGCCCTACGCCGGTGGCTGCGTGACCAAGGGCGTGGGGTGCGTCGGGGACACGGTTCGCCGGCCGCAGGGGCCGACGGCGGCGACGAATCACCAGCTACTCCTGCATCACACCCTGAGATCCGATCAGCCCCCAACAGCCGGTCGGCTCGATCGCCTCGCCACGAAGAAGTTGTCCGGCAATCCTCGCAACAGAGTCGTCGTACTCGTCAGCGGGTGCGCCGAGATCGAGGAGGCCCTCGCGGTCCGCGAGCGCGAGAGGGTTTCGGCCTCTCGCACCGCCATCTCGGAACGCTCCGCAGGACTCAGCACCGGCCCGACAGTCCCGCCGGCAGCCGGGCAGCCGGGCATAGCGGAGCGATGGCGTTCAGGAGTTGGCGTCAACGAGTTCCCGATCCCCCAGGGGCTCGCGCAACCGTACAGCGTAGAGGGTCTCGACGGCTTGGCATGTGTTGTCGCCGTCCAATGGCTTGACCGAGATATCGATGGTGACGGCCGAGGCTGAGTACGACACGTCGACCTTGATCCGACCCGTGGCTGGCTTACCCGAGGAGCACGTTGCCTCTTGCACCCTGACGAGAATCTCCACGCTTGTCGCCTGCGGGGTGAACGAGGGGTCGACGCGCCAGGTTGCGTCATGAGCGCTGGGCTCACGGCTCGAGACGAACCAGATCGTCAGCTCTGCGACGACCACCGCTGCCACGGCGAACACGGCCTTCCGCCGACTCGATTCGGTCCGACCCACGGAGACAGACTGCCCGAAGATGAGCGTGCTGTCCAGCGCTCCCAGCGAGAGGTAAGTCTTCGATCAGCTCACGAGCTGAGTGTGACCACCCCGTCGAGAAGCACGAAGACTTCTGCTGGTCCCGTGCAGCCGCAGTCAAACTTCTTCGACTTCGCTACAAGTTGCCCAGCAACCGTCTCGGTGCCATCGGCAAGAAATCCGCGCACCGAGAGAGGCACCGATCCATTGTTGGAAGGCACCACTACCGAGAAGCTCAGATGGTGCGTGTTCTCGTCGCTGACACCGAACGCCTGGCGAGTGCACGTTCCTTCGTTGTCGCAGACTTCGACCTCGGCGATGCCTGGAGTCACGTGGATCTCTGCTAGCGGCTCAGCACATTTCGTCTCGCACGATGCGCAACCGGACCCGCCTACGGCTGGAAGAAACGCCGCAATGATCGTAACGACAAGGCGCCTGAGGAACCGAACGCCCCGCACTCTCACCGGCGCATAGTGCCCGGTATGTGCGCTTCGCGCAAGTGCCACAAGCCAGCCCGAGGTCGCGTCGAACGCCGGCGGCCGGCACGGATCGAGCGGTGAGCACCTGGGCCGAGGCGCGTAGCGTGACAGGGTGTCGTGTTGGAGGTGGGCGTGAGTCACGATCGATGGCGCGACGAGTTGCACCAGGCACGCGCCGACAGGGCTCGCCTCGTTGCCATGCTGAGTCGCGGTGCGCCGCTCGACGGTCTGCAGCTCGCCGGCTCGGCGATACTCGCCGCCGGGACTTCCGCCGACTTGGACGAAGTGGTTGCCGAGCTTGCCTCGAGGTTGCATGACCGAGGTTGGCTGGGAGATGCCGAACTCGCCACGGCACTGACCGAGCGCGCCGCTGGCCGTCCGAACTCGCTCACTGCGCTTGCTGTCGATCTCGATGAGCTCGCGGAACTCGTTGACGCTCTACCGAGTAGCGAGTCCTACATCGACCTCGAGACCGGTGCGGTGCGGCCGGGCGAGATCATTGACCTCGGCGAGGGGCCCGACGAGTTGGACCCCGGCGACGCCAGCCGCTGGTTGTTCGTACGCGGGGAAGGTTCCCAGCGCGCCTACGCCTACATGGAATGCTTCATCGCCACCGTCGAGCCCGATGCGCTCAGCGCCAAGCTCCGCGAGGCGATCACCGGTAGACAGCCCTTCAAGGCGTTCCTCAATGTGTTGAGGCGCCACGATGACCAGTTCACGAGCTGGCACCGGCACCGTGACGATGCCCGAATCGGCCGGGCGAGACATTGGCTCGCAGAACGTGGCTTCGAGACGGGCCGCTCGTAACGCCCGCACAGAACCCCTTGCGCGGGGCGCACATACCGGGCACTATTCGCTCCTTGAAGAAGCAATCGCTGGTGCGCGTTCTTGCGGCGGCTACCGCGGTTGTTGTCGCTGGATGTAGCTCCGATTGCGAGAAAGGTTCCTGCCTCCCGTCTGGCACCTACGTCGACCGAACGACGCCTTGGGCGCCACGACTGTGGAGATCTGCTTCGACAGTGACTGCACAACTGTCGTGGCGCTTGCTGGTCCCGACGACGTATTCAACGGCTTCAACGTGGATACGTGGGACGAAGGGCGCTCCGTCGAGCTTCGCGTGACCGTCTTCGACGCGACCGGACAAGTCATCGACACGCTGACAGAGACACGAACGATGGACTCCACGGGGTGCGCATGTGGCGTCTTGTTCTACGACTGGAAGAACGGTCGACTTCACCGGCTCAACTGAGCGCTCCCAGCTGCCGTTAGGTGGGTCTGCGCGCAAGACACGTGCAGGGACCGGGTACGTTCTGCGTATGCCGTCTCCCTCCGAATCCGTCTGCCGACTCTGTGGCATCGGCCTCCGCGACGGCGATGATGCTGTCCGCATCGACGGCGAACTGTTCCACGCTCCCTGCGCTGAGCCGGCCTTCCGGAACTCGCCAGCGTGGCGACACGCGGAGGTCGGCGTGTTGAACGGCCTCGCCGCGGGTGCTGGCGTCGCCTTGATCGGACACATGTAGCGCGAGCTGCCGATAGGGCGCTCGACCGCGTCCCGAGACCNNTGGGCGATCATGGCCAGTTCGCCTGGACGGACGTCCGGGGTGATCCCACCGACCGCACCGAACTGCCGAACTGTTCGCTGGACAAGGCCGCCCGCTTCGGGCACTATGCGCTACCCGCCATGAGCCGCAATCTCAGCCTGTTTGATGATCGAGTAGGTGTGTGCGCCGTGGTTGGCGCAGCCGTTGCATTACTGCTGTGCCGACCACTCGCTCATCGCTTCGCCAGCAGACCGGCCGTCGCGCTCCTGGCGGTGCTGTCAGCGCTTTTCGTCGTGCTAGTGACAATCGCGAATCGGGGCATTGACGTCTCCAGCGACAGCCTTTCCCGGCAGCTCCTGTGGTGGACACGAGGCCTGGACGCCCCTCATGGCTCGGATGTTCTCGGCTGGGTGTTCAACGTGGTGTTGTTCACGCCGGTGGCGTTCTTCGCGACGCTGCTCGCACGGCGGCCATGGCTCGTCGCCGGGTGCCTCATCGCAGTTTCGTTCGCGGTCGAGACCGCGCAGGCGCTGTTCCTGACAGGCAGACCAGATCAGCTCGACGTCCTTGCCAACTCCATCGGAGCAATCGTTGGCGCAGCCGCGGGTGGTTTCCGGGTCTCCCACCAACGATCTCGCCCGGAGACGGCTGTTGCCGAATCGTCGCCCTAACTGCCGGTATGCACGCTGGACAGTCCACTCGGGATCGGGCATTCGGGCGGGTGTGACGAGGTCATCCGCCAGCCTGCTCGACCTAGTACGACCCATCTCTTGACGCGAGCAGAGCCTTGCCGGACGTCGTAGCCGGGACTGGCTCGGTGCCGTCCTCGGTTGCCCTGAGTTCAGATCCCGTCGAGACGAACCGTCGCCGCATGCCCGAGCGGGTCGAACACAAAGGAGGCCAAGGTCTCGCCATCGGGGATCTCGATGTAGACGCGAGCGGCGAGCGCCGCGTGGCCGGCGATCTCAGTTGCCTTGACCAAACCCATGTCGAACGTCTGCCACACCAGCGACTGGCCCGAGGCCGCTGTGAACGTGACATTCAGAGCAGTGAATCGCTCGGTGGAGTTCGATGTGTTCGAGATCTCGATGTCAACGGCCGCATAGGAAGCGCCAGGGTTGGGGCCGAATCCACCCATTTCTTCGGGCAGTTCGGTCGCAAGCCGAAGTTCACGGACGGCGATTCGCAGTGGCCCTTCGATCGCCATGGACTGATCATCGGACGAACCAGTTGACGACACTTGGGCCTCGCCTTCGGATTCGGAGCAGGAAGCGAGCAGCGATGAGGTGCTCAGCGAAGCGACGACCATCAGAGTCGCGAAGGGTGCTCTGCCATCATGCGGGGCGCCGGAACGCCGTCTCTGTCGCAGCATGTCTTCTCGTCGCCTCTCCTGGGAGAAGGATCCTTCGGTGACAGCGGAAACGCAAACGAACACCTGGCAATCTGGTTTGTCGACCTGACCTGCCGAACAGACGACGCCCTAACTGCCGATCTGGGCGGTGTCGGTGAGAGGATGAACCCATGAACGGCGGCCAGAAGGCAGTGACGTCGGTGGCTCTCGGAGCTGGGCTCGCAGTCGTCGCGTCCGCCGTCGTGACACGGCTGAACGGTCCGTCCGATGGCGGCTGGTTCATGTACTCGCCCAACTCAACGAGCCTCTACAGCGCATCGACCAGTGGCAGCACGTTCCGTACTGCGGCGGTGTGGCTCGCGGCCGTCGTCATCTGGTTCGGGGTGTCCTGGCGCTTGTTCCGATCGGACAAGTAGCGCAGAGCTGCCGATCTCGCGCACGTCGTTCTGCGCCGGCAATCAATCTTGCGTCGAGGTTCCGGAGCGGGCAATCTGGGCGCGTGGGATACCAGGAGGAACTTGAACTGGCGTCGTACGGTTCGAATGACGTTAGAGACGAGNNGCTGGGCGTGGCAATCGCGGCCGTAGTGGTGGTGGCCCGACGATTACTTCGCCGCACATAGCTGCCGATAGGTCGCTGGACAACGCCCACCACTTCGGGCAATCTGCTCGCCCTCCCGGGGTTGACCTCACCAGACTGAAGGATGGGTGCCAGACTGGGCGACGTGCGCGCTGAGGCCGAGTCGACATCGATCGAAATCATCGACAGCGACCCCTCGGCGTTCGGTGTCGATCGGGTCGCTGCGCCTGCACCCGGGGCCCGCGCACCACTCCCTCGGTCGACGATGATCACCGCCGTTGGCGGCGTGGTCGCTGTCGCCGCTGCGGCGCTGTTGGTGTGGCACCCCTGGCGGCACGACACGGAGGCGGCATGGTCGAACCGTTTGCTGGTGGAGGGTCCTATCAGCTCGGTGGTCGACGTAGCCATTGATGAGCCCTGGTTCGGTGGCTCTGCCGGAGAAGTCGGTTTCGTCTTCGCTGAGCCCGGCGCAGTGCTGCCGTACTTGCACGGCGGCGAAGGGCGCTCGGCCATCTGGCAGTCGTCGGTGGTCGACAGCATGAACGCTGCGTACTGGTCGATGACCGGCTACGCCTCGACGCTGGAGGTGCAGGGTGCACCGGCTCGGGTCGACGGTGTTGACGGCTCGGCGGTGCGGGTCAGCTTCGGCCCTCTGGACGGGCGAATTTATGACGTGAGCACCCATGCGATGACCAAGGACGAAGCAGTGAGCTTCGCCGGTGCCATCGCCGTTGAGCGCGGCCGGCCGGTCCTGCGCGACGAGAGCGTGCTGCTCGGGATGGAACCGGTGGGCACCTACGACGAGTTCAACGCCGCCCTCATACTGCTGAACCTTGGCTACAACGGCCCCACCACCGCCACGCACACGTCGGTCGAACTGACCCGACCTCAGGGTGGCATCGTGGCCATCTCGTCGCTGCCCGATCCTGGCGACGGCAGGCTGTTGACGATGGCGCAGCTCGTGCTCGGCGGCGGCGTCACGGCTGACGTCCGCGAGCGGCCGGCACTCGCCCAGAACGTACGGGTGGTGACCAACGACGACCAGCAGGTGCGCAGCCTGGTCGCCTGGGATGAACGTGGGCGTTTCGTTGTGGTCTCAGGTTCCGGCGGCGTGGACGAGACATTGGCGCTTGCCGAGACAACCCACGAGGTGACCGAGGAGGCGTGGGCTCCGGTCGCCGACAAGGCCAACGCGTTCGAGCCGCGCTTTCCCGCGTTCATTGGCTTCCACACCGCCGACGACGGGTCGATCACCGCCGTGTCGGCGAGCGCGGACGAGTTCGGCGTGGTCAGTCTGTGCCTCGACGATCAGGTCGGCAGCGGCGCTGATGGCTGCATGTCCGAGCCCGACGCCCAATCGCCGATGCTGACCCTCGTGAGCATCCGCGACCTCACCTTCATCGTTGCGATGGTGTCGCCAGACGCCCCGCTGCCTGAACTGCTCGTCACGCGCACCGACGGTTCAGTTGGTGTCCACACGCTTTTCCGGCCAAGTAGTTCCATTCCAGGCCCAGCCGTCGCAGTGTCCCTGCCGGACGACTTCCAGGGAGCCGCTCTCGTGATCGACGGCGAGACTGTCGCTACGCTTTAGCCGCGCAGGTAGCGCAGAGCTGCCGATAGGCGTGGTGGACAACGCGGGCAGGTTCGGGCACTATGCGCCGATGGGGACGTGGGGTCGGGCAGCGGCGTTGCTGCTTCTTCTTACGGCAACAGCGTCGTGTGGTGAGGCTGGCTCGGCAGGCGG
>MTKZ01013823.1_pt1 | contig 14454 bp, 14 predicted proteins | sample 1042781 | NCBI WGS metagenome assembly MTKZ01 (sample SAMN06212207, study PRJNA360539) | anaerobic digester metagenome | biome: Wastewater treatment plant; material: sludge; isolation source: anaerobic digester fed with sludge from wastewater treatment plant | place: Denmark: WWTP Viborg ...
ATTTCACAGGTAAGATGTATCCTGAATCCGTTGAAGAGTTAATAGCTGAAAGAGTACTCCAAGAAAGCGAAGGCCAGGAATCCCGATTTCACGGTGCAGGTAGGGAAGACATTGATGTTAGGATGTTAGGCAGAGGAAGACCCTTCGTTTTGGAAATTAAAGAGCCAAAAATTCGTAGCTTAAATTTGAAAGAATTAACTGAAAAAATAAATGATCACTGCCAGGGCAAAGTTGAAGTTCTTAATTTGCAAATGGTCGGGAAAGAACGTCGAAGCGGTGTAAAAAAATCATCTACAGAAACATTCAAAACATACCATGCAGTGGTAGAAGTGGAAAATACAATTTCCAATGATGATTTAAAAATCCTTAATACTCTTAAAATTATAAATCAAAGAACACCCATCCGAGTATCTCATCGTAGAGCGGATAAAATACGTGTCAGGGAAGTAAAAGAAATCGAAACCAAAATAATTGATTCGAATCATTTTGATTTGATCGTAAAATGCGAAGGCGGATTATATATCAAAGAACTTATATCTGGGGATGAAGACAGAACACAACCCAGTGTTACATCCCTTTTAGGAAGTCAAGCTATCTGTGTTGATCTAGATGTGCTGGAGGTTAATATTTAAATGGGTAGAGTTTATAGAAAGATAGTTTTATAAGCTCTAAATCAATATCATTAATTTAATCGATTTCACCGAGGAATGGCCGCTAAAGATTCACGCGAATTTTACCTTAAATTGTAAGTTAAGCTCCTCACAAAGCCATATTGTAAATTAAAAGCTTATAATCTCTGAGAACAATACATTGAGTGCATAATGAATGTATTGCAAGACAGGATTAATATAAAATACTTATAATACGGATTTACTGAGTATTCAGAGATTGAAATAATATCGATTGGATATCATTGAATAAATTAATATTTAAACCATTTCTGGTTGAATTGGAGGATTGAAAATGACTCAAAGATCAAGAGGTTTTAGAAGTAAAACAAGGTACAAACTTAAAAAGAGTTTAAGAACAGGGAGGACCAATCCCATAACCAAAAAAATACAGACCTTCCAGGAAAATGATCTGGTTCACATTATAATAGATCCCAGTGTTCACAAGGGACAACCCCACCCACGTTTCCACGGAAAAACCGGGAAAGTGGCAGAAAGAAGAGGTCGTGCCTACATAGTTGCAATAAATGATGGTAATAAAGCTAAGAAGCTAATTATTAGACCTGAACACCTTAAAATACAAGAGTGATGGGATGATTGGGAAGAAAACCCTGGATACAGATCCAATCCCTCTGGTCAATGTGAAGCCATTACTAGAGGAACGGGAAAAAATCCATGAGCTAAGTTATGAACAGAATCTGGCATTGGATCATGTCACTAAATTCTCAAAAATATCAGTGGAAAACGCAGCTAAACTGGTAAGTGAGTTAGAAGAGATTATCAAAAAGAATCAAGCCATTAAGATAGCAGATCTTATGCCTGAAGATATGGACGACATGAGACTAATTTTTGCTAAAGAAAGAGGATCGCACAAGAAAGAAGAACTAGAAAACATATTAAAAATTGTTAATAAATACCGGGAAGATTAAATTCATAGGTAAGTAACAATCTGAAGGATTATTATATCCATCAGATGACATCTAGACTTATTTAATAAATAAGTGCTTTTGTAATTAATATATTATTGTCAGGGTGATAAAATGGAGGATTACGCGATAATTCTGGACTTTCTACCGCTAGGTTATGTCAAAGAGGGATCTAACTCTTACAAACGTAAACCTGTGGCTCAAGCCATCGGTACAGAAGAATTCACCCTGCTGGAGTTAACTCCCAAGGAAAATGTAAACCTGGACATTCATGAAAAGGTTTACATAGGTGCAGGACAAAGGGACAAAATCGCAAGGGTAAATCGTAGACTGCCCTTTAACAAACTAACCTCAACAGCCCAAATCGAGGTTAATTATGTTATTGAAGAAATTATAAAAAGAAAAGAAGAAAAATTTATCCAATTCTTCAATGAAGCAGGCCCTATTTCCACCCGACTGCACCAGATTGAACTTTTGCCTGGAATTGGGAAAAAGCACATGTGGGACATTATCCAAGCACGAAAAGAAGCGCCTTTCAAGGACTTCGACGATGTGAAAAAACGAGTTCCCATGCTTTCTGATCCTGTGAAACTGATTGCCAAGAGAATTCAATTGGAACTCGAGGCTACCGAAGATAGGAAAGGTAAAAAGAAATATATCCTTTTTACCAGACCCCTTAAAAGAAAATTTTAATTGATAAGGGAAATGTTGGCCAAAGAAACCTTTAATCTATTAAAAAAATATCAGATACGCTTAGACCGAAGGAAAGGCCAGAATTACCTTATTAACAATCATTTTTTATCAAAGATAATTGAACATGCCCAGCTCGATGATTCTGATATTGTACTAGAGATAGGGGCAGGAATAGGCACCTTAACAGTTCCTTTAGCAGATAAAGCATCTAAAGTAATTGCCATTGAACAGGACAAACGGATTATTCCTATTCTTAAAGAAAGACTTGTTGAAAAGGATATTTCCAATGTGGAGATCCTGATAGGTGATGCCACCAAACTAAACTTTCCATATTTTTCCAAAGTAGTTTCCAATCTACCCTATCAAATATCATCCCCCATAACCTTCAAACTCCTCCATTATGACTTTGATTTTGCTATTTTGATGTATCAACTTGAATTTGCTCAGAGAATGGTTGCAAAACCTGGTGAATCCGATTATTCCCGCCTTTCAGTTATGATGAACCTTTGCAGCCAGACCGAGCTTCTTTTTAAAGTCCCCCGGAAAGCATTTCTACCCCAACCAAAAATTTCTTCTGCAGTTATTAAATTAACTCCCAATAAGAATCCTGATGTTGATGAATTTTTTGTGAAAACTTGCCGAGCATTATTTCAACACAAAAAAAAGAAATCGGGAAAAGCATTGCTCCAGTCATTTCATGAAATATGTGATCTGGATTTTGACCGGAATACCATCCGAGACATAATCTCACATGTGGATGGCAGCTTAATTGAGGAAAGAGTTTTTAAACTAACCCCAAAAGAAATATTAATGATTTCCAGAGAACTTGAAGATCTGATGGAGAAGATATGATGAATAAAAAACCTGAAACTAATAGAAATCCCTACCAACTATTTCAAGAAGAATTCCCAGATCTAGCAGGACGTTTCAACGACTTAGTTGAGGCACAAAGTTCCCTTAAAGGAATGGATCCCAAAACTAAACAACTAGCGGTTATTGCCATTCACACTGCTAACCGAACCCCGCTTGGTGTGAAGTTGCATGCCCAGATGGCTAAAAACCAGGGCGCGGACAAGGATGAAATTTTAGGAGCAGTGATGATTAACTTACATCTTTCAGGACTTTCAAGTGTTCTGGAATGCCTTCCTGCAGCGATGGAAGGTTTAGAATTGTAAAAAATCAGAACATTTTGGAAACAGAGAAATAATCAGCATCATATTTCAAATATTTGCCCGAGGCGCTAAAAATGTTAGAATATAAGGGAATCCACTATGAAACACACCCTAAAGTATACGAACCGGCTGAAGATACTTTTCTATTTGCAGAAAATCTTCAAATTGACAGAAGAGACCGAGTACTGGAGATAGGAACTGGAACCGGCCTTCTAGCAATAATAGCATCCAAACAATGCAGCACAGTAACAGCAACTGATGTTAATCCCCATGCCATAGATTGTGCTGTTAAAAATTTAATCGTCAATAAATCCTACAATGTAGAGTTAAGAAAAGGAAATCTATTTGAACCGGTTGAAGATGAGAAATTTGACCTTATACTATTTAATACGCCATATTTACCTACTAAAGAATATGAAAGGGTTGGTGATGAACTGGATACTGCTTGGGATGGTGGAAGTGATGGGAGGAAAGTTATTGACCGGTTTTTAGAAGGTTTGAAGGATCATCTTAATCAGGGAGGTAGAGTTCAACTGGTGCAATCATCTTTATCTGACATTGACAGAACAATTGAAAAATTAAACAGTATAGGTTTAGATGCATCAGTAACAGCCAGGGAGAAATGTTTCTTCGAAGAAGTAGTGGTAATAACTGGGAAACCAAAATCTGAGTAATGTCTTTATTTAATCCTGTAAGTTTTTAGAACATGCAGTTGTTTGTCACTGTTTTTAATACTTATCTGTCTCTGAATAATCCGAACAGTTCGAAAAAATACTGATTGTTCGAAAAAAAATAAATTTTTATACAATTAAGACAATAGTTATACTGAGGGGGGTTAGCCACTGAAATTACGTACAATCTGCTTTGCAAAGTACCATATTCTTCCTACATAACCCCCATCTCACCCCCCCAATATTAACAAATAGGGAAGATTTGTTAACTCGTTCCACATACTCAACCCCATCACCTTAATATCCTGAAATTCTCTTGTGTTAATTAAATTATATCCTATAAAGTTGATTATCCCCCAATAGCTCTATTTATTCTTTTTAAACTACTTATGGGTTGATTAATGAGCATCTATTTTCCATTAATGAATGAACTTTTAATTCATAAAGATTTACGTCATTATAACTAAAAAAAAATAGCTTATTGATGAAACTATTTGAATTAGTATTTTCAATAGAGATTTCATGTGCTTACTTTAAAAAGAAAGTAACATGGTTGAGGGGTCAGATACTGGATTTTAGCTTTTTCAACAGGAGTTCCTTTAGGATATCCTGCTAAATATGTATTGAATGCTTTTTCGGAATTTCCACAGGAAAAAACATGCAACCACAATACACAAGTAGTTTTGTTTCCAATACAAGCTCTGATAAAATCATTCACCAGAATTGGTTGGTTAGAAAATGGATGACTATCTTCAGTACTATTCTCCGAGCAATCAATTATCCAAACTGCAGAATTATCAGGTACATGAACCGGATCAGTCATTAGATAAAAATCTCTCGAATTTAACATGTTCCTAGTGACTCTGAAATGATAACAAGCCCAACCAGATCTTTTATTTTTATAGTCCACCCCTATGTGGCTGGGATTCCCGATAATATCTTGATGTGGACAAATATTTCCCCCAAATTTCTGTTGTGATGTACTAGAATTATATGTCATTCCTTCTATGAAAACCAGGATACTGGTGTTATAGAAATTACAAAGAACCGTCCTGTTTACAACTATTATATCTGATGATGATGGGCTTATTTTCCCCATAGTAATTGGTTCCATAGATGGATCTACAGGACAAATAGTCAAACTCGAGTCATGATAAGGAGGTAGTACCCTACCTCTCATTAATTCATCATAATTTTCTTTAAGAGAGTTTATTTTCTTTAAACTTAGAATTTTCTGGCTTAATCCACTGTTAACACGGTTTACATGAGCTAATCCAGGAGTTACTCCGTTGAAATTTCCTAATTCTTCCCAATTTTCCGGTGTACCCGGATTTTTAATCAACATATCAGCAGCACCTACGGCCATCCTATCTACAGAATTAGCATAAGAAGAATACTGGATTTTAGTAACAACACTATCCATTGCATCGGCAGAGACCCCCAAAACTACGGTTATTATAATGAGAGCCATCATCAAATCCGTAGAAAACACCAACCCCCTTATTTCTTCCATTAATTTATAATTAACCATGTTATCACTGTAGAATTGTTGAATTTGTCACTCAATTAATGGTAGCCCATACTTTTTCCGATGCGAATCATCTAAAAAAAGGTAAAAATAATGAGTACCATCTTGGAAATAGACAAGTAAATGACCAGAATAAGTACCAAAACTTGTTTCGTCAAAAATTACATGATCCAGAGAGCTGGTAACAACTTCAGAGGAATTATTAAAAGAAGTTAGATTAACAGATGGTGCAGGCAAGATGAACGTTTCCATACCATAATGAGGGCAGGCACCATGCCCCTCCAGTCTACAGAAAAAACATGCCCCATCATTACTTTCATGATAAAAACCATTTACGATGCAATTTTTAAAATTTACGAAATCATGAGCGCTTCCATGAATTTCATATGGACTATAAGGACATTTTTTTATAAATAATGGAGATGTGGCATTTTCATAAGCCTGCGAATTGTTGAATCCCCTTGATTCCAGATATTCAGATAAACTCGAACCATATAATGTTTTATTTTTCCCAATAGTTACACTACCATATTCTTTGCACTTTAAAAAGGGTAAAGGATCCATAATGGGAAACGACTCATTAATAAGAGATATGTTCTGACTTAGAGTCACCATATGTTTAACTTTGCCTTTTTGCACGTTGATTATTGATTTAATTTCTATCTGAAATGGATCTTGACTATTATCCGCATATAATACATCACAATGAGCTCTTATTCCATCTTGATCATATCTTAAACACCAAATATCCATTATATTCTGTATTTCATCTTTAATTTCTTTTCTACTATTGGATAATGGATTTCCAGATTCAATAACCTCATCCGATTTATGTTTTACCACTTCCATACCTGTCTGGGCTAATTGTGTTTCCAAATCTTTAGCCACAGACAGAACATCATCCGATATTAAAATTGATTCTTGATTACCTGTTTGGCTAATTGACATGTTCATTAATATAATTACGAGCAAAAAAGCTGGTAAAATAAGCAAAAATGAAGTTAAACTCATTACATAGCCTTTATCATTCATTTTCTTGCCTGATAAGATAATTTATTATTATTAATTATAATTAAATAAGTAATACAATATAAAGTTATTTCTAAAACAAAAATATAATTAACTTGATAAGAATTCCATGCAACAATGAAGCAAAAAATTTTCACCAATCACTGGCCAATCGTAAAACATATAAAAACATCATGATTATATAAGGCATAATACGAATTATAATCCAAAATCCCATATATTAAATTTATATTTTTGTAAATCACCATAACTTAATCAAATCTTAGCGAGGTTTAATATGAAAGATATTGTAAGAGGATGGCGTCACATTCCACAACGCTACAATCTCATTGGCTCAAAGTGTTTACAATGTGGGGAAGTTTTTTTCCCCATGAGAGTTATCTGCCCTAAATGCAGGAGAAAAGGCAAATTAGAGGATATTAAATTTAGTGGAAATGGAAAAATTCATAGTTATTCCATTATACACACCCCAACAGATGAATTTAAGAACATATCCCCCTATGCCGTGGCAATAATTGAATTGGAAGAAGGTGCAAAAATTACCAGTCAAATTGTGGACTGTGACACTGAAGATATTGAAATAGGTCAAGAAGTAGAATTAGTATTCAGAAGAATTAGGGCAGAAGGCGATGAAGGAGTCATATCTTATGGTTACAAATTCAAACTCAAACAGTAAAGTAGGCGTATTATTAGTGGGCCACGGCAGCAGATTGCCCTATGGTAAAGATGTTCTCAGCCAGTTAGCTAATATTTACAAAGAACAAACTGAATATCCTGTGGAAATCGGGTTTATGAATATGAACAAACCATCTATCCCCACATCAATCAATAAATTAGCTGAAATAGGTGTGGAAAAAATTGTAGTCACCCCAGTATTTCTAGCTCCCGGAGTACACACCAGACAGGATATTCCCCGTATTCTGGGATTAAATAATGGAGACGACACCCGCGAACACAACCATGACCATCATCAGAGTCACAGTCATGACCATGATGAAGATGAGGAAATAAATTTCCAGGGAGAAATTGTTTACACGGACCCTCTGGGTGCAGACCCTAAAATCGCCGACATAATAAAAGACCGGGTGAATAATGCCCTTTAAATATAATGTCTTCTAAAAAATCAACCCATCATGAACACCCCATAATATCTGATATTGGTGAGAAAAAACTGATTAAGCGACTCCTTTCAATGAGTCGTGCCCTTCAACCTAATTCTCCTTTTTTTGATGATTTTTATTTTAAAAGTCTTAGCGATGATGCTGCTCTCCTGGATATGGATGATAAATATTTGGTGGTAACTTCCGATCTTTTACTTGAATCATCCCACTGCCCCGGTGAAATGAGTGCATTTAATAAAGGTATGAAAGCAGTGACTGTGAATGTGAGTGATCTGGCAGCAATGGGTGCTGAACCCATTGGTTTTATGTTGTCTTTAGGATTGCCACATGATCTTCCACTTGAAGAGTTTGATGAGATCATTGGTGGAGTGTTGGAGGCCTGTCAGACCTACAAAATGGGCCTCATGGGTGGTGACACCAACCAGTCAGGGGAACTGATTCTCAGCGGGACCTGTTTGGGAGTTGTTGATAAAAAAAAAGTATTTATGAAAGAAGGTGCGAATCCGGGTGATGTGGTGGCAGTCACCGGCCCCCTGGGTGTTGCTGCTGCGGGATTTGAATTTTTATTATCTCCTCCATCTGTAAAGAAGAATCTTAAAGAAAGAATAACCCCATCCACCCTAGAAATCATCCTGAAGTGCGCCCTTGAACCCCATGCACGGTTAAATGAGGGATTAATCTTGGGAAGAAAAGGGGTTGTAACTTCAGCTACCGACATAACTGATGGTTTAGCCAGTGAATTAGATGAACTAATGAGAGCATCCCCCCAAAAATTAGGAATAACTCTTTTTGAGACCATGATACCTCTTATTCCAGAAGTTAAAGAAGTTGCATCCGTTTTGGATAAGAATCCTCTTGATTTCGCACTCAATTATGGTGAGGATTTTGAACTCCTTTTAACCATTGGTGAAGATGCTTTTGACCAGTTAAAGGATGATTTAGGACTTATTCAGGTCGGTATCGTGACAAATTCTGGAAAGATGGAAATAGTTGATAAAGAGGGTAAAAAAAATACACTAGAGAAAGTTGGTTATGAGCACTTTAAAAAATAGCGATTCATATGGATAACTCAAACTATACCTAAAATTTTGATGTTATACCAATCATATTATTTTCTAAGAGGGCGGAGGTTTTTAACTTGAAACGGGAAGCTATGCTTTATGAAAAGATTAATGGTGCGTTGAATTGCCATGTATGTAATCATAAATGTATTATATCCAATGGTAAAACTGGTTTTTGCAAAATGCGGCAGAATGATAATGGAATTTTATACAGTAAGAACTATGCCGCTGCTTCCTCCATTGCTGTAGATCCCATTGAAAAAAAACCTCTATTCCATTTTTATCCAGGCAGCCTTTCATTCAGCCTGGGAAGTGTTGGATGTAACTTTAACTGCCCATATTGCCAGAACTGGGCAATATCACAGACTTATATGGACGAAATAGGAATTAGAAACATTCTCCCAGATAAATCAGTTAAATTAGCCCAGGAAAACCTCTGCCAGTCAGTTTCCTGGACCTACAACGAACCTACCATGTGGTTTGAATACACTTATGATTCAGCTAAACTGGCTCAGAAAAAGGACTTGAAGACCGTATATGTCACCAATGGTTATATGAGTGATGAAGCCCTGAATCTCATTGCCCCACATCTGGATGCAGCCAATGTGGATCTTAAGAGTATGTCTGATAAGTTTTATCAAAAACTGTGTCAGGCCCGAGTAGAACCTGTCCTGGAAAACATCCGTGCAATGCATGAAAAAGACATTCATATTGAAATAACTAACCTGGTGATACCCGGACATAATGATTCAGAGGAAGACTTTAAATCTCTGGTGGATTTTGTGGCTGATGTGGGTGTAGAGATTCCATTACATTTCACAAGATTCTATCCCCATTACAAGATGAACAACTTAACACCCACCCCCGTGGAAACCCTTGAAAAAGCACAGAAAACAGCATTAGAAGCCGGGATTAAGTATGTTTATGTAGGAAATGTGCCAGGTAGTGATGGGGAGAACACTAAGTGTCCAGAATGCAGGAAACTTCTCATTGAAAGAGATGGTTTTCGCATAGCATCAAACAAACTTGAAAAAGATAGAAAATGCCCTGAATGTGGGGCGAAGATCGATATTGTGGTTTAAAATTTTAGATATTATAAGTGACATTGTTAATCGGATGGAACTAGAGTCCAATAAATTCTCATTAATACCTATTCTGAGAAACTAACCCTCTCAAATTTATCTAATTCATCTAAAGGCTTAGTAGCATCCACTCCCACCTTGGTAGTTGTGCCATCTGATTTTGCGCAAGGGTCCAGGGATGATCCACGGGCTCCGGGAACTGTCAAAATGTTTTCATCGCCCTTAACCCTGGTAGCAATTGCATATTCCACATCCTCAGCATCAAAAATGTCAATGTCCTCATCTACAACCACACAATGTTTAAGTGAAGGGTGAGCTGCTAGTGCAGCCATAATAACATTTTTACCATCACCCTGGGTCTGTTTCTGGATTGAAATTGCAGCGTGGAGCCAGCAACATCCACCTTCAGTGAGGGCTACATTTTTGACTGTGGGAACTGTGTTTTGAACTGCATTGAATATCCTGGGTTCCTGTGGAAGGCCCTGTAAGAGTTTGTGCTCAAAACCAGCAGGCATTATGGCATGGTAGATCGAATCTTCCTTGTAGTGCATTTTGTCAAGTTCAATAATCGGTTCCTGACGTACCACATCATAAGTGTCTGTTAAGTCGACAAACGGACCTTCATCTGCTCTTTCATGAGGTAACATCCTCCCCTCAAGGAGTATTTCACACTCTGGAACTTCAATATCAACATTTTCACATTTTATCAGTTTCATTTTCCCCAGATGGATATTGTTGGCCACTTCCAGTTCATCCACATTTATAGGCACAGAAGTAGTGGTGGCCAGTAGGGTGGCAGGGTGCATTCCTATGGCAATGGCCAGTTCCAGAGGTTCATCCAGTTGTTCTGCTCTTTGATGGTAGGTATATAGAGCGCGAGGCACTATGCGAGCGGTGAGTCTATCTCTTCCAAGCTGGAGCATACGGTGAATGGATGCATTACGTACTCCAGTTTCAGGATCCTTGGCAATTATCACCCCCGAAGTGATATATGGGCCTCCGTCACGCTGGTAATAAGTTAGTATGGGGAGTTCAGCGAGATCGGCCGGTTTTGAAATATCAAAACTGTCTTGCACTCTCTTATAATCATTTATTGGGATAGGATTATTGGTTGCATCCATTATTTTCTGAGTTATTCCAGCCACATCTGTTTTTAAAGCATTGGCGATCTTTTCACGGGTGTTGCATATTCCTGATATGACTTTCATATCAGATTCTTTAATGTTGTCCAGGATGATGAGATCCTTTGGATGTTTTCTTAGAATTCCTGCGGCTTCAAGGTTGGTTGAAACCTTATCATTAATTTCTATGAAATTAAAATCATCCCTAATAGTTTTTAAGAAGTTTTGCATAAACTCACCACTGATTCATTTGATGTAATAAACACTGCTAATAACACCAGAATTGATTAAACTTCATATTATATTTCCAGCACATGGGAATCCGTTAGCAGAACATGTTTCAGTATTTCTTATATCCTTTTTTTCATTATTCTTGACATCTTATTATTTGGCTTATTTCATGAATATATTTAATGCATAATTTAGTTGAGTATGTTTTGCCATTTTTTAAAGGAAATTAAAGGCATTATTTTAAGTAATTTAATCTAAAGGAGGTAATGAAGAAAAATTAATCAATATAAATAAGAAATCTATCTTTTACAATCTATATTGCCCTTAAATCTCAAAAGATCTTTTTTTATATGCGTATCACCGATACTCAGCATTTCAGCGGCGAGAATAGCTGCATTTCCCCCCGAATCTATTCCGATAGTTGCCACAGGCACTCCGGGAGGCATATTAACCATTGATAGAAGTGCATCCAAGCCATCAATTCGTATTGCGCAGGGCACCCCTATGACTGGTTTTTCTGTGTAAGCAACCACAGCCCCAGTTACATGGGCAGAAAGCCCTGATATTGCAATGAATAGTTTGGCATCTTTGTTCCTTTTGAGAAAATTCTCAAATTTACTTGGAGATCTGACTGGTGATATCACGGCAGAGTCATAAGTAATTTTCAACTTGTCAAGGAACATGGTGGTTTTCTTGGCCACCTTAATATCACTATAACTTCCTGAAATAACGGCTATTTGCGGTGGGTGGGGGTTTTCTACAATTTCGCCAGGATGTGTTGAAGGTGATCCTTCATCTTCCGAATTTTCATTTATGTTTTTGTCAGATGGTGATATTATTCCGCCTTCTGATTCAAGTTTGTTCCGAGAATAATATTCTCCTTTTATCTCAGGAAAGAGATTTTCCTCATCTTCAGCAATTTTAGAGTAAAAATCATTCCTAAACAATGATAATCTTTCCCTTATACTGGCATTTTGGATCCCTATAATCTGAGCAGCAAGTATTGCAGCGTTATCGCCACGATCGATTCCTACTGTAGCTACAGGGGCGCCTAATGGCATCTGAACTGAGGCAAAGAGTGCATCTAAGCCAGCAACTTTTACATCTACCGGCACCCCAATCACAGGTTTATGTGTAATTCCTGCTATAATACCGGGCAGATGAGCGGATAGTCCTGCTATACCAATGAAAACGTCAACCCCACTTTTAGTTGAACTGAAAACTATCTCTTTGACTTTCTCGTGGGTTCTGTGAGCAGAAGCCACACGCAAATCATAATATATTCCTAACTTTTCCAATATGGCGATGGCTTTTTCGGCAATATTAAAATCAGATGAACTGCCCAGTATGATCATGACCTTTGGTTCCATTGTAAACCTCTTTTTTGGATTATCACAAATAATTCAAATCAAGTATATGTAATCTGGCTGGAAACCATTATACATAAAAATTTATGCTTAAAACGGATAATATACTTTTGTAAATTGACCATTTTAAAAGGAAACAGCATTTTCTATAAAATCTTATATAAGTCATTATAGTATAACATGTAAGTTAAGAATTAGAGGTGTAATTTAAGTGTCTTGGATTATTCTATTATTTGTCATGATCATCGCTTCTGTTAAAACGATGAATTCAAAAAACCCCATGACCGTATCGGTCATAATACCAGCCTACAATGAAGAAAAAACTGTGGCTAATGTAATAAAAACAGTTAAATCACTCAATTATATTGACGAAATCATCGTAGTAAATGATGGCTCAACAGATGGCACCGAACAAACTGCCATGGAGGCCGGGGCAACCGTACTGAGTCACACCAAAAATCGGGGCAAAGGTGCTGCCATAAAAACTGGTTTCAAAAACTCTAAGGGAGATATTGTGCTGTTTTTAGATGCTGATCTCCAGGAATTAGTTCCCAAACAAGTAGATAAAATGATCAGACCGATCCTCAATGGAGAAGCAGATGTAATTAAGACAAAATTCAAAAGAGAAGCCGGTAGAGTAACTGAATTGACAGCAAAACCTCTTTTAAACTTTTTTTTCCCAGAAATCAAATTTGAACAACCTCTCAGTGGCCAGTTCGCTGCAAAAAGATCCTTCCTGAAAAATATAGAACTGGAAGATGATTACGGTGTAGATGTGGGAATAGTGCTGGACGCAGATGTAATGGGAGTGCGGGTTAAAGAGGTAGATATTGGAAATATAAGCCATACTATGTCCTCACTCTATGAACTTAACATCGTAGCTACTGAAGTGGTGCGAACCATTGTGGACCGGGCTAACAGCTATGGTAGAATTACCATGATCGACTCCTTGGGAAAATCAATACGAATGGGAGTTTTAGGTCTTTCATTAACCACATTAGGATTTTTCTTTGTTTTTTTCATCAGAATTCGTCCTTCATATGTAGCTCTATATCTAGGATTAGCCATTATTATTATTGGAATTATAATCGCCATTTATTATGTGATCAAGATAATTAGATCATCCATAAAGACGATTTTAAGGCCTGATTCTAAGTCTCGTAACCTCAAATCATTTTTTTATATGCATTCTCCCCTGATTGTTTCGGCGTTGATCATGTTCGCAGTCCTGTTTACCATGTTAGGGTCAGTACATGTGGATGAGGGGAAAATATCAATTGAACCTGCCGCACGGAATGTAATATTTTGGAAACAACCAGTTGAAAACCAGACTTTTGACATTAGAGGACCCTACACTGTGGATAGTGCTATAGAAAACGAGAGTTCAATGATCCGAATGCCTGAGGATGCTCTGAAAACGCTCGGATTGAATTATGGAGACAATATCATAATAAATAAGCAGGGCTATAATCTTAATCAAACAATTCCAGGCGAAGAAAGTACATTGAGGATACCTTATAATGCCAGGAATAGTCTGGGATTGAATGTACGTGATGTTATAAGTGATTCGGAACTGCGAAATTTCTTTAAAGATCTTTACGCTGAGAAAAAACTTTCCCTAAGTACATCAAACATAACCGTCACCGAGGGAATGATTATCAAAACCACCGCTGATAATGCTAAAATCATCAACCTATATCTTAATAACAAAAAAATTGGCAGCACAACAGGTGTATTGAAAGACGGAGCATACCGGATCTATTTAGATGGTTATCTATATAAAA
>MTKZ01003154.1_pt1 | contig 14449 bp, 8 predicted proteins | sample 1042781 | NCBI WGS metagenome assembly MTKZ01 (sample SAMN06212207, study PRJNA360539) | anaerobic digester metagenome | biome: Wastewater treatment plant; material: sludge; isolation source: anaerobic digester fed with sludge from wastewater treatment plant | place: Denmark: WWTP Viborg ...
AAATTGCTCTTTAATAGTGTTGGTCATTTCCGTGACCTCCTATTTTATGGGCGCAGAATACGTGCCCAGACTACGGTTGGATGCCCGCCCTGTGCGGGCATTCTTCAAAGGAGGTTACACAAAAACCATCGATTAAGTACAGACCGAACTGTGCGTCAAAGACTTCTATACCCTACGGCGATAGCCGTTTAGTCCAACACGGAAAAAGTAAACGGAATACCGCTTCTTCCCGTCCCGCAGAGGGCCAGCCTTCCTTTCTCTTACAACCATAGTTTGAAAGGGGGGATCTACGGCCGTACCCAGTCCGGCACTTCGCCGTCGCCGGTAGCTTCGCCCTGAAGGATCCAGGACAGATTGAAGCGGGCGACCCGCATGCCGCCATAACAATGGGTCTCTCCGCTTTCGAAAAGCAGGTAAATCTTTCCTTCGCCCGCTGTTCCCGGGCGTCCGGCGACCATGGACGAATAAGCGCTCGGACCGGCATACACCAGCCGTTTCACTGGCCAGGTTGTTGCCCCGTCGAAACTGGCCCACACGGTCATCTTCTCCCTGGGGCCACCCGCCGTGTCCGTGTTGCTGTAGAGGAGGATATCCCGTCCCTCTACGGGCAGGCGCGTCAATCCGCCCTTGTTGCCGTAGCCCCGGTCATACCCGCCGCCATCAGGCAGCACCTTGTTGACTTCCAGGTCCTCCCAGGTCCGACCGCCGTCAGAACTCCAAGCCGTACGCCGCAGTCGTTCCTCTTGCCGGAGTTCCCGGGCCAAAGCCTTGTCATAAAAGCCCATGCAGCTGCGCGAATTATAATAGACACGCCCGTCGGACAGTTCCTCCAGTGCGGACTCCTCCGTGAATCCTTCCGGGAAGAAACCGCTTACCTGCCAGGTCTTGCCGCCGTCATCGCTGTAGATGGCGCAATTATAAATCCGGTCCAGCGGCTTCCGGTCCGAGGGATGTTCAACGGCATGGGGCCGGAACGTCGCCGGCGCCAACAGCCGCCCTCGTTGCGGCCCATGCCGGAGGGTGACGCCGCTCTCGCTCGCGTTGGCATGCAGGAAATACAGGCCGCTGTTCGTGTCGTGCCCTTCCCGGCCGCCCCGTTTCTTTAAACCGCTCCACTCAAGCCATTTCATGACTTCGTTTGGCTTTACGGTGATGGGTTCTTCCTGCCAGGTTTTGCCGTGGTCCCGACTGCGCCACAACCGGTCCGGGACTTCCCATAACCGCACCGACATAATATCACCCGTGGTCTCATCCACGATCATGTTGGTATCCAAAAAGCCGAAGGGAACTTCAATAACATCACTCCAGGTTTCACCGCCATCTTCGCTGCGGCGCAGATGATGGGCCTTGTTGCGAAGCGCCAGCAGCGTCCCGTCCAGGGCAACGGCAAGATAAGGTTCCCGGACACCATCATCCCCTTCAAATACGACTTTTGCATCCATAAATGGCGCCGTTAGAAAGGGATCAAGCGACGCTTCAACCGCGCGGACTTCATCGCCGGAAGCCGGCGCAGCTTCCCCCAAAGTTATCAAGCCAAGGGAAACAATGGACAGCAGATATATAACCGGCAGAATACCGCCGGTGATACGTGCAGCACCCGAAAGACAACAGGGTTTGGTGACCGAAATCATAATACATTCCTCTTCTTGGTTGGGCAGATAACGGGATACTGTAAACGATTATCCGTCTCAGGAATTCCAGTATATCGTGTCGCAGTATTTCCGAACAGGACTCCCGAATTCAAACCTTTTCAAGAATTCCCCACAGTTAACGATACGCGCCTTTGGCAAGGAGATTCGATGAAGCCTCGGAGTCGTTCAAAAAGCAACGTGAAACAGGTTCTATGCGTAGTGCCCGGCCCACACGATATTTATGTTGGTATAAATGCAGGCCGATGCGGAATCGAGTCCTTCAGAGATACCCGTAGCAGGTGTGGCACGGGTACGCATACACGCCAAGAAATTGGCCACATGCGATGCGTCATTCCGGTGCGAAGGTTCATGGCGTATGGATTTGTCGTCCACGTCAAACGCCTAGCACGCCCCATGGCGCGCCACAATTAAATATAACAGATTCATAAAGAAACTTGTTTTCCTCTCGTTCTCAAATTCCTATTCTTGTCATTGCCCACATCTTTTAGTAAATGGTGGCAAGAGCAAGATGCGCCTTTCTTTTTCACTCAGCATCCCAACGGGATACCATAACAAAGCCCAGGGTTGCGGTACTCCGCTACCCTGGGAGATGTGTACGCACCCCTTCTTTGCTACCCCGAATGGGGTTGCGTCCTTGGAGCATGTATGAATCAGGCCTATAGTAAAGGCGACGCAACTCCGTTGGAGCCGCAAATCGTCCTCCGAGGCCATGTAATCAATACTGTCGGGAACGGCAACACAATCGAACTGCCGGTTCAAACGCACAGTGTGCATATCATCTTCGATGTATTCGATATCAGGATGCGCGACGCGGGCCTTGTCCAACATACCCCGGCTTATATCCACGCCGGTCACCTCAAAATAACGTTTAAAAATATGGTCACACCCCCCGGCACCGCTGCCTAAATGCAGCAGTGTGCGCGGCGGATGTGATGCGGTGCGGTTCATCAGGTCCACATAAACTTTTACTTCATCTTCATAGGATGCCGGGACCGCCAGCAGGTCTTCGGTCCAAGCCAGTTCGTTATAGGCTATCCATGTTGAGGCCATTTTCTTCCTGTCCTGCGTATTACAATACCTTGGGTAAATGCCGCCGGGTATCTTGCACAACCTATACGCCACGAAACATGATTCATGGGGCACCGTACGCTGCGGTTTTGCACCGGGTACCGTACAGACATGCCGCTACCTCTCAGGGAAATTTTTCTTTAGTCGGCAAATAACCGCGGCAACTTGCCGGCCCCCTGGACTCCCTCATTTTCGGAACCCTTCAACCGCGGCTTTTCTTCATCAGTTTAATCTTATCGCAGAAGGGCAAGTTGGCTTCACGAAGGTTCACTTTTTGCAGACATGCCCCTTCCAGATTGGCCTCTTTGAACAGCGTGTTCGTGACCGTTGCGCCTGTCAAATTGACACTACCGAGGTTCGCCTTGAAAAAACAGGTCCGTTCCAGGTTTGCTTCGGCCAGGACCGCACCGGTAAGGTCAGCGCCGGTCAGGTCCGCATTGCTCAGGTCCGCGCCATACAAATTAGCACTTCGAAAATTTATCCCGCATAGCGATTTGCCACGCAAACTGACATGGTTCATGGCTGCATTTTCAAAACAGGCCCCCTCAAGTTGTGCGTTCAACAGTTCCGCATGACTCAGATCCGCCCCACGAAACTTTGCGCCCCGTAAATCCGCATTAACTAATACAGCCTGAAAAAAGTTACAACGATCCAAAATCATCCCATGAAGGTCAACATTCATGAGATTGGCACCTGTAAACGCCGTATAGGCAAGATTGGCCCCCTGTAACTTTACCCCCCGTAGGTCCGCCCCACTTAAATCGGGCATAGACTTCGGGCACGATGTCCGCCAAGCGTTCCAAGCATCCACACCTTCCCGAATGCAATTAAAATGTTGTGTGTAAGGCATATGATTTCTTCTCTAACTAAGCAAGCCTTTAAAAGACTATTGCGTATTCTCCTAAAACCACCACAAAGCAATCATAAATCATTTTGATTTGAAAGTCAATACTACTTTTTATATTTATAAAGATATGTAATTAGTAATTTAATAATGATTTCGTCTTAAATTATTGTGTTAATACCCAGCATAAAGGCGGCACTACTATCGGCATGTAGACATACTGTTCACCATTTTGCCATATATAGGCGGCCCGTATAGCATATCCTATCGGATTATCCCCTTGCTGCCAACCCGCCAGATAAGCTATGGCTTCCCCCATGGTAATGCGCCAGTCGTCATCCGCATCCGTTGGATTGGATATGGGGATAGGGGTTGGAGGAACATTTTCCACCAGATAGGGATAGCCGTTGTTTTTACTATACGATTCATCCTCCGTCCATATTTCCAAACCAAAATCCCAATTCAGATAGGTATTTCCCGCATGGGGAGAGGTCATCTCAGCGGTTGTACGTCCCTCGCCCGTCGCACTGACAGCTAGCCCCGAGGTTTCCATGTTCCAGTAACTGTCCGTGACCTGTACGGATTCGGCCACTCCCACCAGACCTCCAAAATTCTGATTTCCCGTCACTACACCTGTAGCGTAACATTGATTTATGGTTCCTTCCTTGACGCGTCCCGCCAGGCCGCCAACCCATTGTTGACCGGATACCACACCCCGGGCATAGGAATAAGAAATTTGAGCCCCATCTTCAACAGCGCCTGTCAGGCCGCCAATACCGAATTTACCCGTCACGGGGCCGGTAGCGAAGCTGCGTGATATGAACGAATCCTCGGCGCCATATCCCACCAGACCTCCCGCCATGCCCTCTTCTCCATGCACCAGGCAGGTGGTATAGCAGGTGGCCACCCAGGCAAGGTTCACGTTATACCCGACCAGGCCGCCGACGCCAACTACGCCTTGTACGTTGCCGTTGGCGCAGTGCGACCTGCCAATCGCACCCTGATCGTTATATCCCACCAGGCCACCGACAAACATTGCCCCCTCCATGGTAATGTTTCTGACTCCCAAGCCATTGATTACACCGCCTTCGCCCAGACATCCGAATACGCCGACACAGCTGCTATGCGGTTGTCGAATTTCAATATTGCGCACTATGTGGTCGTCCCCATCAAATTCGCCGGTAAAAGGTCCCAGGTCGCCTACGGGATAAAGCACTACCCCGTCCAGGTCCAACTCCGCCGCCAGTTGTATATGTTTATCCAGCACAAGCGTATGCCAACTGAGTAAGGCGAACTCCGCTGCCGTGTTGATAAGGAATGGATTGGATTCCGTGCCGCTGCCCGGGAGAGGAACGGGGTCAGGGGCTGGTATTCCCGGCCACATCGGCGCTTCCCAGGATAAGCGGGGATAGTCTCCCGCTGTCATTACCCAATCATAGGCGCTCCAATTGGCATTCTGAAACGTGGAAATCGTCTTCAACTGGTCGCTATTCAAACCCTTACCCCCGAAACTTCCATCCCGCCCGGTCGTTTGAACATCCCAGAAAGAGGCGACGATAGTTCCCCAATTCGAGCCGCAAAGCCCCCCGGAATATTCGTTGGCGCTTATTACCGGTCCCCTGGCGTAACATGCGATAACAGTGCCGTTCCGGGCATTATCCCCTATCAGGCCGCCGAAAACATCCGTGCCGGTAACGGTACCTGATGCGTAACTGGAAACAATACTCGGGCTCGTACCGTTGTTGGACCCCGCCAGGCCGCCCACTTCCCTGTTCGCCGACACATTGCCAGAGGCGTAGCATGACACAATAGACGCATCCAAACCGTTGAAACCAACCAATCCCCCGACGCTTTGGCGACCAGTCACCGCACCGGTTGAATAACACCGTTCGACATGTCCCCAGTTCCAGCCCACCAGCCCCCCCACAAAATCTTTGCCGGTTACGCTAATATTTTCCAGTCCCATGGCCTGTACGGTTCCCGGCTCATACAAGAAACCGAACACGCCGGCATAATTGTCTTCGGGCATCTGAATAACGGCATTCTTCAAACAGTGATTCGCGCCATCCAGTACGCCGGTAAACTCCACGCCCTGAAAGAAATCTTCCGTTGAGGTGTCCGGGGCGACCGGGGTAAGGGAGGCCCCTGCAAAGTCTATGTCCGCAATGAGCAGGAAATGTTTGTTCCAGTCCGCTTCCGTGGCGGTCAATGTTATCCAGTCGCCGGAGGTCCCTATATGATAAGGATCAACTTCCGTACCCGAACCGCCGCTATAGATGGCCGCCCGGGCGCCGGACGCCAGAATCGTCAAAGCAACCGCTATTATCCACGCAAGGTTTTCGTACAAGAATTGTTTTCCGCACATGATAAAATCATCCCGTGTTGTCTTTCACCCGGACACCCGTTTCGCAATCGGGAGTACGGCGAAAAAGAAATATCGAACCCATACAACCCAACAGAAAATTTATAATCCATGCGCTGTATCCCTGTCACGGGACAAGGGCCCAGCACATCGGCGGAACGCTGTCTCCGTCATAAACGTATGTCTCGCCATTCTGCCAGAGATAGGCGGCACGTATGGCATACGCCATAGGATTATTCCCATGCTGCCATCCGGCAAGATAGGCTATGGCCTCACTCAACACCATACGAAAGTCCCCATTTATGTCCCCGGGATGGGGCACTTTGGGGCGCAGGTAGGGATAGCCGTAATTTACACTGTAATCCGTATCCGCCTTCCAGACTGCCGTAAAGTCCCAGTCCACATACGTGTTCTCCGCGTACGCATAGGTCATCTCGTCCGTTGTGCGTCCTTCACCGCCGGCACTATGAGATTGGCCTGTGGCGTCCTTGTCCCAATAGCATGACGTAACTGTGCTCGGTTCGTGGTAGTTCCTGCCTATCAGACCTCCTATCCAGGCAGCCATATCGCTGCCCGAAACGAAACCCGCGGCGTAACAAGACGTGATCGTGCTGCCCCAACTCTCCCCCGCAAGGCCGCCGACATATTCACTCCCTTCAACCGTACCCGTGGCATAACATGAAATGACAGTGCCCTGCCTATCACTTCCCACCAGACCGCCGACATAATTCCCCCCCTCAACTGTATTCTTGGCACAACAAGACCGTATGGTACCCAAATTGAATCCCACCAATCCGCCGTTCGTGTCACTATCGCCCGAAACATCGCCAGTGGCGTAACAGTATAGTATGGTGCCATAATTGCCCCCCATCAGGCCGCCGACATAAATATCGCTCCCCGCAACTGATGCGTTGACAAAACAGGAGGTAACGACGCCGTCGGTGTTGTATCCCATCAGCCCGCCTATATAGGTCGCCCCCGTAACCATACCTCCGGCATAACATGACATGACCGTTCCCGACCAGTTATTGCCCAGCAGGGCCCCTACGTCCGAGCTGCCGGTTACAGCGCCCATCACGGAACACGACGAAATGGTGCCGTTGTCGTTAAACCCCGCCAGACCGCCAACCTCCTCCGCGCCCGTAACGGCTATCTCCGTCACAGCAAGATATTTTAGGACTCCACCTTTGCCCACATAACCGAACAGGCCGACAAATTCTTTCTCGGGCAGATTGATTTGGCACATGCTTAATACGTGGCCGCCTCCGTCTAATACGCCGGTAAAGGGGGTGACATCGTCCGCGCCCACGGGCGTCAAGGAGGCCCCGCCGAAATCGATGTCCGCCGTCAGGATAAAGCACTTATCCCAGTCCCCTTCCGTGGCGGACAAGGTCATCCAGTCAGCGGCGGTTCCTATTCGATAGGGATTGGCCGCCGTACCCGCGCCTCCACTATAACCTCCCGCTACCGCATCAAAGGTCAGCACAAGCATTGTCATCATAAAAATAATCCATACACGATCCCTGGTGATTCTCATTGTCCTTCTCCTGATATGTCTGCTGGAAAGAATACCTATAGGTGATACTCCCCCAGGAATGGCACCAACGGTTTCCCTTCATCAAGGCTTTGAAATCAAGGCCCACCCTGGGGAGGCTTGGAATTCAATTTGCACATGCAGGAGTCCGCACGGGACACCCGTGATGCCCGAGTATACCAGGCCAACTAAAACATACGCTCCTGCTACGAACACGAAAAACTTTTTCGACTATCACTCTTCGAGAAATTTCCCTTTCCATACAACGACTCCTGGTTCTTTGAACCCTTTCAGCCTTCATACTTCATACTTTATTGTGACCTGGAGAGGCGGAAGCCCACCGAGTTGTCCGTCGTTGCCGGGAGGGCCTTGCCGCGCACAGCCGAACGACAGTAACTGCTCATGGCGCCCCAGCCGCCACCTCGACTTACGCGGTACCAGCCCATGCCAGGCCCTGTAGGATTTGTCATCGCTCCCTCCAGGTAGTAATCCGGGTTATACCAGTCGTGGCACCACTCCCACACGTTCCCGCTCATATCATAGGCCTGCACCGGGCTTCGGCTATTCACTGTCGGGGTGTTTCCGTTAGGGCTTACATTAGTCCCATTAAACCAGCCGACCGGTGACGTAGGAGGGTCTGAAGGCAGCAAGCCTAGCGGGTTACAGTAGTCATAATTTGCGCGGTCGCCGCCCGTCAACGTATCCGCCCGGAAACTATAGATATAGTGCCTCCAATAAGTGTCATCAGGCGGGACAAAAACAGCGCCCCATCCGGCGGCACGTTCCCACTCCGCCTCTGTGGGCAGACGGTAGCCACCTCCTTCGCCCGGCGGCGTGACAAGAAACCAGTTCCCCCTCTGCATATCATAGCAGGGCGTCATCCCCTGCCATTGGCTCAGCCAGTTACAGAACGCCACCGAACCATACCATGACACGTGAATCATTGGATGGGTGTCCATCGAGTAGTCTATCTTGTTCGGCATCACCGTCCGCGTCTTCGACGTGAAGACGCCGTCCGAATACTGAATATTGCATGTGGGCTGAGTAATGGCCACGATTAGGTATCGCGCCAATGGTCCACCCGCGTAAATGTCGCCCGTGCCCGTCCAGGCTGTGTCCTCATTGGTCATCAGGTACCCTTGCGCCAGGGCCCAGTTCAGCACATCGCAATACTCCTTGTTTGTCACCTCATACTTACCCAGCTGATAGGCACTCAGGGTCACCTCATGTCGCGGGTCCTCATCCGAGAGACCATAGTCCGCATCGTCGCCCGAGTCCGTTCGGCCCATGGTGAACGTACTAGCGTCCACGAAAACCATATTTGGCACGATAAAGATGCTGTCGCTCACCACATCAGATTCATCAATACCGTCGCGCACCTTAAAATACACCGTCCGCTCACCCACGCCAAAGGACAAGGTAAACGACGGGGCCGTGTCGTACGTTTCCCATGTTGCCCCTGTGAATGCGGCCGATTCGCTCGCCATGTACTCGCTCGGAGGCCCCTGGCACGAATTATTCAGAACAACAGAGAGAGACATTGTCGTCTCCTCGCCACCGTTAATGGAAAAAGCTGCAATCGCCGACGCCCCGATCTCCCAGCACATAGGCTCCACCTGAGTGAAATCATAGTGATACTGCTCGCCATTCTGCCAGAGATAGGCCGCCCGGATGGCGTAGGCCATGGGATTAGAACCGGTCTGCCATCCCGACAGATAAGCAATCGCTTCACTTAGTACCAGGCGCCAATCCGTATTCAAATCCGCGGGGTGCGTGGTCACTTCTTTCGCCTCCGCTTTCAATATGCCTGGTACTATCCCTAATCCCGTTATGATCGTCGCTACAACTACTCCAGTCCACAAAATTTTCTTCATGATTACGCCCTTTATCCTGTTTAGACTACCTATGCGTGAACAGCCTTTCCTGTATCCGATTCAAGTCAAAATATAACATCACTGTGTTCGTTGCCCGCACCCAGGAACCTTACGGAAAAACAAAACGCCCAACGTCATCCCCGCGAAGGTGGAAACCTTCCCACTTCAACCTTCATCCTTCAGTTCGTCCTTGAGAGGCGGAGACCTTTATTGAAGTACATACCCGTCGGGGAGACGCCCGTACGCGCCGCGGAACGACATCTGCCTACTTGGTCTTCAAAACTGCCGCCCCGTACGACGCGGCCCGATCCGGAAACTGGGCCGACCGGATTCGTCATCGCACCACCGCTGTAGTAGGTAGCCAAATACCAATCATGGCACCACTCGTCCACATTGCCGCTCATATCATAGGCGCTTGCCGGGCTCGAGCTGTTCACCGTCGGGACGTTTCCGTTCGGACTTATATTAGTCCCGTTAAACCAGCGATAGACCACTTTCTTCGGTCCACTACCAGGCGTCGCCACGAATAATTTCTCCTGTGGAAAGTTGAGGGAATTTGCATTTTATACCGGTCACCAGTCTGCTATTACCTTACGGAATCATATTGAAAGAAGCCGTCACCGTGATGTCCGCCATAACATTCTCGTCCGTGCGCGGGTTCTCTGTCGAACCATCGCTCCATTCACGAAACGAATACCCATGAAAAGGTCTTGCCGTCACGGGCAAGCCATCTTGGCCTACAATCACATACTGCGGATTAATTCCAGAGATGAATCCATTTGGTTTCGCACTATAGGTCAAAGTGCGTAACGCCTGCGTTTCAGCAAAATAGGCCGTGACCGCGATGTGGGATGTAACATTCTCATCTGTGCGCGGGTTCTCTGTCGAATCGTCGCTCCATCTATAAAACGAATACCCCGAATTCGGAATCGCTCTTACCGGCGAGCCATCTTCACCATAATTTACCGTCTGGGGATTAGGACCTTCATGAAACAGGATCCCGTTGGGACCCGCATTGTAGGTCAGCGTAATGGACCCGTTAACGACGGCACTGATCTGGCGACGCGGAAACCGATGCCGCTTGTATGCCCTGAGGGTATAGAGTTGAGGCGATTCGCTGAACGGCAATTGCCTTCAGGAGAGTGCCAATAGCCTGACCGATGCACGCGGTCCAAGCCCGATGCGGGTCCCGTCGGATTTGTCATCGGGCCGCCGCTATAATAGTCACACGAAAACCAGTCATGGCACCACTCATACACATTGCCGCTCATGTCATACGCCCCCACAGGGCTCATACTGTCCATCGTGGTAATATTACCATTGGGGCTTACATTTGAACCGTTAAACCAGCCTGCAGGCGATGTATAAGGTATCGTTGTCAGGCCCAACGGATTAGCATCATTGCCGTCGGCATAGTAATTCGCCCAGGAAATATCAATGGTGTCGCGGTTTATCCCGTAGCGCCAGTGCCTGCTTCCATCCCAAGCCGCGGCTCGCTCCCATTCCGCCTCCGTGGGCAATCGGTATCCCCCGGGTATGGGCGGTGCCACCGTCAGCGGCCAAAGTCCCGTATTCATGTCATAACAGGGCGTCAACTCCAGCATCTGGCTCAACCAATTGCAGTATGCCGCGGCGCCATACCAACTTACCTCCACCATGGGATGCTCCGCCATGGAATAGACGGTTCCCCCCGGAAGTCCTGTTCTTGACTTGGGTACAAACATGCCGTCCGAATATTCAATGCTACATTCCGGAGATGCTAGGTCCACGATAGGATACCGCGCACTACTGCCGCCGGCATAGAGAGTGAGGAGGGTTTCGCTTTCACCCTCCGCCTCCTCTTCCCCTTCTCCTTCGGGCGGCGGTTCAACCGCTTCATCGTATACGTAGCCTTGCTCGTAGGCCCAGTTCAGCACATGACAATACTGCTGGTTCGTCACCTCGTATTTGCCAATCTGGTACGCATCCAGAGCAACGGAATGAACCGGTAATTCACAACTTTCCCCCGTATCCGTGTAAGGTCTGCCCATCTGAAACGTGCCCTCGAGTACGGTGATCATCATGGGTTCCACGAGATCAATGCTATCACTCACCACGTTTGATTCTCCCACGCCATTACGCACCTTGAAATACACCTTTCGCGCCCCCCCGCCAGAAGACAGCATGAACGTTGGCGCCGGATCATAGGATTGCCATGTCGCGTCGCTGAACTGCGCCGATTCGCTTGCCATGTACTCCGTCGGTCCGTTTGTGCACGTGTTGTTCAGTGTTACAGTCAGGCTGCTTGTTACGGCATCGCCATTGTTGATGGAGAATGACGTTACGTCCAAAGCCGGCGCCGATTTGGCGAGGCGAAAACCGAGGAGGTGACTCATATATTCCGGATCGGCGTAAGGGCGACTTGCGGATCGGCAAAATTCAGGGGTACTATTCCATCCCCCGCCGCGGAATACACGCGCCGATCCGTCCGCAGGCCCCGTCGGATTAGTCATCGTCCCGCCTTCATAGTAGGTCGGAGAATACCAGTCATGACACCACTCCATCGCATTGCCGCTCATATCAAAGGCCCCAACCGGACTCAGGCTTTCCACCGTGATGATAGTACCGTTCGGGTTCACGCACACTCCGCTGAACCACCCCGTGGGCGATGTATAGGGAAAGGAAATCAAGCCCAGCGGATTCACATGGTCTGGATTTGAATCATAGTAATTGCAGCGATCCTTTCCTGTCAGTGTGTCCGAAGTGAACCCGTAGACCCAGTGTTTGCTCCCGTCCCACGCCGCCGCGCGTTCCCATTCCGCCTCCGTCGGCAGGCGATACCCGCGCGGCGCCGGCGGCGCCATATCCAAGGTCCAATTACCCAACAATTGGTCGTTGTAGCAGGGGACTAAACCTTCCATCTGACTTAGCCAATTGCAGAACGCGACTGCGCCATACCAGGATACGCATAGCATGGGGTGTTCCGCCATGGAATAGGCCGTCGAACCCGGCAGTCCCTGCCGCATTTTCGGGGAGAATTTCCCGTTCGCATAGTGAATGTTGCAGTACACGGAGGAAAACGCTACGATGGGCTCTTGCATAGGCCACACCCCCACGTAGATATCGTCCGGTGGTTCCCACTCCCCAAAGCCATTGGAATCCCTCAGATAACCCTTCTCCAGGGCCCAGTTCAGCACGTCGCAGTATTGGCGGGTGGTTACCTCGCCAATGCCGATTTCGTAGAATCCGAGTGTCACATCGTGCCGAGGCCGCTCCTCGCTCTCGCCGTATATGCCGTCATCGCCGTCGTCCCGACAGCCCATGATAAACGTTCCATTCGCCACCAACCCTGTCGCCGGTGAAAAATAGATGGTATCGCTTTCTATTTCCGATTCCCCCATCTCGGTGCGTACCCTGAAATAGACCTCCCGCGTAATGGCGCTGCCGGAAAACGTAAAGGAGATAGGAGACGTGTAGGGTTGCCACTCCGCGCCGACGAAATCCGGCAGCTCGCTTGCCATATACTCCGTCGGGCTGGTCGTGCAGGCGATGTCAAGCGTCACCACGGGGATGGCGGTGGAAACCGCGCCGCCGTTAATTAAAAAGGAGGTAATGCGAGGCGAAGAAGGATCAAACATCGCAAAAACCGTAAGGTCCGCGGATATGTTCCTATCCTCGCGCGTGGCCGTCAACAAGCCGTCCGACCACTGGGTGAAATAATAGCCTGGGTCGGGCTCCGCCGTTACCGGCACGCCGTCGCCGCCTTGGTTCACTGTCTGCAACCAGGGCCCTGAAATCCAACCATGCTCGCCGGACACGTATCTAAGCGTGAATTGAACAACCTCGCCCTCTACAGGCGGTTCCCCTTCGTCTTCGTTTTCCCCTTCAAACTCGCCTTCCCCCTCGGTTTCGCCTTCCCCCTCATCCTCGCCTTCAACCGATGATAACACCTCCCAGCAAAGAGGAGGCAATATTTCCGGGTAGTAGACATAATATTCGCCGTTCTGCCACAAGTAGGCGGCGCGGATGGCATAGGCCATGGGATTACTGCCTTGTTGCCAGCCTGCAAGATACGCTATGGCCTCGCTCATGATCATACGGAAATCTTTGTTTACATCCGCCGGATGGGGGGGAGAAGGCACGTTTCCAATCAGAAAAGGGTAACCGTTATTTATATAACCTAAGACATCGGCCATCCATACCGACTCGAAATCCCAATCCACGTAAGTGTCGTCCGCATAGGGATAGGTCATATCGTCCGTGGTGCGCCCCCCACCGCCGGAACTGAGACTTTGCCCCGTGGCTTCCATATCCCAATAACACCCTTCTACCACACCGTCATGATATCCCACAAGGCCGCCGACCGTAGTAGTGCCCGTAACGGCGCCTGCGGCGTAACACGAGGCGACTTCATCCATATTGATTCCTATGAGGCCGCCGACCACACTATCACCCGTCACGGCACCCGTGGCGTAACACGACGCAATTACGCCGTCAGGCAATCCGTTGGATCCTGTAAGGCCGCCCACATACTGAACGCCTGTTACCGCACCCGTAACACAGCATGAAATGATTGTACCGGTATTTCCTCCCACCAGGCCGCCGACCTCATTACGACCGGTAACGGTGCCCGTGGTATAACAAGACTCTACCGTGCCTTGATTATATCCAAGTAAGCCGCCGACACCATCCTGCCCGGCAACCGTTACCACCTCTACCCCCAAGTTGCGAATCTCACCGCCCAGCCCCAGAAAGCCAAATAAGCCAACACCATCACTTGAGGACAGAATGATTTGGCCGTTGCGCAGTTTATGGCCCTTCCCGTCAAACACACCAGTAAATACGGTGCCGTGACTGTTGCCTATGGGCACTAATAATGCCCCGCTGAAATCGATGTCCGTAATCAAGATGAAGTACTTGTCCCAGTCCGCTTCTGTTGCTGACAATGCGGTCCAGTCTTCAGGCGTCCCCAAAAGATAGGGGTCGGCTGACATACCCGTACCCCCGCTGTAAGCGACAGCTTCCCCGCCCGATATCAGCACCACGCCCGACAATAGCAACAACATCATCACTTCACTGCTGTCCAAATTAGGACAGACTTGAGATTAACACCCGCATAGAATAAGGCTTTTCATC
>MTKZ01125738.1_pt1 | contig 14445 bp, 15 predicted proteins | sample 1042781 | NCBI WGS metagenome assembly MTKZ01 (sample SAMN06212207, study PRJNA360539) | anaerobic digester metagenome | biome: Wastewater treatment plant; material: sludge; isolation source: anaerobic digester fed with sludge from wastewater treatment plant | place: Denmark: WWTP Viborg ...
CCGTGACGGCCCGCACGCATCGCTCCGCGCCGCCCCGGCTGCGCCACGGACTCTTGCGCAGGTGCTCCGTCACCTCCTCCAACTCCCGCAGCGCCTCGGCCTTGACCGGCTCGATCGCCTCGGGGTCCTCCAGCACTCGTTCCAGCGCCCGCTGCCGGCGCCACAGCGTCCGGACCGCCGCCGCGTCGTCCAGCCCCATGCTCCGCTGCTGCACCAGGTCTGCCCCGCCCGCCTGGCCGGCCCCGTCCCGGGCCTTGAGCGCCAGGGCCACGGCGTGAATCGGTTCGCGCGGCGGATCCAGCAGCAGGCACGCCACATACAGCGCGCCCAGCTCGTGCTTGAAAAGGGCGCGCCGGCCTTCGTAGGTCACTTCCCAGAAACCCAGCTCGCGGCGCAAGGCATACACGGGCGGGGGCTGGCGGTTGGAATCATTGGTTCGTCTTTGCTTCGTCATATCGTGCTTTCTTCGGCGGCCCGCCGCTTCATGCGACCGGCCCCTACCCAGTCGAAGAACTTCACGCCGCGGCGCGCGCGCACGAGAGAAGCACCTGCGAACACAGGCACTTGCACGCTTTTGAAGACTTCAAAACAACTTCAAAACCCGCCCTCCTCCTCCGCTTCGGACCGCTCGAAATCCTCCGGCCGACCAGTGCTCCTGCGCCGCCGCCGGTCGCCTCTGACCGCCCTCTCCATCTCCGACAGTGCGGCCGCATACGAGCGCAGCCGCTCCAGGCTCAGCCCGAACGCCCGCTCGATGGCCGCCGCCCGCGCCGAGATCAACGACTCGGCGCACCCGCACCGCGCCGCCGCCGCCCGCTGCGACAATCCCCCCAGCACCAGCAGCCGGAACACGGCGGGCAGCGGCGCCTTGCGCTGCTTCGGCCCGCCCTCCAAACGCTGCAACAGCCGAAACACCCGCTCCGCCTCGCGCTCGCCCGCCTCGGCCTCCCGCCCCGCCGCCCCGCCCTCGAGGCGCGCCCGCAGCGCATCCACCTTCTGCTCGATGCGCCGCAGCGCCGCCTGCACCCCGCTGCCACCGCCGGGTTCCGCCCCCGCGCCGCCGGGGTCGCCGCCGCCCGGCTCAGCGGCCACGCCCCGCAGGAAACGGTCAGCAGCCGCCCGCTGCTCCGGCGTCGCCGCCAGATACCGCGCCAGCGCATCCGTTGGAATTGCCCCCGTCAAAGGTCCACGCCCCCGTCAGGCCCGTGTCCTGGTCCTTCAATTCGCCCCTCTCTTTATCCGCCGCTCGTGCATCAGCCGCACCTTGATGAAGCACTTCAGCGCCCGCTCCCATTTCGCCGCGGCCTGGGCCACCTCCGGCGACCGGCTCTGCCGGGCGCCGCGCAGCACCCGCGCCAGGCCCCGGAGGAACCTCCGCTCCCCCGCCGGCGCCGCCGCCCACCACTCCGGCAATGCCGGCGCGGCCACCGGCATTCCGCTCTGCGTTCTCGCCATCCCACCGTTCGGTTTTTGTTTAATACTGTTCATATGTCCAGTAACCTATCAAACCGGGTCTGACAAATACGGGGGTAGGCCGGCGAATTCCCCGAAAAGTTATTCACACCCCAACTCCGTACCATTGCGGAGTGCGGAATGCGGAGTGCGGAGTGCGGAGGACGCGCCCCGCTCACTTCGGGAGGGCGAGCGTCCCCGCGAGCCCTGACTTCTCTCCTTTCGTGGCCCCGGTTTGGGCTCGCACGGACACTCGCCCTCCCCAGCGCAAATTCCCAAGCCCCGTTCTGATTAAGAATCTGCGCTGCGAGTCGAGTTNNGGGGGGGGGGGGGCGGCTGTAGGCCGCGTGCCCTCACGCGGCGCTCTGTGGCCGTTTCCATCGGAGTATGAGAAATACCACTAGCCGGACGGAGTATCCGGCGCGGCTGTGCCGGGTTGTGGCACGCGTGGAAGCGGAGGGGCAGAAAGTGGAGATGGTGTTCCTGACCGACAACCGCGAGGGCCGGGTGGCCAGCGCCCGGCTCTCGACTCGCCTCAGAATGTGCGTGCAATCGCACCACTTACGTCCCATCATTGCGCGACTTTGCGTCATGGGCGGCATAAGTGCACATCTATCAGTTGGCCATCAGGGGTCACCTTCGGCCCACGGCACCCCTGTGCCGCCCGCGCCTGATCGTCCCGCTGTGCCGGGCCGCCGCCAATCCAACCCCTGCACCAAATGACGCCCGAGGAAAAGGCCCGCCAGCAGATTGACGCCATGCTCGCCGCGTCCGGTTGGGTCGTTCAAACCAAAGACAAAATCAACCTCTCGGCCGCGCGCGGGGTGGCTATCTGCGAACTCGCCTTCACCACCGGTGAGCCCGACTACACCCTCTTCGTGGATGGCAAAGCCCTCGGCACCACCGAGGCCAAACCCGTAGGCCACTCCCTGATCGGCGTTGAGGAGCAATCGGCCAAGTATGTCGCCGGTGTTCCTTCTGGGCTGCCCGCCTGGCGCACGCCCCTGCCGTTCTGCTACGAGAGCACCGGCAGCGAAACCCGCTTCACCAACCGCCTCGACCCTTTCCCGCGCAGCCGCAATGTCTTCGCCTTCCACCGACCGGAAACCCTCCTGGCCTGGGTACAGCACGTGGCCGGGGGCGGCTCGCCCCTTGCCCAGCGCCTCGGCGAAATGCCACCCCTGTTGCCCGGCTCCCTCTGGCCCGCCCAGATCCAGGCCATCACCGGCCTCGAACAATCCCAGGCCAAGGCCCGCCGGCGCGCCCTCNNCCGCCGTCAATTTCACCTACCGCCTCATCAAGTATGCCGGCGCCCGCCGCGTCCTCTTCCTCGTTGATCGCGGCAACCTCGGCCGCCAGACCCTCAAGGAATTTCAGCAGTTCGTCTCCCCCGTGAACAACTACAAGTTCACCGAGGAATACATCGTCCAGCACCTCAGCAGCAACACCCTCGATAAATCCGCCCGGGTCGTCATCGGCACCATCCAGCGCATCTACTCCATGCTCAAGGGCGAGCAAGACCCCGCCCCCGACCTCGACGACCTCCCTCTCGAGAGCATGGGGCTTGTAGGCCGGCTGCCCTCAGCCGGCGCACCCCCGCTCTTCGCCAGGCCGCTACCCGTCGAATACAACCCCGATTTCCTCATCGAGGAGTTCGACTTCATCATCACCGACGAGTGCCACCGCTCCATTTACAACCTCTGGCGCCAGGTCCTCGAATACTTCGACGCCTCGCTCATCGGCCTCACCGCCACTCCCTCCAAGCAGACCTTCGGCTTCTTCGAGCAAAATCTCGTCATGGAATACAACCACGAGAAAGCCGTCGCCGATGGCGTCAACGTCGGCTGCGACGTTTACCGCATCAAAACCCAAATCACCGAAAGCGGTTCGAAGGTCGAAGCCGGACTCTATGTGGACAAACGCGACCGCCAGACCCGCAAAGTCCGCTGGCAACAACTCGACGAGGCCATCACTTATGACGCCGGCGACCTTGATTGCGACGTCGTGGCTACCGACCAGATTCGCACCGTGCTGGAAACATTCCGCGACCAGGCGATTCCCGAGATGTTCCCCGGCCGCACCGACCTGCCCAAGACCTTGATCTTCGCCAAGGACGACACCCACGCTGATGACATCGTCCGCATCTGCCGTGAGGTCTTCGGCAAAGGCAACGATTTCTGCCAGAAAATCACCTACCGCACGGGCTTCACCCGCATGGAAGAAGACGCCCGGGACAAGCAAGGCAATGCTCTAAAGGACGAGAAAGGCGAACCCNNGAACCCATCAAAAAGGTCACTTGGGTCAAGACCTCCAGTCTCTCGCCCGAAGAAATCCTCGCCGCCTTCCGCAACAGCTACAACCCGCGCATCGCCGTCACCGTGGACATGATCGCCACCGGCACCGACATCAAACCGCTGGAAATCGTCTTTTTCATGCGCAGCGTCGCCTCGAAGAACCTCTTCGAGCAGATGAAAGGCCGCGGCGTGCGGGTAGTGTCCGATACCGAAATGGAGCAGGTCAACCCGGGCGTCAAACGCAAGACCCGCTACGTCGTCGTGGATGCCGTGGGCGTGTGCGAACGGGTGCAGACCGAATCCCGCCCGTTGGAAAAGAAGCCTACCGTCACCTTCGAGAAACTCCTCGATGCCGCCGCCCTGGGCACCACCGAGGTCGCCGCCATCGAATCGTTGGCGGGCCGCCTCATCCGCCTCGAACGCCGCTTCGACGCCGAGGTCGAGGCCGAGGTCGTCAAGACCGCCCGGGGCCACACCCTTTCCGACATCGCCAAAGGCATGTTAGCCGCGATTGACCCCGATGAGATCGAGGCGCAAGCCAAACAAGGCAAAGGCGAGTATCACGAGCCCTCAGAAAAGGACATTCGCGAAACTCGCGAAATTCGTGTCAAACAGGCCCTGGCCCCTCTGGCCACGAATCCCGACCTCCGCAACCTGCTCAAGAAAATCCAGAAAGCCGCCGAGCAAACCATTGATATCATTTCGCAGGACACCCTTCTCTACGCCGGCCCGGCGCAAAAGACCACGCAGGCCGGCGCGCAGCTTGCCACCTCGTTCCGCCAATACATCGAACAGCACAAAGCCGAGATCACCGCCCTACAGTTGCTCTACTCCCGCCCCTACAAGCAGCGCCTCACCGAGCAGATGCTCAAGGAACTGGAGAAGAAGCTGCGTGAACAGCACGCCGCCTGGACCGAGGACAATCTCTGGAATGCCTTCGCCGCCACCGCTCCCGGGAAGGTCAAGGGCCGCTCGCAGGCTGGCCGCTTCGCCGACCTCGTCGCCCTCGTCCGCTTCGCGCTGGAACAGCAGCCCGTCCTTGAACCCTTCGCCGAATCCGTCACCACCCGCTTCAACGAATGGCTCATGGACAAAGCCAAGGCCGGCGTGACGTTCACCTCCGACCAGCTCGCCTGGCTCAAACTCATCCGCGACCACATCGCCACCAGCCTCAGCATCGAACCGGACGATTTCGAATCCGTCCCGTTCCTCCAGCGCGGCGGACTCGGCAAAGCGCATCAACTCTTCGGGGAGCAACTGCCCAAGCTACTCGATGAACTCAACGAGGTGCTCGCCGCGTAGTCATATCCGTTTCGCTCATGAGTAAAATCCGAATCAAACGACACAACCACTACAAAACTTGGGCCCTGCAAGGCGAGTTGCCTGATTCCCCCTACCCAGCGGAGGCCGCGATGGTTGAGCGATTGCGCACAAAGCCGAGCCGGCTCTTCTTTCCGTATCCATTTCCATACACCGACAACGATGATTACCATTACCATCTCGCGTTTCTTGTCGAAGCGGTTGAATTGCTTCCACTGAAAATCGATCTCTCGTTTGACGCAGTGTGGCGAGCGTTTGAATCATTCTACAAAAACCACGTTATTATCCCGAAGGACTTCAAACTCAATCAGGAAGCACCCGGCTTGGCTGCGAAGATTGACGCGCAGACGGAGCACAACACCCTTTTGGACGAGCTGCTCAGGAATATCCCGGTCCAAAGTTGTGAATATCTCGGCGAGCGGATCCTCGGACAGTGGCAGCTTCCTAATACCGACTATCAACTCATTTGGAATCGGCTGAACAATCCGCCAAACAAGCATCCCAAAGTTAATGATTTGCTGGGCCGCATTGCCGCGAAATATAGAGCGCCGCGATCCTCAATCGGAGACAAACGGAAGGCCGCGATGCTGCTCAGGCTGGCCCTCCAAGGGGCAGAGGTAGATGTGGAAGGAACAAAGGTACAACTGCCTCGCTCCGAGCGGATCAGCTTCCTGATTAACGCGCTGCTCTACACATTCCGAAACGACCGCTTCCACGGGAACATGCAACCCCCGTTCAAGAGCAGCGTAGGAACGCTCCAGACTTACGCGCATGCTCAATACTGCTTCATTTGGGGGCATTTCCTTTTTTTGTTCTCGTCGACGCTGAGCACTCCACCATTCGCCGAGCATCAGTCATTGGCAAACAATACGCGTCAGAATCTCGCCGCCTTTTGTGACTTCTACGGTTCACACCTCATGGCATGAGCGCGAACCCCGAAACCGCAGCCCCAACGGGGCGTCAGATAATAGCCCGGGGCAACGCCCTGGGAAAAATGCCCCCCAGCAACACGCGGAGCCCTAAAGGGGCGAAAGAAGGTGGCGAACTTCCCACCGGATGGAAACTCGTGCGACTTGGCGACATCGCGCAGACGACCAGCGGGGGCACGCCACGTCGCGATAAACCGCAATATTACGGCGGGACGATTCCTTGGGTGAAGTCGGGCGAACTCGGCGACCGGGTTGTTTATGAAACCAGTGAAACCTTGTCCGGCGAAGGACTCGCTTCATCCAACGCTAAGATTTTTCCAAAAGGCACCCTCTGCATCGCGCTTTACGGTGCGACGGTCGGAAAGCTTGGCATCCTTGGAATTGATGCGGCGACGAACCAAGCGGTTTGCGCAGTATTTCCTCCCGAAGGGCTTGATACTCGCTACCTCTATCGTTTCTTCGAGGGCAAGCGACGCGAGTTGATCAAGCAGGGCAAAGGCGGAGCCCAATCGAACATCAGTCAGGGAATTATTCGCGATACACTCTTGCCTGTTCCACCCCTCCCCGAGCAGCGCCGCATCGTCGCCGAGATTGAGAAGCAATTCACACGACTGGAGGCGGGGGTAGCGGCGTTGCGGCGCGTGCAGGCCAACCTCAAACGCTACCGCGCCGCCGTCCTCAAAGCCGCCTGCGAAGGCCAACTCGTCCCCACCGAAGCCGAACTCGCCCGCCAACGTGTAGGCTGCGTGCCCTCACGCGGCACCGGTCGCGCGAAGAACGCCGGGTCAGGGGAACCGGCCTACAACGACGCGGGCTACGAAACCGGCGAACAGCTCTTGCAACGCATCCTCGCCGAGCGCTGCCAATGGTTCGCCAGGCAACAGGCGGGCGCCAAGGCGAAAAAGAAATACGTTGAGCCTTCACAGCCAGAAACAATCAAGCTTCCGTCGCTGCCGGATGGCTGGACTTGGGGAACATGGAACCAGCTCTCGAACTGGGTGACATACGGTTTCACACGACCCATGCCGCATGTTGACCAAGGGATTCCGATCATTACAGCAAAGGGCGTCAACAGAGGGCGGATTGATTTTGATGGCGCACATCTCACAACGCGCGACGCCTTCGGTAAGCTGTCAGAAAAAGATCGTCCCCAGCCCGGAGACGTTTTGATTACGAAGGACGGAACGATTGGCCGCGCGGCGGTCGTTGATACCGACCGCCAATTCTGCATCAACCAGAGCGTGGGGGTAATCTGGTTACGCTCCTGTCCGATGGAGCGGAAGTTCCTGCTGACGGTCATTGAATCCGAGCTAACGCAGAAACCGATCTGGGCGAAGGCTCGGGGTGTTGCGATCCAGCATCTCTCGATCACCGACTTCGCGAAGATGGCACTCCCCATTCCCCCCCTCGCCGAGCAAACCCGGATCGTCGCGGAAGTGGAGCGGCGTTTGAGCGTAGTGGAGGAGTTGGAGTCGCTTGTGCTGGCCAACCTGCAACGGGCGGAGCGTTTGCGCCAGTCCATACTCCAGAAAGCATTCACAGGGGATATGTTATGACATTAATTGTTGCGTGGCTAAGCCATGATCAGAAAAAACCTTCAGCCGCCTATATAGCGGCTGACAGCCGGATAAGTTGCGACAAGTCTGTTTGGGACTGCGCCAAGAAAGTCTTTGTCTCGAAGACTCAGCCAATGATCTTTGGCTATTGTGGCTCGGTGTTGGTGCCAAGCACATTGCTTGCCCAACTGGTAGATAGTATCGACAGCGGTNNCAGCGCGGCCTGAAGGGCAGTTTACCTTTCATGTCGAAGGCTCCCAGCTATGTTCTTGGAATCCACCGAACCGGAGACAACTGCTTCAGCAACGCTGTGTACACCATACAGGGGCTCCACGTGGCGCTGAGCCATGAACCCATCACGCTGAACAGAAGTTCCGTGCTTCACGAACTCGGCTCAGGGGCACCGGCCTACAGGGAAATCGCTAAGCACACCGCGAGCAAGAACTGTAACGTCAGTGTATCTCGCATATACTTTGCTTCCTTTTGCAGGGCAATCAGGTCGAACAAGGTCTCCACGGTTGGCGGCCCCCCCCAATTGGCAGCATTACGAACAAAAGGCGGCGGACAGATCCTGCCAGTGAAGTTCGGGCGATCTCTCTGGCAGCAGGGGATGAAATTGGAGGCGGTCAGCTACCGGGGAGAGTGTTTCGATGAAACGTTCCAAAGGATCAACCCTGAGACCCTTAACCTTGTAGAAGGTGCACAGCGGCAGCCATTGCGGTGAATCGAAATGAACATGCACGAGCGAGATTTGCACTCGCACCTTCCACCTTATGAAGGCAGACGCTCTCAGTTTGAGCTACCGTCCACGTGATTTTTAACCGATAACCTCGGCAAACGACAATGCTTTCTTGTTGGACGGACTTTTGTAACCCGAATCAGCCGCAATGAGCAACCCCACCGCCCTCGTCCAAAAACTTTGGAATTGCTGCAACATTCTCCGGGATGATGCTTTGTCCTGCGGCAAGGCACAAGTGGGGCGGCGATTGAGCGTGGCACAGGAATTGGAGGCCAGCCCCAATCTCCAGCGCGCCATCCGCCTCCGCCAGCCCATGCCGCCGACATTTTCGAGAAGGCTGGTATCCTCAGCGTCTTACGGTTAAATTCCTTTGTCATGCCGAGCAATCAGGCCATAGCAGTTAATCCGTCGCTTCTCGCGTGGGCACGCGTGGAGAGCGGCTACGGCTTGGATCGGATTGCCCGGCGGCTGCAGGTGAAGGAAGAGCGCGTAGCGGCGTGGGAGAAGGGGGAACGCCAGCCGACACTGCGGCAAGTCGAGGCCCTCGCCAGATTCTTCCATCGGCCCTTGGGCGTTTTCTTCATGCCCCGTCCGCCGCAATTGCCGCCGCTGGCCGCCGACTATCGGCGCTTGCCCGATGTCGAACCCGGTCACGAATCGCCGGAACTGCGGCTGGCCCTGCGGCAGATGCTCACACGACGGGAGAACGCGCTGAACCTGATGGGCGAACTGGGCGAACCCGTCCCTGAGTTCTCGCTGCGGGCTCACTTGAGCGAATCCCCGGCTGCCGTCGGCCAGCGTCTGCGGCTGGCAACGGGTGTGGGCGTGACACAGCAGCTTGGCTGGGCGAACGAGTGGGAGGCCTGGCGAGTCTGGCGGACGGCAGTGGAGCAGTTGGGGGTGCTGGTCTTTCAGTTCATCAAGGTTTCCCTGACCGAAGTGCGCGGTCTCGCTCTGCTGCGAACGCCGATGCCGGTAGCGGCCATCAATGGCAAGGAGATGCCGGAGGCCAAGGCGTTCACGCTTTTCCATGAGGTTATCCATCTCATGCTGGCAGCGGGGAACGAAGAAGCGCCCGCCGCCCGGGAGCGGCGCAGAGGAAACGAATGGATGGAGGTGGAGCGTCTCGCGGAGGTTGCTGCGAGCCACGCGCTCCTCCCGGAGGACGCGCTGCACGGCGTGGTGGGCCAACTCGGATTGCAGCAGGCGTCGTGGGACATTGGGAATGTCCGGCGGTTGGCGAAGAAGTTTCGGCTGACCCCGCTGGCGGTGGCCACGCGGCTCCGGGAATCCGGTTTCATGACGTGGGCGCAATACCGTCAGTGGCGTGAACAATGGCAGGCTTACGTGGCAGCGCTCCCGCCGCGCCGGGGCGGGTTTGCGACCCCAATGGAAAAGGCGGTGAACCGGGCCGGCCGGCCGTTCGCCCAGTTGGTCCTTGAAGCATTGGCGGCCAACCGAATCACTTCGGTGGATGCTTCGCGGTACTTGGATTTGAAGTTTGAACACTTCGACAAACTGCGGGTGCATTTGGCTCAGGGTATAGGGGAAGCCTCCACCGATGAGTAATCCAGCCCCGCCGCCAATCTACTCGGTGGATTCCAGTTCCCTCATGGATTGGCAAGGGCGGTACTTCCCGACAGATGTTTTCACTGGGCTGGTCGAGCGGATTGATGCCTTGGTTGCCGCCGGGCGATTCATTGCGCCGGCTTTGGTGAAAGAGGAAGTCGGCGCGGTGGGAACCGCGGGTTTGATCGAGTGGACCGAGAAGCACGCCGGGATCTTTGTTCCCACGGCCGAAGTCCTCGCTGAAGCGCAGGCGATTCAGAATCAGTTCGCCGGTTTGCGAGATCCCAAGGCTGAATACGAGGAGGCTGACGCTTACGTGATTGCGTTGGCCAGGATGCGCCAGGGAATCGTGGTCACTCAAGAAACGCCCGCTGCTGAAAAGCGTAATCCCAGGCGGACGCACTTTATTCCCGATGTCTGCCGGGAATTGGGCATCTCCTGTATCAGCCTGCTTGGTTTGATGCGCCGGGAGGGATGGCACTTTTAGACTTTTCCGTTCATGAGAACACCCGGCGCCCTCGTCCAGAAACTCTGGAACTACTGCAACATCCTCCGGGATGACGGTCTGTCCAACGGCGACTACGTCTAGCATCTCACGTTCCTGATCTTCCTCAAGATGGCCCATGCGCAGGCACACCCGCCCATCAACAATTCCGCTACTTTCTATTTATGACACACCCAACACTCAGTCACCGGCCCGAGACCAAGACCATCAAGGACATCGAGAACCTCTACGAGGACGACCTCCTTAACCTTGAGCCGGGATTCCAACGTCAATCCGTTTGGTCGGAGCGTGATCGAGCAAAATTAATAGACAGCATTCTGCGGAACTACCCGTTGCCCGCCATCTTCCTCTACCGCCGCGAGGAAAATGGCCAGATAATCTACGACGTGATCGATGGCAAGCAGCGTATCGAATCAATCCTGATGTTCATGGGCCAGATGCGTGGGCGCTATTGGCTCAAGACACAGTTGCCGGGGCAGGATGAGCCCGAGTGGATTGACTGGAAGTGGCTATGCAAGCGCAAACGCCAACATTTGGTGACCGGCTACCGCATCCCCGTGATTGAGGTGGACGGCGATATGGGCGACATAATCGACCTTTTCGTGCGGATCAACTCAACCGGCAAGGCCCTGACACCCCAGGAAAAACGTCGGGCGAAGTATTACAATAGTCCGTTTTTGAAGGAGGCCGATTGGCTCGCTCGCCGCTACGAGTGGTATTTTGACGAAGCGGGAGTCCTCAGTGCCGGACAAATGAGCCGCATGAAGCATGTGGAGTTGGTCTGCGAGCTAATGTTGTCCATCCATCAAGGGGACGTCATCAACAAAAAGGCCGCCTTGGATCGGGTCATGAAGACTGACAGTTTCAACGCGCGGGATATTTCCAAAGCATCTGGAAAGACAATCACGGCGTTGAACCGCGTGCGGCGCATGTTTCCGAAACTCCACACGACGAGGCTCTGCCAGATGACGGATTTCTACACCCTTACCCTGTTGATCGCTAAGTTCGAAGCTGAGGGGTTGATCCTGACCGACCGGAGGCTCAACTGTCTGGCATGGGATCTCTTGGTCGCGTTTGCAGCGCGCGTGGACGAGGTGCGCGAAAAGCAACGGAAAGCCATCGGTGTTAAGCCGGATCAGGAACTCTACCGCGACTACCTGCTGACAGTCTCGCAAATGACGGACGACGTAAACCAACGACGAAGGCGCGAAGGAATCCTTCGTGGAATCCTCGGGAGCTTGTTTGCCAAGAAGGATTCACAGCGAGGTTTCACATCGGAACAACGCCGAATTCTTTGGAATACCGCCGCCTCCCGCAAATGCCAAGGCTGTGGCAAAGTTTTGAGCTGGGACGATTTCACAATCGATCATGTTGATCCTCACAGCAAAGGCGGGCGTTCGCGCCTGGAGAATTCCGCCCTGATGTGTCGGGGCTGCAATGCATCCAAAGGTAATCGCAAGCGACGATAATCATGTCCAATAAACCAACCGTCCTTGTCCAGAAACTCTGGAATTACTGCAACATCCTCCGGGATGACGGTTTGTCTTACGGCGACTACGTCGAGCAACTCACCTTCCTCCTTTTCCTCAAGATGGCCGATGAGCAGTCGCGACCGCCGTTCAACAAGCCCCCCGCCGTCCCCAAGGATTACGCCTGGCCGAGCCTCCTGGCACGCGACGGCGATGAACTGGAGACCCATTACCGGCACGTCCTCGAATCCCTCGGCAAACAGAAGGGCATGCTGGGGATCATCTTCCGCAAGGCCCAAAACAAAATTCAGGACCCAGCCAAGCTGCGCCGGCTCATCGTGGACTTGATCGACAAGGAGCAGTGGTCGAGCCTCTCCGCCGACGTCAAGGGCGACGCTTACGAGGGCCTGCTCCAAAAGAACGCCGAGGACGTCAAAGGCGGCGCCGGCCAATACTTCACACCCCGCCCGCTCATTGCCGCCATGGTTGACGCCATCGCCCCTCAGCCCGGCCAGACGATTTGCGACCCGGCGTGCGGCACCGGCGGATTTCTGCTGGCCGCGCATGATTACATCGCCCGCACGCCCGGTCTGGACAAGGCGCAGAAGAAGCGGCTCAAGAACGGCACCCTGTTCGGCATCGAACTGGTGGACAGCGTCACCCGGCTCTGCGCAATGAACCTGCTCCTGCACGGCATCGGCGGCACGGACGGCGACATCCCCATTTCCGACGCCGATCTTCCCGTCGTGACCAAAGACGCGTTGGCCGGCAAGCACGGCGAATACGACCTGGTGCTGGCCAATCCGCCCTTCGGCAAAAAGAGCAGCGTGACCATTGTCAACGAAGCCGGCGAGCAGTCGAAGGAATCGCTCATCATCAACCGGGACGATTTCTGGGCCAGCACCAGCAACAAGCAGCTCAATTTCCTCCAGCACATCTTCACTATCCTCAAGCAGCACGGCCGGGCGGCGGTGGTCCTGCCCGATAACGTCCTCTTTGAAGGCGGCGCGGGCGAAACCATCCGGCGCGAACNNCCAAGCCGATGTCCACACCCTCCTGCGCCTCCCCACCGGCATCTTCTATGCGCAAGGCGTGAAAGCCAATGTCCTGTTCTTCGAGCGCAAGCCCGCGCAGGAAAAGCCGTGGACGGAGACGCTCTGGATCTATGACCTGCGCACCAACAAGCATTTCACCCTCAAGGAAAGCACCCTCAAGCGCACCGACCTCGACGACTTCGTCGCCTGCTACAACCCGAAAAACCGCCACCAGCGGAAGGACACCGAGCGATTCAAGCCTTTCACCTACGACGAGCTGCTGAAGCGCGACAAGGTGAACCTGGATATCTTCTGGCTAAAGGATGAAGCCCTTGAGGATTCCGCGAATCTCCCCTCCCCCGGGATCATCGCTCAGGAAATCGCCGACGACCTCGAAGCCGCGGTGGAGCAATTCGCCACCATCGCCGAAGATGTGAAATAGCCAATGGCCCCTTCTCCCAGACCGAGGTAAGCATCTACTGCGACAAAAGCTGCCACGAGGGCCAGCACCACCAGCAGTCTGGCAACAAACACACCCAGAACCTATGGCAAGCAATTACATCACTACTAAGACGGCGTGCCTGTATGAGCAAGCGACCGGGACTTCACGTTCGATGGTGCTGATCTACGGCGACGAGGTCACAACAATTGACAATCCTGCTGCGGGACGGGCACGAGTCCGTTTCCGCGGTCGAGAGGGCTACGCGGCGGCAAGCTCGCTGGGAACCAAGGCGCCCTTGGAGATGTACTTCATTGATGTTGGGACCGGCGACTCGACGTTTATCGTGACGCCCGGTCGGAAGAAAATCCTGATTGACGGCGGCGTGAACAAGCGGGCGTTGGGATTCCTGGCCTGGAAATACCAGTTGGATCAACCCGGCGCCTCGGCGGATGTGGATCTCCTGGTGCTGACGCATGCAGACGGGGATCACATCGAGGGCCTGATCCCGATCATTCAGCACCCCAAGATCAACGTGAAAAGGGTGATTCACAGCGGCATCGCCACCTTTGCCAAAGGGAAATTCAATACGGTGCTCGGTGACAAACAAGCGGGCGGAGGGATGACCTTCCTCACGACCCGGCAGAGCCAGTTGAGCCAGTTCACCGACGCGCAACTCTCGCCGGCCTTCGCCGCCTGGCGAAACGCCATCCAGGCCGAGCTGGGAGCCACCCGGTACGAGGCCGTGAGCCTCGACACGGGGCAGATTGATCTCGGCGATCCGGACATCCAATTGGAGGTGCTTGGGCCGCGGCTGGACACGTTCAATGGGCAGCCTGCGTATCGGTGGTTCGGGAACGAGGCGCACACCATCAACGGCCATTCGGTGGTTCTGCGGCTTGCCTATCAGAACGTCCAGGCCTTGTTCGCCGGTGACTTGAACGATCCGGCGGAGAGATACCTGCTTGAGGCCCCTGGCGTCCCGGCCAAGCTAGGCGCGCACGTATTCAAAGCGCCACACCACGGCAGCCACGAGTATGCGCCCGAGTTCCTGAACGCAGTTCGTCCGCAGATTTCGATCATCTCCTCGGGAGATGATCCCGATCACGGCCACCCCCGAGCCTGCTTGGTTGGCGCGG
>MTKZ01127316.1_pt1 | contig 14431 bp, 17 predicted proteins | sample 1042781 | NCBI WGS metagenome assembly MTKZ01 (sample SAMN06212207, study PRJNA360539) | anaerobic digester metagenome | biome: Wastewater treatment plant; material: sludge; isolation source: anaerobic digester fed with sludge from wastewater treatment plant | place: Denmark: WWTP Viborg ...
CACGCTTCTTTCCACCTGCTGTTCCAGTTCTTCGAGGAACTCTCTCTTCGCGAGCGGCCCCACATCTGTCTCCTCCGAGAGCGGGTCGCCCACCTTCAGCTTGTTCATCTCGTCCACGAACGCGTTCCTGAAGGAATCGTAAACGCTCTGCTCTACGATGAACCTCTTGGCCGCGATGCAGGACTGGCCGTTGTTGATGGTCCGGGCTTTCGCCGCGACGGCCGCGGCCTTCGCGATGTCCGCGTCGCCGAGGACTATGAACGGGTCGGAGCCTCCCAGTTCGAGTACGACTTTTTTCAGGTTCCTGCCCGCCTTTTCCGCTATGGCGACGCCCGCCGCTTCGCTTCCGGTAAGGGTCGCGGCCTTAATCCTCTGGTCATCCAGAAGGGGCAAAACGTTGGAGCCCGGTATGAGAAGCGTCCTGAAGATGTTCTCCGGGAAACCCGCTTCCCTGTAAAGCGTCTCTATCGCCAGAGCGCATCCCGTCACGTTCGAGGCGTGCTTGAGGAGCGCGGCGTTTCCCGCTATCACGGAGGGAGCGGAGAACCTGAAAACCTGCCAGAATGGGAAGTTCCACGGCATGACAGCGAGGACGAGCCCGAGCGGGTCGAAGCGGACATAGCTTTTCTGGGCTTCGGTCTCGACCATCTGGGGGGCGAGGAAGAGCTCCGCTTTTTCAGAGTAGTAGCTGAGCGCCAGTCCGCACTTCTCCAGCTCCGCGTAGGACTGCTTTATCGGCTTGCCCATCTCCAGGGTCATGAGCCTCGCGAGTTCGTCCTTTTTCTTCTCGAGGAGATCCCTGAGCTTGAGGTTAAGTACCTTCCTCTCCGTCAGGGTGGCTCCGCGCCACTCGAAAAAAGCTTTCTCCGCGGAGTCGACCGCCGCCGAGGTCTGTTCGGCGGTGAAATCGGGATATTCCCTGATCGTCTGTCCGTCGTACGGGTTCACCGAGATCATGTTTTGTCCTCCAAAAAAGAAGTGTAAGGGTATTTGCCATTTCAAGCAAGAAGTATTAGACTCCGCTCTGATGGTGAAGGTCCTGAGGGCTCGCAAATACGGGTTCTGCTCGGGCGTCAGGAACGCGACGCTAAGAGTGAAGAGGTTCGCCGCGACGAAAAAAAAAGGGGCGATCCTCGGCCAGCTCGTTCACAACGAAAGGGTCGTGGAAGAGATGGAACAGCTCGGCATAAAGACGGTCGAGAAGCTCTCCGACGTGAAGGAGCCGCATGTCATCTTCTCGGCCTACGGCGTCCCGCCGTCTTTCTATGAAAAAGCCCAGGAAAAAGGGCTGGAAGTGATAGACGCCACCTGCAAGTTTGTGCTGGACATCCACAAGGAATCGAAGAAAGCGCTCGAAAGGGGCGAACACCTCGTTTTCATAGGCGACCCCAACCACAGGGAGGTGACGGGCTACACCTTCGACCTGGGTCCGGAGTGCCATCATATAATCCAGAACCTGGAACAGGCGAAGGCTGTAGACTGGAAGCGCTACCCGGCGGTCAGGATCTTCTATCAGACGACGCTCAATGCCGACGAATTCGAGGAGGTCGCCAATTACATCGCGGCAGAGAACCCCGCGACCCACAAGGCGGACACGATCTGCTACGCCACGAAGAAGAACCAGCAGGCCGCCAGGGAGCTGGCGACGAACCCCGAAGTGGACCTGATCATGGTGATAGGCGGCAAGAAGTCGGCGAACACCAAGCATCTTTACGACATCTGCAAGAACTTGAAGGCCACCCACCTGATCCACGGCCTCGAGGACATAGACCCCAGGTGGCTCGAAGGGGTGAAATGCGTCGGGCTCACAGCCGGAGCTTCTACCCCCGACGAGGCGGTGGACGATGTGGAGGAGTACCTCACATCGCTTTGACATCAGAAGGTGATGTCAAAACGATGAATTGAAAAAAGCAAATTGAAAATTGAAAAAGCAAAAGTGAAGGAATGTTATTGATGCAATTTAGATTGTGGGGCTTCCGAAACCCGCCTCGCATCTTGCTTCAATAGCGTTTAGCGCCGTTAAAGCGATGAATATAAAATTGAAAAATGAAGGATGAAAAGTAAAAAATTGAGGAACTGCTAATTCATTCCTTTTTCAGTTTCCAATTTTCAATCTTACTTTTTACTTGCTTCCGAAGGAAGGTATCGCATCCGGCTCCCTCACGTAGATCGGCGAGACTTCATCGTCTCCAGGGTCTCCGGATAAAAGCCTCGCGAGGGCTTCCCTGGCGGCTTCAACCGCGAGGTTGGGGTTTTCAAGGGAGACGATGCAACCCGGCGGTTTGCCTTCCGGATGTTCGATGTTGATGCCCAGCGCCCAGCCGAGGCTTTCGATGCAGCTCTCCAGCTCGGCGTACTTTATGGTCGAAGCTTCCGATATGGGGGCTGTTTTCTCTCCCAGCTTCTCGAAGAACTGGATGTAGTATTCGCCTTTCCTCGCGTCGATCACCGCGGCGCCCTTGCCCGAAGCGCCTGAAAGCCTCGCGATGGAGTAGAGTGTGGAGACCTGATAGACGGGGATCTTCAGAGATGCGCGAATGGCGAGCGCCGCGGACAGGCCCACTCTCAGGCCTGTGAAGGACCCGGGCCCGGCGACCACGCCTATTCCGGATAAAGCGTCATACCCGGAACGGTCAAGGACCTGGTCGAAAACGGAAGGAAGGCGGCCGGCATGGTTCTTCGACAACTCCTGGTACGAAGAAACTACCGAACCGCCTTCGCTCACTACCGCGAGGTTCAGGGACGCCGACGAGGTGTCGATGCCCAGGACCCTTTTTCCAGACACGGAAAACCTTGTCCGGCTTTATCAGCCGAACATGTTCGCTACTTTGGAGAATACCGGGATCTCGTACTTCTCGCCCTTGAAAGCCTTAATCCAGCCCAGGATCGAGCTTCCGAGGAAGATCGCGATGAAGCCGAGCCAGAGCAGGCAGTCAAGGATCCATCCGATGACCGGTATGAAAGCGAAGATGAAGAACGCGAACATCAGGACTATGGCCAGGCAGAACCCTACCACGCCGATCGCCAGTCCCTGGCGGGCGTGGAAATAGACATAATCCTTTTTCGGGTTGTCCCTTTTATCCTTGTACATGAAGAACGGGATCAGCGAAAAGATCCCGAAATAGGACAGGAACAGGTGAATGCCGTCGTCGCTGTCGTAAGGTTTCTCCACCGGCGGGGGTGTCGTGTTTTGGACTTCGTCTGTCATAAGCGCCTCCTTCTTGTAGTAATTTACAGAATATCGCAATTCATGTCAAGAAAAGCACGGTTTTTTTAAATTTTTCATCCTTTCTTGACGGCCGGTATAAAAAGCACTATGGTATGGGCATGACGGACAGGCGGATCGCGGTCTTCGGCAGAGCCGACGCGCTGAGCACCGACGAAGATTACAGGGACGCTTACGAAACGGGGAAAGCACTCGCTCGAAGCGGCTTCTCGGTCCTGAGCGGAGGTTACGGCGGCGNNGTTACGGCGGCGTCATGGAGGCTGTCTCCAGGGGCGCTTCGGAGAACGGGGGAGAGGCGGCCGGCGTCGTTTTCGCCTTAGAGCCGTCGAGAATTCCCAATCCTTACCTGACAAAAGTGGTGGCGGCGGCGAACCTCTTCGAAAGGCAGAAGCTCCTGATCGAGCCTGCTGACGGCTACATCGCTTTTCCTCCGAAGGCCGGCACTCTCTCGGAGGTTGCTCTCCTGTGGGCGTTCAGGAAATCCGGGGCCAAGACGTGCGCCCCGCTCGCCCTCGTGGGAGAAAAGTGGAAGCGTCTCACGGGACTTTTTAGGGAAGAGGGAATTATTCCGGAAAATCTGTTACAATGTACCTTCCGTTTCGGGAGCGGCCTCGAGGCCGCAGGTTTTATGGCTGAACACTTTAGAGAAAACAATAGCGCAGCCGGCAAGGAGCACTGTGAAAGAAGATAAGAACACCGCCTCGGAGTCCCCGAAGAAGGGTACCGTTCGGGATTACTGGGAAACCCTGTGCCTCGTCCTGATCTTCGTCCTCTTCGCGAGGACCTGGGTCTTCCAGAACAGCAACATACCTTCGGGATCGATGAAGAACACGCTCCTGATAGGCGACAGGCTGATAGTGAACTCGTTCGTTTTCGGCCCCACCTTCTCGGACCTTCAGAAGAAGTTCCTCCCCATAAGGGATATAAAGCACGGCGACATCGTCGTGTTCAAGTACCCGAGCAAGCCTGAGGTGCCTTTCATAAAAAGGGTCGTGGCGAAGGCGGGGGACACTGTCTATATCCTGCATCAGCACGTGTTCGTCAACGGGAAGGAGCTCGACGAGCCCTACGCGGTGCTTCCGGACCCGATAAAGAACGCGAAGGTCGATCCAGCGGAACTTCCGCCTAAGGGTCAGATCCCGCTGCTGCCCGACTACCTGAAAAGCCCGGAATCTTTCGAGGTCGAGACATCTCCCGGCCGAGTGGACCTCAGGATAAAATCGGACGGCGGAGGAGGAGACCTTTTCAGGGACGCGTTCGGGCCTTACGTCATTCCCGAGGGGCACCTCTTCGTTATGGGAGACAACAGGCTGAACAGCGAGGACAGCAGGTACTGGGGCGCCCTGGACGAGAAGATGGTGCTGGGGAAAGCGTGGATCATCTGGTGGTCCTACGAGGAAGGCGATTACGACTACCTGAGGAACAGCGCGAAGGACACGGTCTCCAAGATATTCAAGAAGGTGATCCATTTCTTCGATAAAACGAGGTNNAGGTGGTCCAGGATGTTCATGAGGCCCGCCTGATAGGAGGATAAGAGATGCAGCTCACACAGCAGGTGCGTGATTTTTTGGCCAAGAAGGACGAAGAGTTCCGCAGACTTTACGAAAAGCACCAGCAGTACGAAGCAGAACTGAACACTCTCACGAGCAAGGGTTTCCTTTCTCAGGAGGATGAGCTGAGAATAAACGAGATCAAGAAGAGAAAGCTGAGCGCGAAGGACGGCATGCTCCTTATCGCGAAGAAGCACGAAGAAGAGTTGAAAGGCATCGGCTGATTCAGACGCTTCCGGCTCTGGCCGGGAGATTCCGGGGGAAGGAAGTGAACAAGTTACCTTTTGGCGAGCCGTCGCTGTCCGAGGACAAGGAGCTCAGCGAGAACCTCAGAAAGCTCGTCGAAAAGCTCACCTTCCTGGGCATCACGCTCAAGGAAGCGCAGAACGAGATCGAGAGGCTCTACATCGAGACAACCCTGAAGTCCCTGAACGGGAACAGAAGCCGAACGGCGAGAAAGCTCGGGATCCACAGGAACACCCTCAACGCCCGGATCGAGGAATACAAGATCGAGGGAGGTAATGAGTAGGCTATGGATGAAGCGCCCGAGAAGAGAACGGGAATGGGTCGACCACATAAAGGCGCTTTTTGACGCACCCCCTTCTCCGGCTGGGATTGGCGACGACTGCGCCGTACTGAAAAAAGATAAAACTTGCGTGACAACGGACGCCCTTGCGGAAGGGGTGGACTTCGAAAGGGAGTGGGCACCTCCAGAGGCGGTCGGGTGGAAAGCGCTGGCGGTAAACCTTTCCGACCTGGCGGCCATGGGAGCGAAGCCTTCCTGTTTCCTCCTGACCCTCGGCATCCCGCCTGATTGCCCTGACAGGTGGGTGGAGGGACTACTGGCGGGCACCGCGGCGCTCGCCCGGATAGAAAAGATAAAACTGATCGGCGGAGACCTCAGCGGAAGCAGAGGCGGAGTCTTCGTTTCCATCACGGCCTGGGGAACCCTTCGCGCGAAACCTTTGCTGAGGGGAAGAGCCCGGCCGGGCGAAGGAATATACGTCTCCTCGCCCCTGGGAGGGGCGGGAGAGGCGCTAAAAATGTTCGGGGAAGGAGCCCGGCTCAAGAAATTCGCGCTTCAGGGAAGAGATCCGGGCGCCGGCCTCCTCGACAGGTTCTACCGGCCTCCCTCGCAGTCCAGGCTCGGGAGAGTTCTGGCGGGAAAAAAGCTGGCCTCGTCCGCCATAGACATTTCGGACGGCCTGCTGCTCGACCTTTCCAGGCTGCTCGAAGGGACCGGGTGCGGAGCCCTGCTGTCGGCGGAAGCCATACCCAGGGCCGCTTCGGATAACGGGGATCCTGTAGGCCTAAGAAATGCCATGACGAGCGGGGAAGAACAGGTCCTCCTGTTCACCGTTTCCAAGGACAGGGAGCGGTATCTCCCGGGAGGGGGGAAAGGGATTTACAGGATAGGCTTCGTCACCCCGAAAAGAGGCATACGGGTCCGGGACGGGGGAAAGGTATCGATGGCCGGGCCTGCGGGCTTCGACCATTTCGATCGGTAAACCGCGGGCGATGACAATAGACACTTCGGCTTCCATATCCGTCTCTATGAATGCGCGGGCAGGACCATGAACGAGGAACGGCTCAAAGCCCTGCTGAAAAAAGCCCGGAAGGGCGACATGGAGGCGTTTCGTGAGCTTGTGGAAGAGACCAGGGATCGACTTTTCGGGGCGCTCAGGGCCATGCTGAACAGGGAGAGCGTCGCCGAGGAGATCCTGCAGGAAGCCTACATCGCCCTCTGGGAGCAGCCTTCGTCCGCGGGCATAGAGAAGCCGGGCGCCTGGCTCTACAGGTCATGCGTGAACAGGGCGATCGATCACATCAGGCAAAAGGACTCCCGCTTTACCGACGCCCTTGACGACCAGCCGGACCATATCCTAACCGGAGAGGAAACTCCGGAGATCTCGCTTGAAACGAGAGAGCAGGCCGAGATGCTGAACGAGGGCCTCGCCGCCCTTTCAGCGCGGGAGAGGACCGTTTTCGTGCTCAGCGCCTATCTGGGTTACGATTCTTTCGAGATCGGAGCGACATTGGGGGTCTCGCCGAGCACCATCAGGAACCAGTACGCGTCGGCAAGAAAAAAGCTTGCCGCCTTTCTTAGCGGGGAAGGAAAATGATATCCCATGAACTTTTGAGGCGGAGCGAGAACGAGTGGCGCCCCTTCATGGAAAAGCTCGAGAAGACCGTCCGGAGGAAGAGGCGCGTCCGCGCTGCCAGGAGGGCGGCCCTTGGGATAGCCGCGGCGTTCATGCTCGTGTTCATCGCGGTCAACCGGGAAGAGCCCCGGAAAAGCTATCTCTCGGCGAAGATACCTCTAAGGAACAGCCCTGTCCTTACAGTGGCAGGGGGCGGACGCGCGATAGAAAAGGACAGGGGCGTGTGGGTGGTCTGCGGGCCGGGGGTGGCGAAATGAAAAAAAAGGCACTGTCGGCGGTTCTTTTCATCGTCCTGCTGGTCCCGTCGGTATTCATAATCTCTAGAGAAATCGAGAAGCTGAAGCTTTCCCTCCGGCACAGATCAGTGGAGAGCGTCGCCCCCAGGCTGAGCGAGGAACTGACTTCAGAGGGGAAGATCGCCCTGGACGCGGCGGAGAACGCTCTTACAGTCGTCGACCGTGCCCAGGTTGTCGAAAAGATAGGAAGGATGATAAAGGAACTTGACGTTCCCGCGCGCCGTTTCGCGGTCGGAGCGACCCTTTCGGTCTTCGCGGAAAAGGGAAAGTCCCTCTTCAAGGATGACGAGAGGCTGACGGACATTGCCGATTTCATACAAGAAGCTAAGCCCGCTGAGAGATACGAGTGTGTCCTGGATCTCTACGAGGGCGGAAAAGGAAGCAGATCTTTAGGTCAGAGGTACCTTTTCTCCGTTACCCTCGGTGGATACGACCCGTGGGAGCGCAGGCTCGGGTTCGAGAGCATCTCTCTTGAAAAGAAGGCTGAAAAGGCCGGGGCAGTTATCTTCAGGGGAAGCGCCAATCTCGCGGAAGGCGCGGAGACGAACATCCTGATCCCCGCCGGGAGCGGCTCGCCCGCGGTGAGCATCTCGGTGACTCCGACCCTCCTTCCGAGCATCGAGAAGAACGCGGAGATCCCCTGATGCCGGGTTTCGTTTGCAGGATCGGTTCCTCCTCCGGAGATGTGGTCCAGCAGGAGATCACGGGGGTCGACGCGGCGAGCGTTTCGAAGCAGCTCGAGGACAAGGGCTACACCGTTTTTTCCGTAAAGCCTAAACAGCCTTGGGAGCAGTACCTCGCGATGTTCTCCCCCAAGCGGAAAAGCGTCAAGATGTCCACCTTCATTACATTCAACCAGGAGTTCGCCGCTCTCATCAACGCAGGTCTGCCCATCCTGACCGCCCTGGAACTGCTTCTCCAGAGGAAAAGGGCGCCTCTCTTCCAGAGGATGCTCGAGGATGTCAGGGAAGAAGTGAAGACCGGCGCCTCCCTTTCACAGGCGTTCGCGAACAGGGGGGATTATTTCCCGAAGCTCTACCCCGCGACCATAGCCTCGGGAGAGAGGACCGGGGAGATCGTCAAGGTCATCAAGCGTTATCTCTTCTACATGGAGACCGTGCAGGCCATCAAGAAGAAGATGACCTCCGCGATGATATACCCCGTAATTCTCATGACCATGACCGTAGGCCTGATAGTGCTGCTGATGACCGTGATAGTCCCCAAGTTCGCCACTCTTTTCGCCGGAGCGGGGGCCGAGCTGCCGACTATCACCAAAATCGTCCTGGGGATATCCTGGGTCTTCCAGAAAGGCTGGCCGTTCGCCCTCGCGGCAGCCTTCGCGTCTCCGATCATAATAAAAATGATAGGCTCGAAGCCGGAGGGCAGGCTGAAGCTGGCGAAGCTCAGGATGAAGATCCCCGTTTTCGGGACGAACATCCAGAGATACAACATTGCCCAGTTTTCGCGGACGCTCGGCACGCTCGTTTCCGGGGGCATCCCGCTCGTCCAGGCCCTGGACATCGTCGCAGACGCGATGAGCAACGAACTGTTCAAGGTCGAGCTTAAAAAGGCCAGGACAAAGGTCCTTGAAGGGGAAAGCCTCTGGGCCTCGCTCGAAGCGACGGGGATCGTGACGCCCCTCGCCATAGAAATGGTGCAGGTCGGGGAAGCCACGGGAGCTTTGTCGGACATGCTGGAACAAGTGAGCAATTTCTACGACCAGGAACTTAGCACCTCGGTCGAAAGGCTGATGGCTCTTCTGGAGCCGATCATGCTGATAATAATGGCCGTGCTCGTGGCCGTGGTGGTGCTTTCGGTCTACATGCCGCTGTTCAGCATGTACAACCTCGTGAGCGGTTAGGAGAAGAACTATGGCAGCGCACAGTGCGGACACACTCATAACATTGCCGATCAGCGACGGAGACCTTCTCAACGAAGAGAGGAACTCCCGAAGGCTCGCCGAGATGCTCAAGCTCCCATTCGTGGACGTCAAGGAACTGCACATCGAGACGGAGATCCTCGCCTCGATTCCGGCCGAGCTCTTCGCACGCTATTCCTTCATCCCGGTCTCCGACGACGGGGAGCGCCTGACGATAGTGACGGCGGACCCCACGGACGTCAAGATGCTCGACGACCTGGAGGTGTACGTAAGGAAGCCCCTCAACGTCCTGGTCGGGCTCAACAGCCAGATCCAGGATGTGCTCAAGAAGACCGAGAGCGACAAGAAGGTTCTTGACGAGGTCTCCGAGGACCTGAGGCTCCAGATCGTCAGGGAGGATGCCGAAGAGGGGGAGGAGGTTATCTCTCTCGAGAAGCTCTCCTCCGACTCGAGCCCGATCGTCAAGCTGGTCGATTTCACCGTCTACAACGCCCTTCAGAAAAGGGCGAGCGACATCCACATTGAAACCGGAGACATGGAAGTCCAGATCAAGTACAGGGTCGACGGAGTCCTTTACCCGGCGCTCGAGCCCATCGACAAGCGCTTCCACTCGACGATCATCTCGAGGATAAAGGTCATGGCGGAGCTGGACATAGCCGAGAAAAGGATACCCCAGGACGGAAGGTTCAAGCTCAAGGTGAAGGGCAAGAACATCGATTTCAGGGTCAGCGTCATCCCTACGATCCACGGAGAGGACTGCGTCATAAGGACCCTCGACAAGGAATCGACGAGCGAGGCGTTCAAGAACCTAAGCCTCGACGTGCTCGGGTTCGAGCCGGAGATAAAGAAGAAGATAAGGAGGCACGCGGCGGAACCCTACGGCATGCTCCTTGTCACGGGGCCCACCGGCTCCGGGAAAACTACGACCCTCTACGCGGTGATGAGCGAGATCCAGTCGCCGGAGTTCAAGATGATCACGATCGAGGACCCGGTCGAATACCAGCTGAGAGGCGTGACGCAGATCCCGGTCAACGAGAAGAAGGGCCTCACCTTCGCCAGGGGCCTAAGGTCGGTGCTGAGACACGACCCGGACAAGATAATGGTAGGGGAGATCAGGGACGAGGAGACCGCCAACATTGCCATACAGTCGGCGCTGACCGGCCACCTCGTCTTCACGACCGTCCACGCGAACAACGTCGTCGACGTCCTGGGCCGTTTCCTCAACATGAAGGTCGAACCTTACAATTTCGTCTCCGCGCTCAACTGCGTGCTTGCGCAGAGGCTGGTCAGGAAGATCTGTCCGGCCTGCCGCCAGCTGGTGGATTATCCCGATGAGGTTCTCAGGGAATCCAACATCCCCCTCGAAATGGCCAGGGGCCGGGAGCTGTACGAGGGCAGGGGCTGCATCGAATGCAACGGGACCGGATACAGGGGCAGGATGGCGATATCCGAGGTGCTCGAGCTCTCCGACAAGGTCAGGGAGTACATCATCGCAAGGAAGCCAAGTTCGGAGATCAAGAAGGTCGCCAGGGACGAGGGGATGGTGACGCTGAGGGAATCGGCGGTCAAGGCGTTCCTTCAGGGGGCGACCGGCCTCAAGGAGATCAACAAGGTGACCTTCATCGACGAGGCTATGAAATGAAGAACATACTCGAATACCTTCCCCCGGCCGTGCCTTCCGCATCCTTTCTCCTCGAGGACGGGATCCTCTCTGGAGTGAGGACCGAGAAGAAAAAAGCCTCGTTCAGATTCGTTTCCAAGATCAGCGAAACCGCTTTCGAGGTCTCTTCCGAAGAGTGGCCCCAAAGGGAGGAGATGGCTCCTGCGGTCGAACGGGCGCTGCTTTCGCTGGGGAACCCCGACAGGGCCGCGTTCCTCCTTCCGGACGTGGTTTTCAGGATGCAGGTGCTGGAGCTGGAGAACTTCCCGAAGAGCGAGGAACAAAAGGAGAAGATCCTCCTCTGGCAGGCGAGGAGGAACCTGGGCCATCCGGTCCAGGACCTGAGGATAAGGCAACACCTTCTGGAGAAGGACGGCGATTTCACGAGGCTCTGGGCCGCCGCCGCGCCGAGAGAACTGCTCGCGGGCATAGAAAAACTCTTCTCCGACAGGGGCTGCCACCTCGGGTTCATATCTTCTCCCGTCATGGTCCTTCATCCGCTCCTCGAGAAAAAGGGGATAATGAAGTCCGACGGGCTGGAACTCCTGCTAAACATGACCTCGAAAAGCATCACCTTCCTCTTCACGAGGGACGGCTTGCCGGTCTTCTTCAGGACCAAGGAACTGAGGAGCGGCGACGAGACGGCCGACAGGTTCGCCCAGGAGATACGCCTCACGCTTGCTTTCCAGAGAGAGAAGCTGGGCAACGAGGGGCTGAAGAGGGTCTGCCACCGCGTCGCGGGGGACGACATGTTCTTCCCCGCGGAAGATTTCGATGAAGGGACCGAAGTGGTTTCGCTGAACGACATCTCGCCGGACACGGAAACGGACGGGATCAGAGGGTATTCACTCCTGCCTTTGCTGGCGTCGCTGGAGGAAGAGTGATGAAGACAGCGAAATTCAACTTCGCCGAACGGCAGTTCATAAACAGGAAAGTGCCCACCGCGATAATCGTCACTATAGGCACCCTCGCCATCGCGGGACTTCTTCTCGACGTCTTCCTGACGATCTGGAACGGCGGGGAGTACTTCAAGCAGAGGAACATACTGAAGGAGCAGGCGGAGGCGAAGAGCTCCCTCCAGGCGAGGCTTCAGGAAGCCGACAAGGAGCTTTCCTCCCGGGACGCCCCGGGACTCACCGCGGAACTTCTGTACCTTCGGTCCGTGCTCGACAAAAAGGAGTTCTCCTGGATGCTGTTCCTGGGCAGGCTCGAAGAAGTCAAGCCTTACAAGGCGACCATAGAAGAGATCAACCCCAAAGTTCTCAAGGACAGGACCGTCTTCGTCAAGGTCAAGGGGCTCGCGCAGCCGCGGGAAGAGATATTCAAGTTCCAGGAGAACATTTTCAGGAGCGAATATTTTGCCAAGCCCCGGCTCGTCAGGGAAGAGACGGACAAGCAGTCGGGATGGCAGTCCTACGAGATCGAGATGATCTATTACCCCGGAGGCAGGAAGTGAAATACGAAGAATTCCTCAGGAAATACTTCCTCAAAGCGTCGGCGGTCCTCCTCCTGGTCCTCATAGCGGACATATCGATCCTGGTGTTCGGAGTGATGAAGCTGGAGAAGAAAGCGGCCGGCCTCTCGGACAAAGCCGAGAAAGAAAAACAGGAACTCTCGAAGCTCGAGGAAAAGGTCGTTTCGAAGGAAGGCCAGGTCGGCAGGATCAGCGACGGAAAGCTCGTCATGAAGACGATTCAGGAGCAGATCTTCCAGAAAAGGTCCGACAGGTTCATCGCATTCCAGAAGGAGATCCAGGAACTTGTCCGGGAATCCGGGATGACCATCGACAAGTTCGATTACAAGTACGACGCAGTACCCAAGGACATCCAGAAGGACGGCTGGAAGAACGGATACATCGAGGTGGGGATGAACCTGAACCTCGAGGGTTCGTACCCCCAGATAAAAAAACTTGTATCGCTGCTCGAGGAGTCGGGGCATTTCATCACGATCGAGGGCATAGCCCTTTCGCAGACGAATCAGGGAGCGGCACTCCTGGACTTCAAGGCGGCGATAACCACTTACTTCGTTTACGATCCGGAGGAAGACATGAGCGGAGCGGAGAAATGACGCGCGCAAACCTTCTCGCTGTTATTATGCTTGTCCTCCTGATGGCCTCCTGCTCTGACGCTCCCGCGGGAAGGTCCCAGGAGCTGAAGGGCTTCCCCGGTGAAGAAGGCGCCTCCGGGAGGAAACCCAGGACGAAGAGCGCCGGGAAACCCTCGAGAAAGAGCACAGACTTCCCTTCGCTGAGCCTGGATTTCCTCTTCGGCGGGAAAGCCGGAGCCGAAAAAAAAGCGGAGGAGCAGCGGAACATCGTATCGATGGAAGAGGACCCCGCGGTCGTCGCCGAAAGGAAGAAAAACGAGGAAGAGGCCAGGAAGAAAGCGGAGGAGGCCCAGAAAAAGGCGGCGGAGGAAAGGAAGATAATGGAGGCGGAATTCGCGAAGAACCCCCCTCCTCCGGAACCACCCCAGATCAACTTTCAGTTCATAGGATACTACGGCCCTTCCGGCGGCCACATCGGGGTCTTCAGGAGAAGCGGGAAGGAAGACGAGCTTATCCTGAAGAGGAAGGGAGACATGATAGACAAGACATTCAAGATCTTGGAGATCGGCTACGAATCGGCAGAGATAGGTTTCGAGGGATTCGAGCAGACCAAGACAATTCCGTNNTCAGCAGGGGCAAGTATCTTCTCGAGCGGGGCTCGTACGACGAGGCCGTGAAAAAACTGGAAGAGTCCGTTTCAAAGAACCCCGGAAAACTGCGTTACAAGGCGCTTCTGGAAAGGGCGAAGCTGAAGGCGTCGCAGAAACACTTCACCGACGCCCAGCTCTACATTTCCAGGAAGGAATACGACAACGCCCTGAAGGAACTGCAGGTCACGCTTCTCTATGACCCTTCCAACCAGTACGCCCAGGACACTCTTCAGAACCTGGTCATGACGGTCGAAGAGGAGGAGAGGAAAGCGAAGGCGGGCCTTCTCAACCTGGAGGAACTCAAGAAGGAGGCCGAGAGGCAGAGCGCCGGGCCGATGATAGACCCGGCCTCGAACATCCCGCTGGTCCTCAAGTTCAACAACGCCACGCTCAAGACCATCCTCGACGCCATATCCAAGGGGTCCGGGATAAATTTCGTATACGACGAGAAGGCCGAGCTTACGAAGAAGATCAGCGTCGACTTCGCCAAGATAAACATGGAGCAGGCTCTCGACTACATCATGCAGCAGACGAAGCATTTCTACAAGATCCTCGATCCGCACACGCTGATCATAGTCCAGGACAGCAAGCAGAAGAGGGAGGAGTACGAGGAACAGGTCATGCGGACCTTCTACCTCTCCAACGCCGACGCGAAAGAGGTTTTCCAGCTCATGCGCACCGTCATCACGAGCAAGAAGATGGCGATGAACAAGGACCTTAACTCCATAACGATCAAGGACTCTCCGGAGACCGTCGCCCTCTGCCAGAAGATCATCGAGGCCAACGACAAGAGCGTCGGAGAGATTGTCGTCGACGTGGAACTGCTGGAGGTGAACTCGACGAAGCTAAAGACGCTCGGAATAGACCTCACATCCAAGAGCCTGACGATAGGGCCCGAATACAACATGACAAAGGACAAGGACGGCAACGTTACCGGAATGGGAAGCGGAGGGCCGATCCCT
>MTKZ01016612.1_pt1 | contig 14413 bp, 13 predicted proteins | sample 1042781 | NCBI WGS metagenome assembly MTKZ01 (sample SAMN06212207, study PRJNA360539) | anaerobic digester metagenome | biome: Wastewater treatment plant; material: sludge; isolation source: anaerobic digester fed with sludge from wastewater treatment plant | place: Denmark: WWTP Viborg ...
CGGGGCAGCCATTCCCCGTTTTGCTGCGCTGGATCACCGAGGAGCTCAAGCAGCACCAGTCCATCTTTGGCCTTCATCGCTCGCAGCTCTATGTTCCTCCAGCCAACCCACCCTATGCTATTCCCGAGCTGTACGGTCAGTACCTCGGCACGCCTCTCGGCCCTGCCGCCGGCCCCCACACGCAGCTTGCTCAGAACATCGTCTGCGCCTGGTTGTGCGGAGGACGGTTCATCGAGCTCAAGACGGTGCAAATCATGGATGAGCTGGAGATCAGCCGTCCCTGCATCGACGCGGCGGACGANNTGAATGGTCACAGGAGCTCAAACTCGAGCAGTCGGCCAGCGAGTATGTCAAGGCCTGGGCACTGATTCACCTGCTGCCGAGGATTCTGGGGTGGGATGAACACCTGCCCCTAGGCACGGTCTTTAACATGAGTGTCGGCTACAACCTGGAGGGGATCCAGAGTCAGTCCATTACCCGCTTTATGGAGAGGCTGCGCGACGCCAGCGAGGAGCTCGCTCAGATTCGTGCCGTTCTCCGCTCTGGTTTTCCCAAACTCGCTAACGTGGAGATTCCCACGCGGCTAACCAACAACGTGACCCTGTCCACCATGCACGGCTGCCCGCCAGACGAGGTAGAACGCATCGCCAGCTACCTGCTGCGAGAGTGCCACCTGCACACGACCGTCAAGCTCAATCCCACCCTTCTCGGCGCCGACGAGGTCCGGCGTATCCTGCGTGAAGATCTGGGCTATCGCGAGATCCAGATTCCTGATCCCGTGTTTGAGCACGACATGCAGTACGGACGAGCGGTACAGCTCATTCGCCAGCTCAAATCGGTAGCTGACGCAGAGCATCTGTCCTTCGCGATCAAGCTCAGCAATACCCTGGCTATGGGGAACCACAGAGGCATCCTCCCGGGTCAGGAAATGTATATGTCCGGGCGTGCCCTCTACCCCATCACGATGAACCTCTTCCATCGCCTGGCCAAGGATCTCGGAGGGCATCTCAGGGTATCCTATTCTGCCGGCGCCGATGCCTTCAACATTGTCGACATCCTCGCTACGGGCGCCCGGCCGGTCACCATGGCCACGGATCTCCTAAAGCCGGGCGGTTACGCTCGCCTCAGACAAAGCATCGAGCAGCTCGACACTGCCATGCACCAGCGCCAGGTAAGCAGCCTCGACGAACTGGCCAAAGACTCGCCGGCCAATCTCGAGCGCTCGGCCAGGGAGGCTTTGCGCCAGCCGCGCTACAAAAAGAACTACCATCCCTATCCACTGCCCAGGGTCAAGTCTCCTCTCGCCGCTTTTGATTGCATCACCGCACCGTGCAAGGAACCCTGCGCCGTTTGCCAGGACATCCCCGAGTACGCCAGGTGGATCGCCGAAGGAGACTTGGACCGGGCCCTGGAGACCATCCTGGCCCGCAACCCTCTGCCGGGAGTCACCGGGCACATTTGCACGCAGCTTTGCCAGACCCGCTGCACACGCAACAACTATGACCAGCCAGTAGCCATCCGCGACCTCAAGCGGGTGGCGAATGAACGAGGAGTGTCAGCGCCCGCGGCTGGCCCAGATACGGGCTATCGTGNNGTCGGCGGCGGGCCATCGGGCCTCGCCGCAGCCTACTTTCTCGCCCTGAGCGGGGTGCACGTAACCCTCTTCGAGGCCAGGGATCGGCTGGGCGGAATGGTCTGTCTCGCGCCGGCGTTCCGTCTGCCGGAGAGGATCTTGCAGGCGGACATTCAAAGGATTTGCTCGCTCGGTATCGAGGTCAAACTCAATCACGCCATCACCACAGTCCCGGAAGAGCTGCTGAAGCAAGGCTTTTCGGCCGTGTACGTTGCCTATGGTTTTCAGCGCGACGCCGAGCTCGACCTGCCGGGCAAAGACGCCACCGGCGTCCATACCGCCATGGCATTCCTCGAGCAGGTCTCTCGCGGGGAGAAACCCTATCTCGGCAAGAAGACCCTGGTGATCGGCGGCGGCAACACTGCTATGGATGCGGCCCGCACAGCGCAACGGCTCACAGGCAACCCGGTCACGGTTGTCTACCGTCGCACTGTCCACGAGATGCCGGCAACGATGGAAGAAAGAGAGGATCTGCTGGCCGAGGGCAACTCGATCCTTGAGCTGGCTTCGCCCCAGCGTGTGTTGGCCAAACAAGGCAGGGTCAGCGAACTGCGCTGCATCCGCAACCGTCTGGGACAACCTCAGACCGACGGCCGCAGGGAGCCAGTGGCCATTCCCGGCAGCGAGTTCACCCTTGAAGCGGACTCGATCATCATCGCCACAGGCCAACAGCCGGAACTAGCATTCCTCACCGGCAGCACCATCGCGGTGAACCAGGGCAAACGCGTTCGAGTCGACGAGCGCACGGGTCAAACGGACGCGCCGGGGGTCTACGCTGGCGGCGATGTGGTGCGGGGTCCGGCGACGATCATCCAGGCCTGTGCCGATGGGCGCCGCGCTGCCGAGGCAATCTGTCGGCAACTGCGGGTGCCCTTCGCACCAACGCTGGCCTCTGTCCACTCGCCGGCGCCAGATCCTTCCCGGATCAAGGTGGCACGCTCACGCCTGGCTCTGCCGATCCGACCAAAAGCGCTTCCTGTGGCTGCTCGCAGCTCCTTTGCTCTCGTCCAGTCCACCCTGAGCATTTCTGACGCCCGCTCCGAAGCCGAGCGTTGCCTGCAGTGTTCGGTGCTGTGCGACAAGTGCGTCGAGGTTTGCCCCAACCGGGCCAATATCGCTTACACTTGTTCACCCATTGTAACCACACTCCCTCTTTACGAAAGCCGGCATGACCGACTGTCCATCGTGGGAGAACAGGTCGTCCGCATCGAGCAGACCCGCCAGATCGTTCATTTGGCCGATCTCTGCAACCAGTGCGGCAACTGCGCCACGTTCTGCGTACACGAAGGCGAACCATTTCGCGACAAGCCCGCGCTGTACCTCACTGCAAGTACCTTTCGTTCTGTGGACACGGACGGTTACTACATCGCCCGTGAGGAAGCGGGACTCGCCATTACCAGGCGCAGCGGCGGCCGCCTGGCCCGGCTGATCTGGAAGGGCGACCAACTCTGGTACGAGAACGAGCATCTACGAGCCACGCTCCACAGGCTGAACTTGTCCATTCAGCAGGTCCAACTCAAGCAGAGCTTGGCAGGCACGCTCACTCTCGCCGACGCTATCGAGATGTACGTCGTTCTGAGCGGCGTATCTGCCTCGCTGCCATTCCTCCCCCTAGGTCTCGCCTGATGCGCCTTGCGAGCGCTTTGAGAATCCACCGCGGCGACGTCGTTGCCTTTGTCGGCGGGGGAGGCAAGACTACCACAATGTTCGCCCTGGCCAGGGAGCTCGTTGCTGATGGATGGCGGGTCCTCACCACCACAACCACGATGATCGCTCCTCCCAGACCGGAGGATGGTTCGTTCCTTGTGCTCGCCCCAGGGCAGCGCCAGGCCTGCCGCCAGGTTGAGCTGGCCCTGCGCGAGCAGAAGCACGTCACTCTGGCCACGGAGCACCTGGTCGAATNNAGCACCTGGTCGAACAAAACAAGCTCCGCGGCGTGCCTCCTGAGTGGATTCCGGCCCTTGCGTCTCTGGTAGACGCGCTCCTTGTCGAAGCGGATGGTGCCAAGATGAGACCGTTCAAGGCGCCGGCCGCACACGAGCCAGTGATGCCTGCAGGGGCCTCTTTGTTGGTCCCAGTCGCCGGCATCGATGCCATTGGCAAACCCCTCGGTCCGCAGACTACCCACAGACCCGAAGTGGTTTCTTCGCTCACCGGACTCGCACTCGGAGCCAAGATCACGCCGCAGGTCGTGGCGCAGGTTCTCACCCATCCCGACGGGGGACTGAAGGGATTCAGCGGTGAGAGGGTCATTCCCTTGATCAACAAGGTTGCATCGACCGAGGAGTTGGCTCTGGCTCGCCAGATCGCCCGGCCGATGATGCTTTGCCCGGCGGTCGACCGCGTGCTGATCGGCTCTGCGGCCCGCGATCAAGTAACCGAGTGCTGGCGTCACGTGGCGGCCATTGTGCTGGCCGCCGGCGGCTCAACACGCATGGGCACTCCTAAGCAGCTCCTGACCGTCGCCGGTGAAACCATGCTCGCACGGGTGCTGCGCACCACCTGTAGCCTGCTCTTTCACCAGGTGGTTGTTGTACTTGGTGCCGGCGGCTCAGAGCTATTGCCCCTTGTCCCTCCTTCGTGCCAGGTAGCCCTCAACCCACACTGGCAGGAGGGGATGAGCTCTTCTCTCCGCATCGGGCTGGACAGCCTCGGCCCGCGCGCCGAGGCAGCCCTGTTCATCCTCTCGGACCAGCCGCTGCTCGAAGCGGATACCTTGCTCCAGATCCTCTATGCCTACTTTGGCACAGAAAAGGGTATCGTTGTCCCTGAGTATGGCGGTCGACGCGGAACGCCCGTCCTCTTCGACCGAAAGCTGTTTCCGCGCCTGCGCAAGGTCCGCGGCGACACAGGCGGCCGCGAGGTCATTCAAGAGACGCCAGAAGAGGTGCTGCCGGTGCAGATGCCATCGGCCGACGTACTGATCGATATCGACACTATGCAGGACTATCACAACCTGATCGCCTCTCGCCAGGCCAATCAGGGCTGACTGATCCTTGCCGCAGACCGAGCTCGGAGCCAGAATCCCTATGCCTAACTCGATTCTGCCCACCATCCGCAGCCTCATCCTGGATATGGATGGGGTGCTTTACCGGCTGAATACCCCCATCCGTGGCGGAGCCGAGTTCCTTGCCTACCTTCAAGAGACCGGGCGTCGTTTTGTGCTGGTCACCAACAACTCGACCTTGACTCCCGGGCAGTACGCCGACAAACTTAGCCGGATGGGTATCCGCGTCGACGCGCGGCACATTCTGACATCCGCCGAAGCTACGGCGATGTACCTGTCGCGGCTCTCGCCGCCGGGCACGAGGGTGTACGTTGTCGGAGAAAACGGCCTCCGAGCCGCACTCCAGAAACACGGTTTTGTGCTGGCGGATGACATCACTGTCTCCTACGTTGTCTGCGGTCTCGACCGACAACTCACCTACGACAAGCTGGCCACGGCGACCCTGGCCATTCGCTCAGGGGCCAGGTTCATTGCCACCAACCCCGACCGAACCCTTCCCACGGAGCGCGGCCTTGAGCCAGGGGCCGGGGCAGTCTTCTCCGCGATCCAGGTGGCCACGGACACCGCGCCGNNCACCGCGCCGACGGTGATCGGCAAGCCAGAGCCGGCCATGCTCGAGCTGGCAATGACCATGCTCAACGCGACTACGCCAGGCACAGCCATCATCGGCGACAGTCTCGAAACAGACATCCGGGGAGGTCGCGCTCTCGGGCTCAAGACGGTGCTATTGATGAGTGGCGTGACCTCTCCGCAACAGTTGGCGCACTCTGCCCAGAAGCCGGATCTCGTCTACCAGGACATCTCGGCCCTGCTCGCGGATTGGCACGCCTCAGATTCGATACAACCATTGCCTCAGGGGGACTGACGTGCAAGAGCGGCAATTGCTGACCGACCTTTCGTTCGACGAGCTGGGTGCCTGGCTCACCGGGCTCGGGCAACCAGCGTTCAGGGCGAAGCAGCTCTTTTCCTGGCTCTATGGCTCACTGGTTGCCGACTGGGGAGCGATGACCAACCTGCCTGCCGACCTGCGCGAGAGGATGTCCCAGACCGCCCTGCTGACCTCACTCGCCCTGCTGGAGCGAGTGAGCTCGGCGGACGGCCTCACGACCAAGGATCTGCTCGAGCTGCGGGATGGCGAGACCATCGAAAGCGTTCTCATGCGGTACGAGGGCCGTCAGTCGGTGTGCCTGTCCTCACAGGTTGGTTGCGCGGTTGGCTGTCCGTTCTGCGCCACAGGGCAGAGCGGCCTGGTGCGCAACCTCACCTCCGGCGAGATCGTTGACCAGGTTCTGCACTTTGCTCGCCAGCTTCACGCCGAAGGCGCCGCGGTCACCAATGTGGTGTTTATGGGTATGGGCGAGCCGCTGGCCAACTATGATCCCGTCTGGAAGGCCATTCGTACCCTGAACGACCAGCGCGGTCTGCGTCTCGGGGCGCGCCGCTTCACCGTGTCGACGGTAGGCGTCGTCCCGGGCATTCGCCGCATGATGCAGGAGGGCTTGGAGGTAGGGTTGGCTGTGTCGCTTCACGCTCCCACCGACGACCTGCGCAGCCAGCTCGTTCCGATCAACAAGAGCTATCCCCTAGCGGAGCTCATTTCCGTTTGCCGCGAGTATACCGAACAGACACACCGCCGGGTCACGTTCGAGTACGCCCTCATCCAGGGGGTTAACGACAGCCCTCAACTGGCACGCCAGCTCGGTCAGCTCTTGCATGGCATGCTCTGCCATGTCAACCTGATCCCGGTTAATCCGACCTCTGCCAGCAGCTACCGTCCCGCCTCCCGAGACACGGTGCTGCTATTCCGCCAGGAGCTCAATCAGCATGGTATTGCTAACACGGTCAGGCTCGGCCGGGGGCTCGATATCCAAGCCGGGTGCGGTCAACTGCGATCCCGTCACTTGAGCAGATAGTCCCTCGTTATTGTCAAAAAGGTATTGCTTTTTGACGCGAATGTCGCTATCATCCAGCCATGAAACATAAACTGCCCATCCAGCTCGCCGCGTCCGTCCTGGCTGCCGACCTGACACGACTGGGCGAGCAGATCAAGGAAGCTGAGGCAGGCGGCGCCGACGCCCTGCACATCGATGTCATGGATGGCCGGTTCGTGCCGAACCTGAGTTTCGGTCCCGGCATCGTCGCGGCGTGCCGCCGGGTCACTGGCCTGCCGCTGGTCACCCACCTGATGATTGTTCAGCCGGAGCGCTACATACACGAATTCGTCGCTGCTGGCTCCGACGCCATTCTGGTGCACCAGGAAACGTGCCCCCATCTGCATCGGACCATACAGCAGATCAAGAGCGAAGGGGCACAGGCTGGCGTGGTGATCAATCCGTCCACTCCTGCCGGTACGCTGGAAGAGATCATCGCGGATGTCAACTCGGTTCTGGTGATGACGGTGAATCCCGGGTTCGGCGGCGGAGAGTTCATCCCGAGAACGCTCAAGAAGATCGCACTGGTGCGCAAGATGCTCAGCGGCTGCGGCTCACAGGCGCTTCTGGCGGTAGACGGGGGGATCACTGCGGCGACTGCCCCTCTGGCAGTTGAGGCAGGAGCCACGGTGTTGGTAGCTGGAAGTGCGGTGTTTCGCTCAAAAGAGGGCATCGCTCAGGCCTTGCAAACGCTGCGGCGGAGCATCGAAGCCTGAGCGCTGGTGTTCTACAGGAAACAGAAAGCCAGCACCCTGGTCAGGGTGCTGGCTTTCGATGGCCAATGGCTGGTCTTAGGCCTTGTGGAGCGTTCTCAGACACCGGCTGCAGACATTGAGCCGAGTAGCGGAACCACCTTGCTGAACGGTGATCTTCTGGATGTTCGGCAGCCAGCGCCTCTTGGTGGCGCGCTTGGAATGGCTCACATTGTGGCCGACGAGTGGCCCTTTTCCGCACAGGTCGCATCGGATTGGCATCGAACAGTACCTCTTTCTGACATAATGCGTGCTGCAACAGCGGGTTAATATAGCACAATCAGTGCTTTTGTGCAAGTCCGTTAGCTAGCCCAAGGAGAATGTGGATGGCTGAAGAAACGAGACTGGGCCGTGTCGAAGTTTCACCGGGAGCGATAGCGGGCCTGGCAGGGAACGCCGTACTGGAATGCTATGGCGTGGTTGGCATGGCACATCCATCGCTCCGCAGCGGGTTTCAGGTCCTTCAACGCGAGAGCATTCGGCGTGGAGTGCAGGTTCGCGTCATCGAGGAGCGCATCGTCATCGACCTGTTTGTCGTTCTCGAGTACGGAGTCCGTATCTCCGAAGTCGCGCACAATATCATGGAGAACGTCAAGTTCCGTGTCGAGCGAGCGCTCGGGGTACCAATTCATGAGGTGAATGTGCACGTGCAGGGACTGCGCGTCAGCTCGAGGCAGTAGGACCCGGAGTAATGGGGAGCTACTCACCGGCGCGTCTCCTCAACTGCTTCGTTTCCACGCCAAACTGGAGGAACGTTCTTGACCCACGACACAAGTGATTCAGGGAGCAAGGGTCTCCCATCTCAGGAGCAGGCGAAGGTGCAGCACCGCACCACCTGCGACGGACGAGAACTCGGCCAGGCAATAGAAAGCAGCACCACCTGGCTCGAGAAGCATATCGAGTTCGTCAACTCGCTTAACGTGTACCCTGTTCCCGATGGAGATACNNCATGCAGGCTGCGCTGCGCGAGGTATCTACGGTGACGGACTCATCCGCAGGAGTCGTTGCTCAGGCACTCGCGCATGGTGCGCTGATGGGCGCCAGGGGCAACTCGGGCGTGATCCTCTCGCAGATATGGCGCGGCGTGGCCAAACACCTGGAGAACAAGCCCAGATTGAATGCAGCTCACTGGGCACAGGCCCTCCGAGAGGGCGCAGCCACTGCCTACAAAGGTGTGATGAGACCGGTTGAGGGCACCATCCTGACCGTGATTCGAGAGGCCTCCGATGCAGCGGCCGCGGCCGCCACAGCAAGCTCGGACCTCGTCTATGTCACAGAGCGCGCTCTGCATCAAGCTCGCTCCACACTGCAGCGCACTCCCGACCTGTTGCCCGTACTCAAGGAAGCGGGGGTGGTAGACGCAGGAGGCCAGGGCCTTTGCTTCATCCTGGAAGGCTTCTTGCGCTTTCTGCGCGGCGACCAGCCCGAAGCAGCACCGGCTCGCAAGACCACCGCTCAGGTCGAACATGACCACATCGAGGGTGGCCAGTATGGCTACGACATCCAGTTCCTCATCTCTGGCCAGCGCCTGGCCATCGATGAGATCAGAGAGACTCTCTCGGCCATGGGCGACAGCCTTCTGGTCGTCGGCGACGAGTCGCTTGTCAAAGTGCACATTCATTCAGACAACCCGGGCCCGATTCTGACCTATGCCACCAGCAAGGGCGCTCTGAGTGACATTGTGCTCGAGAACATGCAGGAGCAGTATCAGCAGTTCATGACCAGGCAAGAACCCAGGCCTCCTCACCAGAATCAGCCGCTCGGCGACATTTCCATTGTCGCTGTGGCCAACGGCGAGGGGCTGCAGAGGGTATTTGAGAGCCTGGGCGCCGGGACCACAGTGGTCGGCGGTCAGACGATGAACCCGAGTACCGAAGAACTGGCCGCTGCCGTGGACAGTCTGCCTACGTCGCAGGCGATCATCCTTCCGAACAATCCCAACGTGATCCTGACGGCCCAGCAGGTACAGAACCTGACTGCCAAGCAGGTCGCCGTAGTACCTACCAAGACCATTCCCCAGGGTATCGGGGCCTTGCTGGCCTTCAACTACCAGTCTGACCTCAAGACCAACGCCGACCTGATGGAGCGTGCCGCCGCCCCGATCCAAACTATCGAGATCACCAGCGCCGTGCGCTCGGTGCATATCAATGGCATGCACATCCGTGAGGGGCAGTTCATCGGTCTGCTGAACGGAGAGCTCGTCGAAGCCAGCAACGACGTACACCAGACAGCCCAGATTATGCTGCAAAGGCTGGAGATGAGCCGCTACGAGATCATTACCATTTACTGGGGAGCGGACATCACCGAGCGCCAGGCACTGGAACTCGTTGCCTGGACCAGGGCCCATTACCCCGACAAAGAGGTCGAGTTGGTTGAGGGCAAACAGCCATACTACCAGTACATTATCTCTGTCGAATGACGCGTCTGCCAAGGAGTTGACCCATGCTCAAGATCGTCACCGATAGCGCTTCTGACATGTCTCCCAGCCTTTGCGCCGAGCTGGGAGTCAGCGTCGTGCCCGTCAGGATCACTTTCGGAGCCAAGACCTACCATGACGGTGTGGACATCGACCGGACCACTTTCTATCAGCACCTGAGCAAGAGTTCGGCCTTGCCCACCGTCGAACCGCCCGCCCTCGAGCAGTTGCAGGACACGTACAGCCGGCTGCTCAAGGGCACCGATCAGATACTGTCAATACACAGTTCATCGCGGCTCAACAAGACCACCCTGATCGCTCAGCAGGCAGCCAAGTCCTTCCTCGGGCACACCAGAATCACGGTCGTCGACTCGCGATTGATCTCGTGGGGTCTCGAAACGGTAGTCATTCTCGCGGCAGAAGCAGCCAGGAAGGGCTCAACCACGGAAGAAATCGTCCGCCTTTTGCGCGGGCTGATCCCCCACATCTATATGGTTTTCTTCACCGAGAACCCCGACTATCTGGAGCGCCAATCTCATCCCGGCCGCGGCCGGATGATTACCGACAACCTGCCCGGCGCCCGTCCTCTGCTGATCATGGAGGATGGCGAAATCGTCCCCATGGACAAGATTCGCACGCGCGGCAAGTCACTGGACCGGTTGTTCGAGTTCGTCGCCGAGTTTGCTCACTTTGAGCAGGTGGCCATCCTGCAGGGTCGGGCATCAGACGACACCCAACTGCTCTTTCAGCGGTTGGCTGAGGCCTTTCCGCAGAAGAGGCTTGATGTCAAGCCTTATGGTCCCGCCCTGGCTACGTACCTCGGCCTCGACGCCCTGGGCGTAGCAGTCTACGAGGGGATTTAGGGCGGTCAGTGTGGCCCCCGGGGGCGCGTCGTGACAATTGACCTGGAGCGGCTCGCCGCTATCCTCACCGCCGAACGAAACGACGGCTGCCGTGACCGTGTAGTGATCGGCGGCCTGAGCAAGTTGGTCAATACCTGGAGCCGGCAGCAGGCTGCAGAGCAAGATCAGGCTACACCCACCCCTCCGCTCGCCGGGTTCCTCCAGGAGTTGCGTGGTTACCATGAGCTGTCACCGCGAGAGCGCTCGGCCCTCCTTGACAAGGTCCTCGCTGCCGCGACCACAGCTCAGAACAGCCCAGGCGCCTCTGCGTCCAGGCCCCGTGCCCGAGGTGGCAGTGCCGCCTCAAGGGCGAGTTCCTCACCGGACCTAGACTCACCGATCACTGCCCTCAGGGGCATGGGGCCAACCCACGCTCGCCACCTGCAGCGCCTTGGCGTCAACTCTATTCGCGACCTCCTCTACTACTTTCCCCATCGCTACGACGATTTCAGCCACCTCAAAACGACGGTTGAGCTTCAGTATGGCCAGGAAGTCACTCTCGTTGCGACGATTCACGACGCCCAGCTCGTCCCCACGCGCCGTGGACTCAAGCTCATCAAGGTCATTCTGGCCGATGAGAGCGGCTTTGTGGAAGCAACCTGGTTCAACCAACCCTACTTGCTCAGGTCGCTGACCAAGGGCAAGCGCATCGTGGTCAGCGGCCGCGTAGGGCAGTTCATGGGGCGACTCAACTTTCAATCACCAGAGTGGGAGTACTGGAGCGAAGACCTGGTGCACACTGGCCGCCTGGCCCCGGTCTATGGCGTGACCGAAGGGCTCACGGTGCGGACCTTGCGCCGGATCATCAAGCCGATCATCAGCGACTGGGCACCCCGCCTGTCCGATTGCCTCCCTGATACCACTCGGCAGGACCACGGCCTGGTCGATGTCAACACGGCAGTGCAGCAGATGCACTTTCCGGAAAGCCAGCAGGCCCTCGAACAGGCCCGGCATCGCCTCTGTTTCGAAGAGTTCCTGCTCATCCAGCTCGGCGTGATGCAGCAACGCCAGCAGTGGCGGCAGCAGGCAGGGCGCCCCCTGATCATTGACCAGTCGATACTCGCCGCGTGGATCGCCGCTCTGCCCTTTGTTCTCACCTCAGCCCAGGACCGAGTCCTCGCCGAGATCGTGGCCGACCTTCAACAACCATACCCGATGAGTCGCCTCTTGCAGGGCGACGTTGGCTCGGGCAAGACAGTGGTCGCTTTGCTGGCCATGTTGACCGCCATCTCCAACAACCTGCAGGCGGTCATTATGGCACCCACCGAAGTCCTGGCCGAGCAGCACTACCGGACTCTCTCCGCCTTGCTCGACACCATGCGTCAGTCGGTGAACGCACACTCACCCGGCGCGGCGGAATCCATCCGTCGCGCTCGGGTGGGCCTCCTCCGTGGCAGCCAGACGCAAGCCGATAAAGAGGAAACCCGTGAGCGCATCGCCAGCGGCGAGCTTACTGTCATCGTCGGCACACACGCCTTGCTGGAGGAGGGCGTCGCGTTCCGGGACCTTGGTCTGGTGGTCGTTGATGAGCAGCACCGTTTTGGCGTCAGTCAGCGGGCCACGCTACGCCAGAAGGGATACAATCCTCACGTGCTGGTGATGAGCGCCACTCCCATTCCCCGCACGCTGGCCCTCACCATCTACGGCGACCTTGATCTATCGATCATCGATCAGCTTCCCCCGAAACGGCAGACCATCCTCACCCGTTGGTTGCAGCCCTCTGAGCGCCAATCGGCCTACGACTTTGTCCGGGCGCAGGTCGAGAGCGGCCGGCAGGCCTTTGTGATCTGTCCTCTGGTGGAAGAGTCAGAACGAGTGGAGGCCAAGGCCGCCGTGACCGAGTATGAGCGGCTGCAGCAACAGGTGTTCCCCGACCTCAAGCTGGGACTGCTGCACGGCCGTATGAGCAGTGCCGAGAAAGAAGGCGCTATGGCTCGCTTCCGCCAGGGCGAGTTCCAGGTGCTGGTGACCACGCCGGTGGTCGAAGTAGGGATCGATGTACCCAATGCCACGGTCATGCTGGTGGAGAGCGCTGACCATTTCGGCCTGGCACAGCTCCATCAGTTCCGGGGCCGAGTCGGACGAGGCGAGCACCAGTCTCACTGTCTGCTGCTTGCCGACTCACCGACTCTGGTGGGACAGCAGCGACTCAAGATCATCGAAACCACCAGCGATGGGTTTCTGCTGGCCGAGGAGGATCTGCGTATGCGCGGCCCGGGCGAGTTCTTTGGCACCAAGCAAAGCGGCCTGCCGGACCTCAAGGTAGCTCAGGTCGGTGATGTCAGGATCCTCGAGCAGGCCAGGCTCACCGCACAGGGTATCTTCCAGCGTGACCCGACCCTCACCCAGCCGGAGCACGCTTTGCTGGCCACCAGGGTGCGCGAGTTCTGGGAACCGCGTACTGACCTCAGTTAGGAAGGAAGAGAAATGAGCAAAGCAATCTATCCAGGCAGCTTTGATCCCATCACCAATGGCCACGTCGACATTGCCACGCGCGCCGCCCAGTTGTTCGATCACGTGATCCTTGCGGTGTACGATCGTCCACTCAAGAACTTGCTCTTTTCGACCAGTGAGCGCCTGGCCATGGCTCGCGAAGCTCTCAAGGACATACCCAATGTCGCCGTTGAAAGCTATAATGGTCTCACTGCCAACTATGCGCGTAGCGTTTNNGCGCGTAGCGTTGGGGCCACGGTCATTGTGCGCGGGTTGCGGGTGCTGTCCGATTTCGAGCTCGAGTTCCAGATGGCCCTGACGAACCGCAAGCTGGCCGCCGAGATTGAGACGGTCTGCTTGATCACTCGTCAAGAGAACATGTTCCTGAGCTCCAGCGTGTGCAAGGAAATCGCGCTGGTGGGTGGCTGTGTTGACCAAATGGTGCCTGCCCATGTCGCCAGGGCTCTGGGCGTCAAGTTCGCCCACCTCGGAGCCGACGGAGGCGGTCGAGTCCAGATCGTCTCCCTGAGGGATTAGCCGCAGCGGGCTCCCTCCCACACTGGAAAGGCGGTGGATGGAATGGAAATCCTGGCTCTGGTAGATCGCCTGGAAGCCCTGGTGAACCGGGGGTGGCGTATGCCCTTCCCGGTCAAGACGCTCATCGATGAGAATGCATTCTTTGAAATCATCGACCAGCTCCGTGTGGCCATTCCTCAGGAGATCAAGCTGGCGAACGAGATTGTAGCCGAGAAAGAGAGCGTTCTTGCCGCTGCCGCGGCTGAGGCCGAGCACACCATCGAGCTGGCACGCGAACACGCTACCCATCTCGTTGACGAGCACGACCTGCTTTCCGCCGCGCGGGCTGAAGGCGAGAACATCAAGGCACAGGCCCGCCGCGAGGCTGCCGAGACGGTCCGCGGAGCCGACGAATACGCCATGGGCATGCTTTCAGAGCTCGAGTCGAGCCTGGCTGCGCTGCTGCAGACCACCACCAACGGCCTCGCCAAACTCAAGCGAGGTAAGGCTGAGCCGCCTGCTAGCACTACCGCCAGTTGAGCGAGCCGATATGCGTTTGACACTCCGGCTCGGAGTGCGCTACAATAGCCGATGCGGCTGGCGCAAGGCCGCACTTATTTTGCCCGGGATCTGTAGAAGATGAGATTCAATGTTGCCCAACTGCTCAAGGCCGCGCCCGGCGCGAGCAGAGAATACGAACTAGACGAAGACATCACCGGCATTGACCAGGACCTCGAGGTCAGCGCTCCGTTGGTTGGCAAGGTCAGATTCCTGCGCCTTGGCGAAGGCATTCTGGTAACCGGTCAGCTTAGGACGCGGGTGC
>MTKZ01002197.1_pt1 | contig 14393 bp, 13 predicted proteins | sample 1042781 | NCBI WGS metagenome assembly MTKZ01 (sample SAMN06212207, study PRJNA360539) | anaerobic digester metagenome | biome: Wastewater treatment plant; material: sludge; isolation source: anaerobic digester fed with sludge from wastewater treatment plant | place: Denmark: WWTP Viborg ...
TATCCCTGCTACCGTTTTGTGGGGATGCCTGAATATGTCATGGGCCATGTCCGGGACAGGCCCGATCCGGAAAAGCTGGCCAATTCAGAGGCAGGAGTTAGAATGCGGCTATTTAAGGAGCATGTGGACCGGGAGTGCAAGGGCTGCAAGCACATAAGATACTGCCGGGGAGGCTGCCCCTACAATGCCATAGCTCCCAGCGACGGCGAGATAAAGGGAGTCGATCCCCACTGCCAGGCCTACAAGAGGATATTCGACGAGATCTCCGATCGCTTCAATCAGGAGATGATGGGATCCATGGGGCTGGAGATGGGGCTTTCCGCCGGGGGGCCAAAACAGGATAAGGAAACAAGGCCTGCGATCATGCCCCTGGTGCGAAAGCTGGCCTCGAATTGAATGGCTGCTCATGCAAATAAAATGAAGCTTAAATCTGGCGATTGAGATGAAACAGAGCTTTCTAGAGCTTTTAAGATGTCCATATTGCGGATCCATCTTTGAGCTTTCCGAGGTCATTGAGGAATATGCATCGGAGATCATAACTGGATGCCTGAAATGTGAATGCAATTCATTTCCTATTCTGGAAGGTATACCGATTATTTTTAACAATTCAGTTAATAAGCATATTTTAAAAAGCGTAATCAATAAGGATATTACAGCTGCCTTTGCCCTGGCAATTAATGGCTATTCTAATGATATATGTCGGGTATCGGATTTCATCAGCTCTAAACCGTCAAGATCTTTTTTAAAAAAAATAATTATAAAAAGTTTTGGTTACCTGTATAGAGATAAGCGCGATTTTTATTCAGATGATGGCAGATATTTTTGGGATATATTAGGAGCCGGCCTGTATCAAGACTATTTAAGGCATAGGTTCTCTTGCCAAACCTTCTGGACGCTTTATCCTTTCATTCCCATAATTCAAAAGAAAAAGCAATTAATTTTAGACCTATGCTGTGGTTGCGGCCATGCATCTTTTGTGATATCCAATTACATAAATCCAGATGAGCTGGTGTGCGTTGACGCCGATTTCAGAAATCTTTACCTGGCAAAAAAATATTTTTCCAAAGGGGAATTCATCAATATCAATGCCAATGAGCAGCTTCCTTTTAAAAACCATATTTTTTCTTCAGTTTTAATGATGGATGCATTTCATTATATTCATGCCAAATCCCTTCTATCAAAGGAGTTATCTCGCATCGCAGAGAGCGATGGAAATATAGTATTGCTGCATATTCATAATTCTCTGGTGGAAAATGTTGCAGCTGGCATCCCAATTACTCCTTCCAATTTGCGGAATTTATTTGAGGATTCTAATATCAAGATCCTTCCAGAAGAGAATATAATCCGGGATTTCATCCAGCATGGTCAATTAAATTTAAAAAAAGATTGGGGCCAAGAGGATCTATCGTCCTCGAACCTCATATTAATAAAAAGCCCTTATAGGGAAGATATCAGCAAATTATGGGATAAAATTAATCCCACTGAGAGTGAGCTAATTATAAATCCGATATATAAAATTAAATCGAAAAATGAGAATAAGATTCACCTTGAACTGGAATTCCCCAGTGAATATTTCCGAAAGGAATATCCCATTACCGAGAGCTTTCTGGTCCATGATTATGAGCTAGACTTAAACAATTTAGATTCAACGCTGATAGAAAATCTAATCCGAAAATTTATACTTATAAATGTCCCAAAGAAATATATTGATAGTGATCCCCATAAAATACATTAATCGATTCCAACCTGCCCGATCTCTTCTATGACCCGCCTGCGAAAAAGGATTGGCTATCGACAGAGGCCAGGCACTCTGATCACCCTACCCCTCCAAAATCCCAAAATATTTTGCAATGCCCAGGCGCATAGAGCTTCTCGCGATGGCCATCAGAAATATTGCCCAGATGCTATTGGCACGCATTCTTGTTCTGAGTCGATGGTAGATAAATTCGCCATTTATGGATTCGGATTAAAAATAAATAAGCGCCGAGGGTGGGATATTCGCTTGTTTTTACAGGTAATGTTTATATACTCAGAGAGCCTATTCCATATCGGGTGATAGCGTGGTTAAACCTGATCGATCGCGATATATTTGGGTCTATGCTAACTCCAAAGCCCAAAAAGACCAATGGCAGGCCCTGGCAGATAAGGCAGAAACCCCCTTGTCTGCGTGGTGTGTATCGATTATTGAGGAGCGGATCGCTGAAGATGAAGGTGCTCGGCCAAGATATAAACTCACTAAGGAACTGGATACCCTGAAAGAAGAAATCAAAATCCTACGCGAAGATCTCCGTCAAAAAGAGGTGGTTTTGCAGAGGTACGAATCGGAATTGAGACGTTATCGGGCCGAGCCCTTCAAGGACGATCAATTCCGTGGAGTTCGCCCATACTCTCGTGAGTTGGTGGAAATCCTAAAGGCGAGAGGCCACATCGGAAGCTATCAGATCCTAGAGCTCTTAGGGATTGCACCAGGTGAGGCTGAGGCCATTAAGGCAGTAGCAAGACAGCTTGAAGAGCTGGAGAAGTTCAATCTGATTAAAGCCGATGGCAAGGGCTGGCAATGGATCGCTTGATAGAAGATTTTATGCAGGACCTAGATCTGAGCGGTAAGACAAGAATGACCGTTCTGCATTATGGTTATTGCCTAAAGAATTATGCTATCTACCTTGCCGGAAAAGATCCTTTGAATGCGGATAAGGATACTTTGCGGGGATTCATCAGTTACCTCAAGGAGCAAGGCAAGACGACAAAGACCATTGAGAATTACTTTTCCGTGCTAAGTAGTTTCTATGAATATCTTGTACTTGAAGAAAAGACTGCAGCCAATCCGGTTATTGCAGTGCGCAAGAGATATCTCCGGCGGTACAAAGATAATGACGATGGCCAGGCCAGAAAACTCATTTCTGTGGAGGAAATGGCAAACCTGATCAATTGCACACTTGATTTAAGGGATAGAGCTGTTATCATCCTCCTGGCAAAGACAGGCATCAGGCGTCATGAATTAGTAGATTTAGATGTGTCCGATGTGGACTTAATTGATTTGAAGATCAGACTCAAGCCCACTGCCAAGAGAACTAACCGGACGGTATTCTTTGATGACGAATGCGCACTCATCCTTCGGCGTTGGCTGAATATCAGGGAGAGTATGAACAAAAAAAACAGCTCCGCACTATTTTTGAACGCAGAAGGCGACCGGCTTAATCGGTCAGGAGTTTATAATCTCGTGACTAATGCTGCCAGGTGTGCTGGCTTACATAATCCGGCATCGGATAGGCTGGAGGATCACTTCACCCCTCATTGCTGCCGCCATTGGTATTGCACTCACCTTTTCCGAGCGGGGATGCGAAGGGAGTTCATTAAGGAGCTTCGAGGCGATAGCCGGAGAGACGCGTTTGATCTGTATAACCATATCGATTTGAAGGAGTTAAAAGAGGCTTATTTGGCAGCTATGCCGCAATTGGGAATCTGAATCCCAGCCTAATTTGTCTACTAAGGCTGACTGCACACTGGAATTTTTCAAATTAGCATAGTTGTTAATTGGCAATTGGCTCTAGTGAACCATAACATCAATTTCAAGAAAGAAGCCCGAGAAGAACGCTATCGTAGGTCCAGCCTGACTATTCAAAAATTGTGTTATGTTGCACTAGTCAACATCTTTAAAATCAATGAATTTAGGTAGTAATTCATGAATGTTACCATCAAAATAATCGATGAGACTATGTATATGTTTGCTCAGGGAACGCTTTTTATCGTGCACTATTCGAGCATCCCATTTTCTAGCTTTAATTTCTAATAAAAACATAAATAAAAAGTAGCATGGTGCTTGATCAATTAGAAACTCGATAATTTCATCCGATCTCTCATGACGCTTTTGACGTACTTGTTCTTCTTGCTGTTTGATGATGTTTCCTTTTTGACTCATGTCCATCCAATTCAGGAACTTACCGATATGTTCTAAAGGAATACTCAGAGGCAGACCGTCATCCGTTTTATAATAGATGTCATCAACAGCGGGAGACTGAATAATTTTAGGATTCAAAGCATAGTATGACCTCTTTCCAGCCCCAACACTAACTTCCTTTTGGAGGATTACTAATTTGTCCTCTTTCATCCTCTTGAGAACTGAGCTAATTTTGGAGGGATATATTAGAACTTGGGGAATCTTCTTTTCAGGAGGTCTTTTCTTGTCCAATTCCTGAAAAAATTTCGCGATATTCGTAGGATAATCTGGACCATAAACAAGATGCATCAAGAGGATAACTGCTGATGCTTCAGAAAGTGTTCCGTGATCATTAGCTCTATCATTGCCCCTGCCAGGATCGTTGTATTCAAAGACTAGATCATGCCAGAATTCCATGAATAATACCAAGATTGTATATATATAAGCGTTTTCAATGTATACGCAGAAAGTTAAATTTTCGTATATATCCGCAAAAAGTTCATTCTGCGTATTATATATTAATTTATATACTATTACGGACTAGTACATGCATATGGCAAGAAGATTCAGGGTGGTCCCAAAAAGAGCACTATGCCACCAACTGATGACAATTGACTTGCCCAAAAGGAGATGGTATGAAATGAACATCAGAGTAGATTCAGAAGTTCTTGTATTGGATCATTGGACGGAGATTGTGGGTACGCTGCATGAAGTTCTCGATGGAGAAGGTTCGTCATTTGCATCAATTGGAGTGAAGAAGGTCGCCCTTCCATCGAGGCTCAAAGAGGCTCTGCGTCCGCACATTGGCAGTAGGATCGCGATACTTCGAACGGATCTTCATGGAAAGGAGTACCTTGTTCGGAGGATATCAGAAACGAACCATATCGAAGAGGTCGATCACACTGCGCCAAACGTGCATTAGCGAAGGTGGATGCAAAAGCACCTGTTCATGATCGCTTTGGCCTCCTGAAGAGGCTGGTATAGCAAAAACAGAACATTCGGGTGGACTTCCGCTGATAGCGATCTAATCAGCGATCCGATAACACCGCGGATTTGAACTTAATCGATATCAGCGGAGGCTATCTATTCAAGGTGAATGTTAGAATGTACGATAAGAAGGAAGATTTATCGCAACCAAATGCGATGCATAGCAAAGTCGTTAGCCACGAGAATATCCCGCTCAAGAGGGACCCTGATATCCAATTTATGTGCCCTCCGTTGGATAGCGAGGCACATGCCCTCTTGGAGAAGAGTCTGAAGGAGAAAGGTTGCTTAAATCCGGTTATCTATTGGGAAGGTCCCAATGTAATCGTCGATGGGCACAACCGGGACGAGATCTGCTCCAGGCTTAAAATTCCATATGAGCGCATTCCAATGCACTTCGATACTAAAGAAGACGCATTGAATTTCGTTATCGATCATCAGCTTGGCAGAAGAAACCTATCAGATCTCCAGAAGTCCTATTTAAGGGGGAAGCGCTATCTGACTGAGAAGAAGGCCGCTCATAGACCCAGCGGCTCAGAAGTCCCTCAGGATGATGGAGTTAAAGGTGAGACTGCTAAAAAGATTGCTGAAGAGACTGGAGTAAGTCCAGCCACGGTCGAGCGAGATGCAGTGCTTGCGGAAGCAATCGATGAGCTCAGAGAGAAGATTGGAGACGATTTCGGAAAGACTCTGCGGAACGAGAAGGCTAAAATCCCTAAGAAGGGCATCATTGAGCTTGCTAAGAGGCCATTAGAAGTCCTAAAGTCGTTTGGGGAACTCATAAAAGAGGGAGTGAAGCCTGCTAAAGCAATAGAGATCGTTCAGTCTCAAAAGGCATCTTCCGGCCAAGAGGTCGGCCCTGGCTCTCCGAAAGACAGGGAGCTTGAGAAGATCGAGCAGTATCTAACTAAGGCGCTAAAAGCCTTGGACAAGATGGAGGCAGCGGGTCAGAAGGAGCAGGTAGCAGAGCTAGCTGCGATTGTGGGAAGGATCTTCGATCGACTGGCGGAGATCGGGGAGGTAAACTCCGATTCTTCTGGCCAGAAAGTCGACGCTTCAGAGGATATTCAGACGGATGTCAAACAAGATTCAGTCAATCCTGATTTGCCCAACCCTGCTCCGAAGGAAGAGAATGCAGAGAAAGGTGCAGGCGAAGTCGGACCGGAATTATCCGAAGAAGATTCATCTGGATCAGAGAATGGCTTGGAGGATCTTTCAGAGGATTGGGAATTCTACAAAGACGCAATCGAAGACGAGCATCTATAAGATCAGATTGAATAGAGCGTGTGCTAGAATTATTTTTTCTCCTTGTTTTTAGATAATATGCTTCACCTTACGACTAAAATTTTTACCGTAATTTTTCCCAGGCGACAATTAAAAGTCGAAGTGACACATGGGAAGACATTTTCTGATCGCCCATGCGATCGGTGGAGCTATCACTCCGGCCAATTGCCCAGGTGCCCGTAAAATCAGGATTCAACGGCAAATGCTTTATGATGAATCCGATCTCCAATAGAGCAATCCCACGCCAGGGGCTGTGGGACATCTACAGCAAGCGGGACCGGGAGGGGGCTATTCCCCGGAAGCTGCCGGGAGAAGAACCACCAATTGGGCTTATCGCGGCGGCGAGAAGAACCGTGAGCAGATTGAGCTGTTGCAGCTGATCAAAGGAGAGATCAGAGTGACGGTGTACTAATCGAGCTACCTGTAAGGCTTCCTGCTGGCTGTTTCGGTCCCATTGAAACTGATATGCCGGTGGGTCCCATCGCAGAAAGGCTTTTTCTTGGAAGAACCGCAACGACAGAGGGTATAGCTCTCCTGCAGAGGATACTCTTTCTCATTCATCAGCTCCAGGGTGTGGCCCGCCTCATCAGTTACGATAACCTGTTCATATAGAGGCAATGCACCTGTTACTCGATATGGGCCATCTTTGATTATCTTGATCTTCTGCTCCTTCTTTTCTGCTGCCATATTCACACCTCCGGGGCGATGATCAATCTACTCATCTTACTGACACCAGCATCTTTTCGCCGCCGAATAAATCTCCGCCTTGGAAACATCAGTTGCCATTTGGTCTAGGTCCTCAACGCTAGACATACTCCAATAATGGAGATATCCTATGAATTCCGGTCTTGTATCTGTATTGTGGATCACCCAGGATAACCATTCCCAGAGGAACTCCCTCATAATGAGGGAGTAATTGCTGTCCATCATTCAAAAAATTTATTAAAAATTTACGAGGGGTCGTATATTGAGGAGGGCTAAACCTTCCTCGTGATAAAATATAAAAGAACTGAAATTTAAAAGAAGATTTTCCCAATCATTGGGAAACAAAGCCGCGACTATAACCGTGCCGCGGGCAATTGCACAGGCATGGCACGAACACGATCTCGTTGAACTAGTGTTTGATGGGAATTCTTTAGTGATCAAGCCAATCGAGAGCATGACTGAGATCGAAGACGATGGAGATGAGGTTGAGTGATTCGATTTTTTCTTCTGCTGTTTTCGATCTTGATCATGGTCAGAATCGTTTAAAAAATAAATAATATATAAAGAGGTAAAAAATGACAGACTATAATGAATTAGAGGACCTAAGGAATCTTAGGATGAATAATTTTGAAAACAAAATGGCTTTGACATATGTAGACGCGTTTGAAAAGCTTAAGGCTGCAGAAATCCGACTTGCTGAAATCAAGAAGGATATTGAGAATTTCTTTGAGATCGCAGAAAGTTATTCTCGATTTGATGTGGCGCGGGAATTGCATAGGTATGAGCTCGACATTTCAAATGCGAAGCGAGCAGCACGAAACACTCGGAAGAAAGCCTCATTAGAACATCCGACGTTATGTCCTAATGAGATCGATGAACTTTATGTTGTTAGAGCAGCATATGCAAAAAGAGATGCTAAGATCAAAGAATTGAAGCCAAAAATTGCCTTCCTAAAATGCAGGCTTTACAAATGTGAGCAGATTTTAAAGAAATATGCTTAAGAAGCTGCTTCCCACAGCCCTTTAGCGTAGCACAGTTTGAAGGAAAGGATGTCTAGTCAGTATCACCTGGCTAGACCGCACCTTTTAAGGTGAAAAAATGTTTGATCAATATAAAACAAACGTAAATAAATATAATATAATACTAAATATATATGGATTTGTATCGAATCGCGAACGAAACTTGGTGAGAAGGCATGACTTCTGACCAATCGAGCCCTTCCGGCGTCCCTGCTTTCACGAAAGATCGTATTGGATATGGAACTGTGGCTGATGGCTCTCTATTCGTTAGGAAACGTGGAGAAAATGGCAAGGCAGAGGTCGATTGGGTCTCGGATGGATATGCCCAGATCATCGAAGAGATGCGCAAAGAAAATGGGGACTCTGTATTCGTCATCCAAGGGAAATGCGCGAAGGATGGTCATGCCTTCAAATTTGAGATGAATGCTTATGACTTCGCAGAAGCAAGGAAGCTCAAAGGGAAGCTCACAGCCCAGTTCGGTGCCTGTAACAGAGTAGGTGGATTGACCGCAGATGCTATCCAGCAGATCAGCTTGAACGTCGAAAAGTTCAGACTAATAGAGACTCCAAGGTGGCTCGATGGAAAACCAGCGGTCCCTGGACTCGATTTGATTCCCAACTTGAAATACGCTACTAACTCGTGGGTTCCAGTTAATGTGGGAGGCGGAGATCTTTCAGAAGCCCAACAAGGTCTGAAAAAACTGCTTTCTTCCTGGGATAAGAAGCTGACCACCATTGTCCTTGCGGCAATCTTGGGTGGACCTATTGTGGCTAGATGGTTTCCTGGAGATCGATTTGGAGTTGTTTTAAGAGCGATGACTGGGAACGGCAAAACCGAGTTTGCGAAGCATGCGATGGCCGTCTATGGTAAGGGGTATCTTGATGAGGAGAACCTGATGCGATGGGGTGCAGGATCTACCGGGAATGCTTGCATGAAGGTAGCGGCTACTGCTGGCTTTCTGCCCTACCTCGTGGATAACTATAAGCCCCTGAAGAAAGAAGACCCGTCTCAACTCATTCTATTGATCCAGGCCGTCTTGGAAGGATCGGATAAAGCTCGGCTGTCAAGCGACTCAGAGCTGAAGGATTCAGCCAAGTTTTCCTGCACTCTTATCATAACTGGGGAGGACTTTCCAGAGGAAAGCTCGACTATGGCACGATGCATCATCTTAGACTGGTCGCCTATTCACGATAGCAGTCTGCTTACGCAGGCGCAAAGCCTGGCGCATAACTTTCCCGCCATCGGAAAGGAGTGGCTGACGTGGCTATCCGAGAACCAAGGAATTGTTGAAGGTATTTTAAAGGATTTCGAAAGCAAGCGACGGGATTACTATGGAGAAATCATAGCGCTTTTTGGTGGCATCAATGCTGGGAGATTGAGTACAAATCTTGCGTTGCTCGATCTCATTTGGGAGATAGCTTTGAGATGTCCGGCTTTGGCAGACGTTCTCAGTGAGTATGAGCAGGACTTCGAGAGCGGAATCCGAGATTTGTTGATTAAATCTCCGCGAGAGATCAATGCCTCGAATGAAGCAGAGGAATTCGTGAGCACCTTGAACGAGTTAATTGGAACTGGTCGGGCCAGGATCGTCAGTGATGGCACTTATTTCGAGGATCTGAAAGATGTTATTGGCTGGGCAAGGGCGGACGATGAGATCTGCATATTCCCGAAAGTGGCTCGCAAGATGGTGGAAACAGTGGCATCGACCCAGCAGAAGATAAGCGCACTGACACTGTACAAGCAGCTCGATGAGCGTGGGTATATCAAGACCGAAGTTAAAGATGGCAATAAAGAGAGGACGCTGACTCGGAAATTTGGCGGAAAGGCAAATCGAGTCTTGGTTTTTAAGGCGGGGATTGAAGCGAAGACGTGACTCCGCAACTGAGACGCAACTCTAAAATCAATAACAATAGATATAGAGTTACGGAGTTACGCGAGTTACGTATATATTATATAATTTATTCTTTTTTATGTGTTGTTGCTTTATCATAGAATTTTACTTTCAATATAAAACCACGTAACTGCCGTAACCCCGTAACTTTAAGTCAATAGATCTCGTTTTTCATAAAAATTGAGACGTAACCGGAGTAGTAACTGGGATCGTAACTTGTTGAGTACACAATTTCCCTTAAATGCGTGAAGTTTTAAAAAAATTTAATTCTTGATTGTAGATCTTTTTCTCCGCATAAACTCCCTCACTCTGAGGGAGTTATCCAGGGATACGCCAGAGGAGTTCCAGTGCTGTCTTGAAAGGAATGCAGAACGATTTAAACGCGATCGATTAACGTACCGCGCGCTGCAAAATCGTCTTCACCTACAGTCAGCGGTGATGGGGGACGAGATTCCGGAGGTTTCGGCTCACTTTTGATGCCGAAACCGGAGGGAGCGAAGTCCGACTGCTGAATAGGGCCACGAAGCTCATTAATGCCGAATCAATTCCAAGTTGGAGCACAGATGATGAATAGACGTGCAGGGATGAGACTGCGCCCGATGAGTAGATCTGACGCCAATTTTGTAGAGAAGATACATGCTGGTTCAGATCTCCTTCTGACCGACCATCAGAGCTAGGCAAAGGTACTGCCAGAGCACATTGACATGCAGGAATCCTGCGTCTTCCCACCACTCCATCTTTTTGGCTTTAGTGGTGTAGTAGTGCACCTCCTTCTCATTCCTAAGCTGAGCCACGAAGTCGGAGAGCTCAGGATCAAGTTTCATTCTTCGCTCTTCCATCTCCTGGAAGAACCATTCTTGCATATCGCTTCCTTCTTCAGAATAACCTTCAGAAGAAAAGATCCAGCCGCCAGGCTTCAGTAGTCGGAAGCATTCTCTTATCACGGCGTTATAGCGGTCGAATGGCAGATGCTCCAAGACCAGGGTGGATACTATGCAATCATATCCTTCGCTTTCTAGTTCTTCTGCCCAGTTCTCCTTGGTTAGGTCAGCCACACGACTTCCAAGAATCGCACCTGGATTTGAGTGTGAAAGCTTATCCTTAGCGGCGCAAACCATTTTCTCGGAGCCGTCAAGGAGGAAGATACTGGCAGTTGGCATTTCACGTAGGATGGCCATGCTGGCGTTGCCAGTGCCACAGCCCAAGTCCAGAATCTTTGGCTTCTGAGGTAGATATCTAGCAGCTGCCTCTGCAATGAGATCGAGCATCTCCCGATAACCGGGAACAACAGCGAACTGATAAGTGTCATATAACCGGGTATGATTATCGTAGCATGAGATGGTTGAGTTCTCGATCATCGCTTAACCTTTGCCCGATCTCTTTAAATTAGCTTCCTTCATAAGGGGATTTGCCTTTGAGACGGAAAACTGCGGCAAACAGATGCTACTCTATCAGCCATTATAATATTGGAGAAAATAAGACTGTAGCTGGATGTCATTGATACTATGATTGCGATCTTCACCTTCCTTATCATTTCCGCTGCGATGATCATCAGAACCTTGACGGGATTCGGTTCTGCCTTGATCGCCATTCCTCTGCTATCTATCCTTTTCGGAGCAAAATATGCTATTCCTTTCATCATAATCTATGAGTGTTTGATAGATATCATGATCCTTGCTGGAGAGAGGTCGAGGCTGAAGACCGATGTATTCAGTGCCTGGCCTTTGCTTATTGCGGGATTGATAGGTGTTCCTTTGGGCACAGAGGTTCTGATCCTTTCGAGCGATAGATTCCTGAAGATAGGGATGGGGATTGCACTGATCGTCTTTTCCATCCTGTTGATGCAGAATGTGAGCTTGAATTTCAGGTTAGACAGATTGGGATCTGCTCTTGCTGGCCTAGTGGGAGGATTTCTATGCGGGAGTGTTGGCTTGCCTGGTCCGCCTATGGCACTCCTTCTAAGTAGTCAGGGATTCCAGAAGGAAGAGTTCAGAAGGGTAATTGTGGTCTTTCTCACGGCTTTAGATTTCTTTACATTTGGCTATTATAGCTGGGTAGGTCTAATAACAGCCGACATGCTCCTACATGGCCTAAAGTTCCTCCCTGCAATGGTACTGGGATTTCTCGTAGGCAGATTTGCGTTCGGCAGAGTGAATGAAGCCCACTTCAGACGTCTGACCCTGGGGATAACTCTGGCAGCAGGTGTTCTTCTGCTATGGAGCATGATGAATTAGAGCATGGTATGATAACCAATCGAAGTGAGGCCGGGTATCTAGCCTTTGCTCCTCGGCTTAATCGTGACTATTTCGGCCCTCCTGTATCTTGCGTAAGCGTTTAGCTACCTCCGCTGTGGAGAGATTTATGCTAAAAGTGCGGCTGATTGCCCCGGTAATCTCATATGGAAGGAAATTATGGTTGGCCATGTCCAGGATGGTCTGGTCTATGGACGAGAGTTTGGATTTTTTAGGTGCGGGCTGCTCCGGTTTATCCTTTCGTTTGGCGCGCCTGGTCGTCTCGGTGTAGAATCCGGCTTTGATGTCATCGATATTGCAGGCGTCTTCTTTTTGCTCTGGTAGTGGCTGTATCTGGATAAAGTCGTCCTCGTTATGCGGAATTATGGTAGCCTGGTCGTTCGGATGCTCTTCTGGAGGCGATTGGCTTTCACCCTCCCGCGAGACCGGGACTAGCACGTTGGAGACTCTTACCGTATCAGCGAGTTCCGATGCTTGATGATGGGATTCGGATTTTTCGTCTGGTTTCTTTAGCTCTGCTGCTTTCTGAATTGCCATATAGCACTGATATCGGTGCCGTGCAGCATCTGGCGATAGGCCAAGGCCCAGTTCCTCCGAGACCTCCCTCCAGGTCCTTCGGTGACCATTTGCGTTTGGCTGCTCCCGGAGTTCGACTATACGCTGCGTTGTAGCTCGGCTGATCTCCTGGCTGTTGATGCGCTTCTCGTTAGTCTCAGTTGAAGAATTGTTGATTTGTGATAGAGCGAGCAAAGCGGCAATATGTGCCCTGATTGATTGCATGCGGTCGAGACTGTCCACAGGTACTATGCCATCTGGCGGAAATAGAATTTTGAGAATTGCTGCCTCAGTCATGCATTGATTTCTCCGCGGGTATTTTGCAGATCTAAGTGATCGCTTCCGTCAAATCTTTTTCCCTATCATCGGTGATCTTTGGGAAACAAGGGAACTGGCGATAATTACCGAGGGCAGGAGTAAAAACCATGGAGACCCATCATAGGTCACTAGTGGTTGCCCAGGTTTTCTCAGAAGATAAGAAATAAGGCTTATATGGGTTTGACAAAGTCGAGACATTGCGGAAGATTCAGATATGCAAGGTGCGCACAGAGCAAGAATAAACTCAATCGATCTCTTGCGGGGGGTAGTCATCATCCTGATGGTGCTCGACCATGTACGCATGTACTTTGGTCAGGGTAGCTGGTATGCTGATCCTACCGATTTGGCCACAACCACACCTCTTTTATTCCTCACACGTTGGATCACACATTTTAGCGCCCCAATTTTTATCTTTTTAGCAGGCACATCCGCTTTTCTCTACGGGTCTCGCCGCCAACTGAAAGCCTGGCAGCTCTCTCGCTATTTATTCACCCGTGGTGTATGGCTAATATTCGTCGAGCTAGTGATTGTCAACTTTGGCTGGACCTTTGATATCCATTTCAGCTTCCATCTCATTCAGGTAATCTGGGCAATTGGCGTCAGCATGGCAATTTTGTCATTACTGGTATATCTGCCAATATGGGCGATCTTTGCCATCGGCATCATATTGGTGGGCGGGCATAACCTTCTGGACCCAATCCATATGGAAGGCACCTCTGAATTGGCTCTGATCTGGTATTTACTCCACCAGAATCAAATAGTCGCTCTTTCGCATGCCTCCTCCATTTATTTCCACTATCCTCTAATTTCTTTGGTGGGACTTATGGCTCTTGGATATGTCTTTGGGACGCTCTACCAGCCGGAGTTTAGCGCAGAAAGAAGAAAGAAATGGCTCTTATGGATGGGGACCATTGCCATTCTGTTGTTCTTGATCCTTCGTAGCCTAAATCTATATGGTGAACCAAATCCGTGGAGCATACAGCCCACACTAGTGAATTCGATATTATCATTCTTAAATACGACAAAATACCCCGCCTCGCTACATTATTTATTAATGACCATGGGTCCCGCGCTGCTTTTCTTAGCACTAGCCGAAGGAGGCAAAGATCGAGGCATATCTGGTATTATCCTGACATTTGGCGGTGTGCCATTCTTCTTTTACATCGTACACATTTACTTAATCCATTTCCTGGCTCTTGTAGCACTCGTGATCTCAGGCAGGAGTTGGACCGATTATGTCGTCACCTCCGAGGCTTTCACGAATCAAACCACAGCAAATTTCGGTTTTCCTTTGTATGTGGTTTACATGATCTCTGCATTGGTAGTAATTGGGATGTATCCTCTTTGCATATGGTATCGCGCCTATAAGAAGAGACATCCAGAGAAGAGAATGTTGGCATATATCTGAACTTGGACAAGATGCAGGCCATATGGAGCTATGCAATTA
>MTKZ01021750.1_pt1 | contig 14393 bp, 9 predicted proteins | sample 1042781 | NCBI WGS metagenome assembly MTKZ01 (sample SAMN06212207, study PRJNA360539) | anaerobic digester metagenome | biome: Wastewater treatment plant; material: sludge; isolation source: anaerobic digester fed with sludge from wastewater treatment plant | place: Denmark: WWTP Viborg ...
AATTAATTTGTATAGCTCCTGTTACAAAAGAAGGCTCAATTACCTGTGTCACAGTTTGTGTAAAATTAAAAGTGGTGTATGGCAATATGCGAACAGTGCCAGGAGATCCACCACCCTGGAAATAAACTAGTACAGTGCCTTGAGAAAGAATAGTGGCAGTAATGCCCGGAGCAGCAGCTGTATAACGCCTTGCAGTTTTACCAAAAATATCAACTGTAGAAGCACTCCAGTTTGGGTCTGTAAAAGCAGTCCACGGAGAATAAATTACATTGGCAGTACCAGCAGGGCCTTGTGGACCAGTAGGACCAGTGGGACCAGCGGGGCCAGACGGACCGGCAGGACCAGTGGGACCAGCAGGGCCACCTATACCTGTAGGACCTTGCGGACCAGTAGCACCGGCAGGACCTTCAGGACCTTCTTTAGTACAACTAATGGCTATGAATACTAAGGCAAAAGCTAAAAGCGATAGAAGTTTGAACTTTCTCATACAATTTGATTTGGCTGTTAATTAGTTTCGGGTCCCGCAACAATACGGGCCTGGGTTTAAAAGTAATGGGATTTTTTGTTCCCACCAAGATATTTTAACGGTAAACTAAAAAAAAATATAACAGGGGGTTCCGGCAAAAAAAAGAGCTATTGCCGGGTTTTCCCGAACGGCTATATTTGTTGTTGAACCAACTCAATTTTATGCGTTATACTACAGGTGTTTTTTCGGGTATTTTATTACTGACTTGTTTAGCTGGCAGTGCCCAGTTTAAGAAAGGCGACAAGATGGTGGGAACTTCAGTGGGCAGTATTATTTTTAACTCCGGTGGCTCAGATGTTACCTTTCCACAGGTAAGAGGCTATTCCAGCAAAACAACAAATTATGGGCTGAGGATTGAGCCATCCTTTGGCTGGTTTATTTCGGAAAAAATGGCGATTGGCGGAACGCTGAATATAAACCCCAGTGGTCAAAAAGTAAGGTATGAAGACCTGGGCACCACCTTCCAGGAAGATAAAAGCACCAATTTTAATATAGGAGTTGGCGGGTTCGTCCGCAATTATTTTGGGTCTAACACTTCTTCCTTTATGCCCTTCGGGCAATTTGGTTTTAATGCCGGTATCAACTCTGCCACGGCAGAAGGATTTAAATATTACGACGCCTCGCCAGATTATAAAATAAGTTACGACGGTAAATCATCGGGTGGGTTTTTTGCCAATGCTACCCTGCAATTAGGGTTGACAAAGATGGTGGGAGAATATACAGGGCTGGATATATACCTTGGTTATAACTATTCTTACAATAAGAATACTTTCAAAACAACGACACTACGGGATGATGCTCCCTACGACGGGACACCTGAAACCAGGTCGGAAAATGAACCTACTACTAAATTTACCAATCATGGTTTAATTGTAGGTGTTGGCTTCCAGGTTTTCCTGAAAGGAAAAAAGTGATTGGTATACAGCTAATGCACTAGTAAGAAAACAGGGTATATAAAGTCTTCCAACTTTATATACCCTGTTTATTATTTAGACTTTGTACTATTCTGTTCGCCTCTTACTTATTCATCATCTTAGCTTCTATGCTCAAAGTAGCATGCGGCACGGCACGAAGACGAGCCTTATCAATCAACTTACCCGTAACACGGCAAATGCCATAAGTTTTATTTTCAATTCGCATCATCGCCTTTTCCAGGTGGTCAATAAAAGTAATCTGGCGACTGGCCATCTGGCTCAGTTGCTCTCTTTCCATGCTTACACTACCATCTTCCATCGTCATGTAGCGGCCTTCATCCATATCACCACTTTCTTCTTTACGGGTTATCAGTCCCTGCAAATAGTTCAACTCTTTTTTTGCAGCATCTAATTTTTTCTGAATGATTTCTCTGAATTCGTTCAGGTCACCATCAGAATATCTCATCGTAGGCCCGGATTGGTAAGCAATGGCTGAGGCATCCAGTACAGACTTGGTAAACTCGGGTTCATACTTTACTGAGCTTTTGGTGCTGGTTTTTGGTATTACTACTTTAGTTGCCTTTGGTGGCTCCTTTTTAGTGATAGGCGACACTTTAAGCTTAATAGATACCAATGATTTAGGATCTACCTGGCCTGGTTTTTTGGCTACCACTTTCGGGGCCGGGGGCTCCGGTTTAGCCGCCACTTTCGGGGCAGGCTTAGCTACTGGTTTTGCTACTACTTTTGATACAGGTTTCTTTGCCACGGGTTTAGGTGCGGCCTTTTTAGGTGCCGGCTTTTTAGGTACAGACTTCTTTACAGTTTTCTTTGCTACTGGTTTCCCCCCCGACGGACGGGCTGGTTTTACCGCAGCTTTTTTAGGGGCGGGTTTGGCTGCTTTTTTAGGAGCCTGTTTTTTCTTACTAGCCATAGTTTACCCTTTTTTTAAAACAATCACATTTAGCGAAACATCGTTTATTTCTATCCCGATCGCTATCGGGACAGTTCCATCCTGTATTACAGGCACAAATTCCATCTTGTCAGCCAGAATTTCGGCGCAAATATAGTCTTTAAACTGAGCCAAAGAATCTTTTAATCCATCTACTGCTGTTGCCGTTACCTCTATCCGGTCGGTCAACTCGAAACCACTATCCTTGCGGATTTTCTGAATGCGGTTCACAAACTCCCTGGCATTGCCTTCAGCTTCCAGTTCAGCAGTGATAGTAACATCCAGTGCTACTGTCAGGCTGCCTTTATTGGCCACTGTCCAGCCCGGAATATCTTCACTACTGATGTCTACGTCGGTAATTTGTAATATTACAGGTTCGCCATCAACTGACAAATTATATTGACCATCTTTTTCCAACAAGGTAATGTCCTCTTGTGTGAATTGTGCCAAAGCTGCAGAAACCGATTTCATTTTCGGCCCCAGTTTTTTGCCCAATGCCACAAAATTGGGTTTAATCTTTTTGCTGATGAACGTATTATCGGGGTTTAAATATTCTACCTCTTTTATATTCACTTCCGCTTTTATCAGATCTTCCACTTTTTGTAATTGGCCTTTCATGGAAGTATTCAATACCGGTATCAATACCTTTTGCAAGGGTTGACGAACTTTGATATTTACCTTTTTACGTAGTGATAGTATTAAGGAAGAAGCATCCTGCGCCAGTTGCATTCTTTCTTCCAGGGATTCATCAATCACCGATTGATCAGCTACCGGATAGTCAACATGGTGAACTGATTCAGCATTGAAGCGATTAGTTACTGCATTCAGATTTTGAAATACGTTATCGCTAAAGAAGGGTGAAATGGGTGCTATCAGCCTTGTAATTGTTTCCAGGCATTCATATAATGTTTGATAAGCACAAATTTTATCCTGCTCATACTCCCCTTTCCAAAATCGGCGACGGCACAACCGGACATACCAGTTACTTAAGTGACTGTCAACAAAATCCTCGATAAGGCGACCAGCCTGTGTGGGCTCATAATCGTCCATGTATTCCGTTACCTTCTTTATTAATGTATTTAATGAAGAAAGAATCCAGCGGTCAATTTCCGGCCGTTCTGCAATTGAGATATATTTTTCTTTGAATGCAAATCCATCAACATTGGAATAAAGAGCAAAGAATTGATAGGTATTATATACTGTACCGAAGAATTTGCGTTGTACTTCTTTGATACCATCCAGGTCAAACTTCATATTGTCCCATGGCGATGCATTGGTTACAAGGTACCATCTTGTGGCATCGGCTCCAAAGGTTTCGATGGTCTTGAACGGATCAACTACATTACCGAGTCGCTTACTCATTTTATTGCCATTCTTATCCAGCACCAATCCGTTCGACACACAAGTCTTATAGGCAACACTATCGAACAACATTACAGCGATGGCATGCAATGTGTAGAACCAGCCCCTTGTCTGGTCCACTCCTTCTGCGATATAATCTGCCGGAAAACTTTTTTCAAACGTTTCTTTATTCTCGAAAGGAAAATGCCATTGGGCATAAGGCATAGCTCCACTATCAAACCAAACGTCAATCAGATCAGGAACCCGTTTCATAGGTTTTCCTGTTTTGCTGACTAATATGATGTCGTCAACGAAAGGTTTATGTAAGTCTAAGTTGTGAGTTGTGAGCTGTGAGTTGCGAGTTGTACCCAACACTTCATCAGCCTTTTTTGCTTCTGCTAATAATTGTTCAACACTGCCAATGCAAATTTTTTCTTCTCCATCTTCTGTTGTCCAGATGGGCAAAGGAGTGCCCCAAAATCTTGAGCGGCTTAAATTCCAATCCACTACATTTTCCAACCAGTTACCAAAGCGGCCTTCACCGGTTGATTTGGGTTTCCAGTTGATGGTTTTATTCAGCTCCACCATTCTTTCTTTTACAGCAGTGGTTTTTATGAACCAAGCATCTAATGGATAATAAAGGATGGGCTTATCGGTTCTCCAGCAATGCGGATAGTTGTGTTCGTATTTTTCTACTTTAAAAGCCCTGTTCTCCTTTTTCAGTTTTACGCTGATGTCAACGTTTACATCTACATAGTTAGGATCGTCTTTGTAATTTTTAACATACCGGTTACTGAACTCACCTAATCCATCTACAAATTTTCCTTCTCTGTCTACCATCGTTAAGATACCGATGTTATATTTCTTTCCTACTTTATAGTCATCTGCACCAAATGCCGGAGCGGTATGAACGATACCAGTTCCATCTTCAGTTGTAACGAATGTATCAACGAGTACCCGGAATGGTTTTGCGCCGGGTGTAATTTCTTCAATCACTTTTAAAGAATTGGCATCGTATGGAAGTAGCTGTTCATATTCACAACCTTCGATGTCTTTTCCTTTGAACTCAGTAATTATTCTGTAAGGAATATTCTTCCCATCGTTTTTATATTCAGCAAAATCAGCATTCTCATTTTCTGTCTTGAAATATTTTCCTAATAATGCTTTTGCTAAAACAATATAAATCTCATTATGTAAATAAGGATTGACTGTTTTCACCAAAACATAATCAATGTTCCCGCCAACAGTCAATCCTAAGTTGGAAGGTAATGTCCATGGTGTGGTCGTCCATGCCATAAAGAATACCTCTTCACTTACGGCTGCATCAAATAAGAATTTAGATTTCGCATTATTGATGGCTTTGAACATTGCTACCGCAGAAGTATCCTTCACATCTTTATAAGTTCCTGGCTGATTCAATTCATGCGAACTTAATCCCGTTCCCGCTGCTGGTGAGTATGGTTGAATACTTACACTTTCGTACAGCAATCCTTTTTTATACAACTCACTTAGTATCCACCAGAGTGTTTCAATGTATTCGTTCTTGAAAGTAATGTAGGGGTCATTCAGATCAACCCAATAACCCATTTTGCGGGTAATGTCATCCCATTTGTTTTTGTACCGCAGTACGGCTTCCCTGCATTTTTTGTTATAGTCTTCTACTGAAATTTTCTTACCAATATCTTCCTTGGTGATGCCTAATTCCTTTTCTACTCCCAGTTCAATGGGCAGGCCGTGTGTGTCCCAGCCTCCTTTTCTTTTTACCTGGAATCCTTTCATGGTCTTATAGCGGCAGACCATGTCTTTCAATGTCCGGGAAATAACGTGGTGAATACCGGGCATACCATTGGCACTGGGCGGCCCTTCATAAAAGACAAAAGGTGTTGCCCCTTCCCGGAGAGAAACACTTTTTTCAAAAGCCTGCTTTTCAGTCCATTGAGCCAGTATATCCGCTTCAAAGGCTGGCAAATTTAATCCTGTAAATTCTCTGTATTTAGCACTCATACTACTTCGCTTGCAGCTACTTAGCACCGGGTAGCCCATTTTAAAATGGTGGCGAAGTTACGGAAATTAACAGGCGATTTAGCCACAGAGTAAATGGATTAGCACAGATTGGCAGCCTGATAAAAAATTGGATTTACGACAAACGAAAAGCCATTCCGGAGCGAAGCGGAATGGCTTTGTTATTATTAAAAATGTATCAACCTTTTTTTATCAATACCAGTTCAAAAGAAGGATAACCTCTTTCGCCATTTTGAGTAAGCGATGTAAACCGGATTTTGTAATAATTATTTGTTCCGTCTTTGATGATATAATAACGATCTGTTCTTACGGCAGGGGCTGCCCCGGGACCGCCTCCGGAACGCCAATCAGCGCCGATAGCAGTTTGTGCTGTCGCAAATGTTTGCCCTGCAAGATCTGCTTCTGTAAAATCAGCGAATGCTTTTGTTGCAGTCATCACTTTGGCAGCTTGTACATTTCTGTTTAATAAAACGATATCCTGAAACAGGTAAGGCACTTCACCTGTACCAAAATTGGTAACATTAGAAAAAAATGTCCAGGCAATATCCCATTTCATTTTTTCAGGTTCCACTGCTACGGTCCCATTTTCGAAAGAGATATATTTAAAATAGCTGGCATCCTCTTTTGAAATAGTAATTTCCTGGAAAGTAGTGGCGGCAATATCAGCATGTTGCAATGTGTAGCCACCAGTTGCACTACGGATGATGCGTATTTTTTTCCATCCTCTTGATGCCGCGGGGCTGCCGGGTGCTAAACCACGGTTTACAATGTACACTTTATTATCAGCAGCAGTGGTGCTGATAGCTGCAATAGCTGTTCTGGAAAGGTCTCCGTTTGGATAATCGATATAAGGCAATGAAATAGTAGTTGGTGCAAATTGGTTAAACGCAACTTCTGTAGAAAACCCTATTGTATCGGCAGCAGTTACCTGTGTAAGATCATTCTTAGTCAATTGCTTTGCCATCATAGCGGAAGAGGAGTTGAGGATAACTCTAAAATCATCTGCTCCAGTATAAAAACCAAGATCCCATGAATTGCGGTTTACCGCAGTTGCCCGGTTAGCACTCAAATCTATAAACACTTTGTTGGGATATAAAACACCTCCACCGTTTACCGTGAGACTGGAATTAGTGGCAACTAATTCTCCAAAATCAAGTGTCAATCTTTTCTTATTACCTATAAATACCGGGGCACCGGAACTGTAAATGTCAAATAGCAGTTTTTCATCTCCGTCAAATAAAACACCATTCACTTTAGAAAGAGTGAATGACATTTCATTGCTACCAGCCGGAATAATGAGTTGTAGTTTACCAGCTGTTGTTGCTGGCACGGTGGTATAATCAGTTGCATAAACCACCCCCTGCTCAGACAGGTTTATTGTTACCGGAATATCACGGTCAGTTGGGCGTACCAATTCAATTTTAATAGTGATATTAGTCTCGGTAGCATTGATACCTTGTGAAGTTGTTTCAAAATTGACCAGGTTATCAGCTTCCAATGCGTCTCTTTTACGGCAACCGGTGGTTAATAAAAGCAATGAAAAACTGGCGAGAATTGCTTTAGTTAGTATTTGTTTCATTGTGCTTTGTTGATTTTTATTAATAGTGTTGTTGTAATTATTTTTTCTCCCAGTTAAAAACAAGGCCGGCAAAAAAAGATCGACCAGTTCCTACATTTAAACCTCCACTGGAATGAATACCGCCGCTCACAAAACTGCTATTGATACGATCGGTATCAAAAATGTTTTTCACACCGGCACTAAGGGAAAAGTAGCTGAACAGTTGTTTATTCAACGTTATATCGGCAATATGAAAGCCATCGGTTTCAGCCAAAATGATGTCAGGCCCATTGGTAACATATCTGGGTCTTTTACCGGTAAACTTGTAAAAAAGATTTACATCCAGGCGAATAGCAGAAAAAGAATAACCAGCAATAATATTTGCTTCGGGAGACCATTGCAACTCGGGTAATGATTTATCTGTTGCTGAATAAATATTATAAAAACCCGTATAAGAAGCGCCGGCTGAAATACTCAGGCTCTTGTATTTTGCTGTACTATTGATATGTACACCGCCGGTTTTACTATTGGCCACATTGTATAACCGGGCAGTATCTGAGGCTTGCGTAAATACATAATCAATCATATTTTTTACCTGGTTATAAAAACCACCAAGTGCAGAAGTATAAACGACTCCTTTAGTGCTGATCTTTTTCCAATTTAAAGAACCTGTGAAACTATTAGATGTTTCTGCCATTAATTCGGGGTTACCTATTACCTGGTGATTAGCATCAAAAAAGCTGAAGTACAATTCTCTGAGGGAAGGAGAACGAAACCCTTTTGCATAAGATAATCGCAGGTCGATATCTTTTGTAAGAACAATTTTGGTATTGAGTGATGGAATAACAGGAGGTGCATCGTACACTGAGTTTTTAATAAACCGAAGACCGGGCCGGATATTTATTTTTTTTGAAGGAGTGATCTCTGAAGTAATAAAGAATGCATAATCGTTCACTCTATTGCTTCCTTCTTTTAATCTTTCTCCTTCTCCGCTTTCGAGGTTAATATCTACTCCAGGTTGAAAAGAAAGCAATGATGATACTTTATAATATACACTGCTCCGAAATGTAAATCCTTTAAAATTCACTACCGATTGACGGCCGCTACCCGGATCAAGCCTTGTATCACCATTTTTCTTATTAATTGTAGTAGAGAAAACCTGGCGGCTATAATCGCTATAAGAGGTTTGAAGTTGAACATTCAAATTGTTACTGGCAAAATAAGAAGCCTGCAACTGCTGCATGATGCGTTGAGAAAGATACTCCTGGTCGTATGCCAGTGTATCACCTGAATTAGCATCGGCATAGGGTAAAAAATTGCCGGGGTTAGTAATGATCTCATCTAGCCCATCCAAGCGGTAACGGGCACTGAATTTTCCTTTTGTATAGCCAACGAAACCATTTGCAAGCAACTGGTCTTTCTTATGCCAAACCAATTCCCGGCCAATCGCCGTGTCTTTCCATCCACCAAAATAATTATGACCGAATGAACCACCAGCTTCCCAATTTTTATACCGGGTCGTAAAGCCGGCATACTGATTATGGATACCTTGTTTGATACCATATTCATTACCGACAGATTCTTCATGCAACCTTGCATTGACAGTAAATTTGGCGGCTCCGCTTTTTTTAGTAATGATATTAATAACACCTGCCAGCGCATCTGCACCATACACTACAGACATCGGTCCTTCTACCAGCTCAATTCGTTCGATTGAATTGACATCAACCTGGTTGATATCAATTTCATTAGAAGCACCCTGGCGTCCAAGCATTGGCAATCCATCAACCAGCACTTTTACATTTTGGCCGCTCAGGCCAAGCATCGTGATACCAGAACCACCGGTGGCCGGATCTTGTGCAAAACGAACATTTAATTCATTCTTTAATACATCCTGCAAGCTGGCAGCTCCCTGTTTTTGGATTCTTTCCTTTGAAATGATACGAACCTGGTAAACAGAGTTCCTGGCAGACTGTGGTTTATATTGACCCGTAACAACTACTTCACTTAATTCTTTTGCTTTTGTAGTATCTTCTGGTTTACTGAAATAAATTTGTTGCGCCGTCAATAGTTGGTTAATTGTAACCGTAATAATAAGCAGGTAAACTTTTCTCATAAATTTTTATTTCGAATGCAAAGGTTATTCCGCAAGTATTGCGATTTATCATACAATTGTCAGGAAGAATATCAATAGTAAAGTTTGACAATACAGTGACGGCTTACGTTGTAAGGTCACACTAATCCATGAGTAGAATCATGTACTATAGCTAATGCAATCAGCTACTAAAAACAAAGTTGTTATACCGCCATCGTTGTACGGTAGAAAAACATTAAACACCGGACATAAATGATCCCTGTTCAAAATTGTTTATGGATGGAATGAGTTTGCGCCATCAGGAACTAATCCTTACCGATGAATCAAAAAATAAAGGCTGACCCATTCAGGCCAGCCTTTATAAAAAAAATTACACTTTATTATTCCACTATTACAATTCCTTTTGCCAGCACACTTACCGCTTTTTCCGGCTTGGTAATAGCATCAATTTCTTCTTTAGTTTTTTTCGCATCTTCTGCATAGTGCTTCAACTCTGCCACGGAAGTTGTTTTAATTTTTACTTCGCCATCTATCACCACCGTTTTTCCTTTGGCAGATACAGGTAGGAAAAAACCATAATCCTTCATTTTTACTGTTGCAGTCTGGCCATCATTCAATTCTAATTTCAACCAACAACCCTTCTTGGGGCATACTTCAATTATTTTTGCCGTTACTTTTACTTCAGGGAATTCAGAGCCACCGTTCAGTTTGGCAACTACATCATTAATGTTCAAAGCCCCTTCAGGATTTACTTTATCGCCATACCATTCTCCGGTTTTTGCATCTCCGGCAGGCGGTTGTACATTGGCAATAAAACCAAAACCTGCAATAGCTAATGTGAGGAATACTTTCTTCATGATTATCATTTTAAATTGATTGTAAATGTTTGGAGAGCAAAGATAGTTTTTCTGGCTAAAAAGTTGCCTATTCGGGTAAAACAGGTTTTGAGAACGCTAAAGGCGGAGCTGAAATGGCTTTCAGGAAAGCCAGCAGGTCTTTTTGTTCCCTGTCAGTCAGTCCGATAGTGCGAAGAAGAGGGTTTGTTCCCGGGGGAAATTTAGCAATGCTGTATTGGCTAATTATCTGTTCCAGGCTATTGAACTGTCCGTCATGCATCCATGGGCCGGTCCGGGCCACATCTCTTAATGAAGGTGTTTTAAACTTTCCCATGTCTTCCTCTATATGCGTTACTTTATAATAACCAACATCGCCGTTCGAAAAACCCCGGTTATGAAACTGGTTATCTGAAAACAAAGGGCCATTGTGACAGTTGATACATCTTGCCTTAGTTCGGAATAAATGTAGCCCCCGCACTTCACTATTATTCAACGCTTTTTTATTCCCTTCCAGAAACTCATCAAAGCGACTCTTCCGGCTACTGATTGTTTTTTCAAATGTGGCAATAGCTTCGGTCATAACGAAGGGATCTATCTCTTCATCGCCAAAAGCTTTCTTGAATAATTCCTTATATCCTTTTACTCTTCTCAACTTCCGCATTACTTCCGGCATTTCGCTGTGCATTTCTGTTTCACTGTTAATGGGCCCAAAAGCCTGGTCCTGTAAATCTCTTGACCGGCCATCCCAAAAGAGACGATTATAGTACCAGCTGTTCTGAATTGTGGGAGAATTTCTTTGTGTTACAGCACCTTCATGACCGATTGACTTCACTTTACCGTCTGTCCAGTTAAGTTCGGGCTGGTGACAAGTGGCACAACTTATTTTTCCGGAGCCACTTAGTCTTGTGTCAAAAAATAAAGCTTTGCCTAATTCAATTACAGCTTTCAATGAATCCATTTGCTTTTCCAGCGGACCCGGAGGTAACACACCTAGCTCCTGCCAAATCACCCCCTCATCTATAAAAGGTTTTGGCCATGCTGAAGATGGACGGGAATATATATTGCGTAGGTTTTCTTTTGTAAAGGAAACCGAAAACAAAACAATTACTGACAACAATGTGATAACTATCAATTTCCGCATGCGGCAAATATGCAAAAAAAGTACCGGACAAAAAATGACCGGTACTTTGGTTTATAATCTGATTTTAATACCTCCATTTGTTACAAACCCATCCAAAGGCGCATAAATATCTTTGAACAGAGGGTTACTGATGCTGCCGGTATATATACTTCCATATTTTGATTGCCGGGTATCTAAAAAGTTTTCAAAATTGATATACAAAGAAATTTTCTCCCATAATTTTTCCACCATGAAGCCGGTAATCCAATATGACCTGCCAGTGGTTCCATCACCTAATCGTTGTTTACTAAAGAAATAGCCTTCCAACCCAACTTTCCATTTTTCATGTACTTCGTATAACAAAACGGAATTAAGACGATGACGTGGGGTTAGAAAATTTTCTTGTTTAAAATTTCCCTGATGTAATTCTGCTTGTGTATAAGTATAGCCAACAAACAATTTAAAATCGCTGTAGCCAACTTTGATATTGGTTTCCATACCCCTGCTATCAATGTGGCCGGTCAACGTATTGAACCTGTAATTGCCACCATCGAACTGCAGTAATAAAGGATTAGTAATACGGGTATAAAAAAACAGATGATTAATGCTGAAACTTACATCCCCGTCTGCAAATTTTGTTTTGTAATTAATATCTGCACTCACCCCATAGCTACGTTCAAGCTTGTTTACAGCATCATTTACCGGTAATACATTTTTATACTGCAGCCTTTCGCTTTCTTCTGTAAAAATAGTGGGTGTTTTATATCCCAAGCCGCCACCAATACGGGAAGAAAGTTTAGGGTTGAATTTGAATAAAGCCGATAATCTTGGCAGAAAAACAAAACCATAATCTTTTACATAATCACCTCTCAGCCCACTTTCGAGATGAAATTTCTCATTTATTTTAAGCGTATTTTGAATAAATGTTCCAATCGTCAATTGCTGATAGTTTCGCAAGGGGGTGGCGGTGAGTTGTGTTTCCTTAAAATGGTCTGTCAGCAGGTTTATTCCACTTACCCATTCTGCCTTATCACCGTGGTAAGCGTAGGTAGCTTCTGTAAATGTTCCATTCTGCGTTCCGGTAAAACCATAGCCAGGCGAAGTGATGCCCCGCTGAAAACGATTCAAACTGTTTTTAAAAGTAAAATGACTGCATTTACCAAAATGATGTTCAATACTCAATTGAGTGCTGTACCGGTCGGTATTATTAAATTCATAAAAACCAGACGGGTTATTTCCCTTTATATACTCCATATCACCACCCGTTCTTTTTTCAGTGGTGATGTTGGCACCCACGGTCATTGTAGTCTTTGGGGTAAAGTACACAAACAGTTTTGGATTGAGGGTATACCGTTCAAATTTTGGAATGGCGGACAATCCTATATCAGCAGGATCATATGCAGCATTGCTGTTGCGGGAAGCAAATACAGTAAGTCCGGTTTTACCAAACTTTTTTCCATAAAAACCACTGGTGTTTAATCCTCCTGCGGAAGTAACATCAAAATGAAACTTTAATTCTTGTTGCTCCTTTGGTGTTTTAGAAATCAAGTTTACCAGGCCTGCGATGGCACCGCCCCCATATAATGTGGAGGCTGATCCCTTTATTACTTCAAATTGTTTAAGGTCTAACGGAGGAGTTTGTAATAATCCAAGACCACTGCTAAAACCAGCATATAAAGGAAATCCATCCTTCAATACCTGTGTGTATCGTCCATCCAATCCTTGTATCCGGATGGAGGCGTTGGCAGAAGTAGCAGAGGTCTGCTGGGTTTGTATGCCGGTACTTTCCGTTAACACCATTCTGATATCACCGGGCTTCATGTTTGCTTTTTCATCTAACTCTTCCCCGGCGATAAACTCTACCCTTGTTGGAATATCTTGTATGGTTCTTGAACTTCGGGTTGACTGAATAATTACTTCTTCCTCCTCTTCTTCTTTTAGTTTCATTTCAACCAACACTAAAGTGTCATTGAATGGAATAGTGACCCGTACTTCTTTTGTTTCATATCCTATATAAGAGATAAACAAAATAACTTCCCTTGCTGGCAAAATGAATTTTGCTTCCCCATCATTATTGGTAACAGGTAAGTTTTCAATCCCCTTAGAAACTATTGAAGCATTGGCTAAAGGTTCTTTGGTCTCTGTATTGATAACTTTTACTTTCAGTATATTTTGCCCAAATAATGTTGCAGTGCATAACAATGCTGCAATCATCAAACATATTTTTATCATGCTTAATTTTTAGATTAATGAATTGTATTAAATGTCATCAACCTAATCTGGGTGGTTGCCAGAAATCATACTCAACACCAGGAAGTGCGGGTTCAATAAAAGTGATATAAACTGAATTAATTTTTATTGAAATAATTTCAATTGCCGTTGGCTCAAAAGCTATCGTGGCCGTAGCACATCCTTCACAACTAAAGAAAGGAGAACAATTACCACAATCCTCATCACCACTTTCATGATTAGCTGGTCGTTCCATCCCTGCGGACATGGCTACTTTATCATCCGGGCAATCATCAAAGGCACAACAGGGCACCGCCGAAAGCAGCAGGAGATAAAAAGTCAATATATAACCAGCAAATTTCATGAATGCAAATTTATCCTCGAATGACTGTAATAACTAAAAACCGGATGATTTATTATCGCAACAACAGTTCAACCTGTAGCTTTGCTGTAATTTCAATAAAAAAATCATAATGAAACTATTCCTGCTTGCCGCCACTTTGTTTGTTTGTCAAATCTCTTTCTCCCAATCCGGCATCGAAAAGCATTTTAAGATATATGATGTAAAAACAAAACAACTAGCCACTGTTGAACAGCTAGCGGCGGCTTGTAAGGATGCAAACATTATATTTTTCGGTGAAGAACATAATGACAGTGCCGGACATTATTTAGAGGCCGCCATCTTTAAAGCCCTGCACCAGCAATACAGCAACAAGCTTGCCTTCAGCATGGAAATGTTTGAAACAGATTGCCAATTGGTATTGAATGAATACTTCGCCGGCTTCATTAGCGAAGACTGTTTG
>MTKZ01002252.1_pt1 | contig 14392 bp, 12 predicted proteins | sample 1042781 | NCBI WGS metagenome assembly MTKZ01 (sample SAMN06212207, study PRJNA360539) | anaerobic digester metagenome | biome: Wastewater treatment plant; material: sludge; isolation source: anaerobic digester fed with sludge from wastewater treatment plant | place: Denmark: WWTP Viborg ...
AATACGCCACCAGTTGTTCCGTTACCCGAGCAACTTGAATTCTCGCTACGCTAACTTGGACAGACACGTCAATAAAACAAGGGGACCTCAACCTCGGAAATGGAAAATTAGCGATGAAAAGCATTATTCTATGCGGGTGTTAATCTCAAGTCTGTCCTAAGGCGGCACAGCCGCAACCATTTTTTAATTTGACAAAGCGTTTCCAATCCACGTAGAAGTATTTTAACCCAAAAATCAACCCGTGGAAAGGAAACGCAATGGAACGATTCATTATAAAGCATCAGGATAAGATTACGGGAATAATCTCCTGTTTTGATCGGATTATGTTCAAGGGCTACCTGCCCGTCAGTTCTCCGGAAGGCATGGAAGGCTTTCTGAACAGACACGGAATTTTGTTTAAGGACTTTAAACGTTTTGCTTCCACTTGCTCCGAAGGTCTGAAAATCTATGCTCAAGATGTGGCCCGTAGCGCAAACCGCCCTTTTCAATACATATATTCTTCTATTCGCAAAGAAGAATGCGCGCGTGAAATCGCTTTGCGCGATGGTATTACCCAAGGGCTGGTCTGCGTATTTTCAATTGTGGAAGCATGCCATAGTTTTAAACTCAAATATGGGGCGGGAAAACCGCGACTTGCAGCCAGTCGTCCCCGTTGCCTTTGCTTATACTATTACTACATGGACAAAGAATTTGGTCTTATGCATGTCCGCTTGCAGACTTGGTTTCCATTCACCATTCAGATTTATATAAATGGCCACGAATGGCTTTCCCGAAAGATGATGCGCCATGGTATTGCGTATACTCAAGTTGAAAATGCTTTTATACAAATTGAGGATTGCAAACGCGCCCAACGCTTTGCTGATAAATTTGTCCGAACAAACTTCCCACGAATTCTTGAAGCCATTGCCAGAAAAATCAATCCTTTGTTCAATGACTTGCTCAAGGACATGCATTATTATTGGGTCATAGACCAGGCGGAATACGCCACGGATATTTTGTTCAAAGACCGTGCCTCACTCAAGTGCCTGTACGAGAAATTGCTGCGCCACGCCACCGTGTGCTTCAGCGCCGAGGATGTAATGACCTTTCTCGGTCGGAAACTCAACGGGAACTTCCAAGGCGAAGTCGCGAACGAATTGAAGAAGCGTTGGCCAGGAGCCCGCGTGAAACACCGGATGAAAGGGAACTGGATAAAAATGTACGACAAACACGGGTGCGTACTGCGCATTGAAACAGTCATCAATCATCCTTACGAGTTTCGCGTACGTCGTGAAGGCAAGCGTCGTGGTCTGTGGACTATGGCTTGGTATCCCATGGCCAAGCGCGTTAGTAACCTGTATCGCTACGCAGAAGTCTGTTACAGTGCCAATCACGCTTATATCGAAGCGCTCAGTGTTATTGACGACCCCGCCAAAACCTATAGAACGCTTCACCAACTGTGCGTACCTGTCACCAGAAACGGGCGTCAAATAAGAGGGCTAAACCCAATGCGCAAGGACGACCTTCAATTATTCTCAGCCGCGCTTCGTGGCGAAAACTTTATTCACGGATTTCGAAACAACGATATCGCCCGCTATCTCAACCTCCCCGCAAGGCAAGACCCCGTTGAACGAAAACGTCAAAGCGCTCGAGTTACAAGGTTGATTCATTTGCTCCATGCTCATGGGCTCATTGCGAAAATACCGAGAACAAGGCGCTATAGGCTTACTTTGCGAGGCGCCACGTTCATGGCCGCAGCTGTTTATCTCTACAACGAGGATTTTCCAAATATGGTCTTCAATAATGCCGCTTAACATTCACGCAACATCTACGAAAATCTCATAGATGTACAGAACAAAGAATCTAAAAAGTCTTTGTGTGGCTTTTGTGCCTCTTGTGGCAACTATAAGATTCAAAGGATTGCCACATAAGGCACATAAAACACAAAAGTTCGCTTAAAGCGACGTTCTTTCCTTTGCTTCGACAAATTTTCGAAGCAGGGGATAATGCTCCGCCATTCTTTACATACTCCGCATCTCTGCGTTGAAAACACAATGCCAAGGCACAGCGGTACGCAGTTCGTTTTAGGCTGGTCACCCACGCTATGCTTTATCCGCACACGTACCCGTAATAATCTCGCGGAATTCCATGCGTTCCGCACCGACACGGACCAGCAGGAATCCCACAGGCGCGTTCTGGAAATTCCAGCAACAGGATCGCACATTAATGCATCTTGTATTGCCAATCTGATGTTCTTCCGTGGGATGATGGAGGTGGCCGAAGAAGAGCATCTCCGGCTTCGTCTCTCTCACCAATTCCAGGAACCAGCGCGAGTCATTCCGCCCCATGTACATGTTGCGTTCCACATCGTCGAGCGCGGGCGGGATATGAGCGAACAGGACCTTGCGAGGCTCCGGTCGCTGTAGTTCCTTTTCAAGCCAATCACATTGTCCGTGAGGCGCAATTAATTCGGAACTGAAATGACCGATGTGGTCGCCGCCCGCACCCGCGTCGCAGGAGGCGATGAAGCGTATTCCTTTGTGCGTGAAAGCGTAATAGTCCCGGACCGCGCCCCCGGAACCGAAATCTTGCGGGAACATGGCGCGCAGCAACCCGCGCGTCTCGTTGCTGCCTTCATGGTTCCCCGCGACCACATGGAGGGGTAGGGTAATCGTATCAAGATGGGGAGCGAGAGCTTCGGGATGTATATCCCCCGCAATCAATGCAAAATCAGGTTGTTCCTCCTTGGGCAGTTCTTTCATCTTCTCAAAACAACGCAGGAACTTTTCCACGCCATTCCCATACACTTCCAAACCTGTTTTTGGAACCTCGGCGCAATGGGGATCCGCGATGACAGCGAAGTTGAACGGTTCGCTCACAGCAATCGTTTCTGAAGACCCGGCCAGCGCCGCCCGGGCTGCGAGGGTGGTCCCCGTCGCAATACCCATAAATTCCCGACGGCCGAGATACTCGCTTTTTGTCATGGCCCCCTCTCCGGAGTGGAGCCCTACGGAATGGTTATGCTTTACGTAAAATTGCCACATACAGGATATCCTTATGCCTGATGGTCAGTCCGTCACCGTTCTATGGTATCATTACGCCCGTAATCTTTGCATGAAAGGGTTGCCATGAAGAAAACCTACGTTGTAGACACCAACGTGCTGCTGGAAGATGCCCATTGCCTGGAACGGCTGCGCAACGGGGACGAAAACGACGTCATCGTGCCTTATAAGGTAATTGAGGAACTCGACGGCCTGAAAAAGGACCCGCAAAAGCGCGAACTGGTGCTTCGTGCTGTTGACGCGCTTTTCGAACACTTCGACCATATTCGTTTTATCCGCGACAGGACGCTCCATAGCAACGATGCAAGCATGCTGAAGACGGTCCTTGCCGAAACAAGCGATCCGGTTCTGGTCACCAACGACCGCATATTCCGCCTGCTGTGCCGTATCGAAGGCATCAACTCGGAAGAGTACCTGTCGTCCAAGCCCATCCAATCTGAATCCGAGAGTTATACCGGCTTCGCGGTGGAAGGCGAACAGGCGCTGCCCAATAGTTTTGAATGGGTGGAAGGTCGGCCTCATTATCACTCCAACCATGGCATTAAGGTGGTGGACTATGAACACGAGGTCTGGAAAGTCAAACCGCGCAACAAGTACCAGAACCTCGCCTTTGAACTGCTGCTCGACGCTTCTCTCGACCTGGTAACCCTGCAATCCCAAGCAGGTTACGGCAAGACGTACCTCGCCCTGGCGGCGGCGCTCTACCTGACTCTTGAAAAGAAACTTTTTGAAAAGATTTACGTGGTCAAGTCCCCCATCGAGATTGGGCCGGCCCTGGGTTTCCTGCCCGGGGATGTTCTGGAAAAGTTGGAACCCTATTATCGGCCCTTTTACGACCTAGTACACAAGTTGCACCAGCTCCGCCCGGCCAATCGTATTTATGAGTCTGAGCAGACCGGCAAGTTTGACCGGAAAGTATTCGAGGTGCTTCCTCTGGCATATATTCGGGGCATGAATCTGGAGCATGCCATCGTGATCGTGGACGAAATGCAAAATCTATCGCGCTTGGAATCCCGGGCGTTATTGACGCGTATGGGTGAAGGAACCCGCTGTTTCTGCCTGGGCGACACCAAACAGGTGGACAACCCTTACCTGAACGAGTTCAACAATGGACTCAACTGGGTAGTGACATTGTGTAAAGGTCAGCCGAACTACGGCCATCTGGTGCTGAAGGGCAGCAAAAGCCGCGGTGTAATTACCGACCTTATTCTGAAGGTGGGATTGTGACCCTCCAACACCAGTGTATACCGGCCTTTCCGCTGCACCCAAGCGATCAGGAAGTCTTTTTTTTCAAAAAGCAGACACGCGCAGCACGGTACAAGGCCGTAAATTTAGTCTGCAAGGCTGAACGTTTAAAAGGAAACTGTTTCCATGACCATGGAAAACGCCTCGGAAGGGATCATCGTCTCCGTGAACCTTTCAAACCAAAAAGGTACGTCCAAAACGCCCGTCTCCCGGATAGAACTCAACGAAAAAGGCATAGAGGGGGATGCCCACGCGGGGGATTGGCATCGGCAGGTCAGCCTGATGGCATCCGAAGGCATAGAACGTTTCGGAAAAACCAGGGGCCGCACTTTTTCCTGGGGTGATTTTGCGGAAAACATCACCACCCGCGGCATTGACCTGTCGTCTCTCGCGCCCCTTGACCGGCTGATTAGTACCTCTGTAGAGTTGGAAGTCACCCAAATAGGCAAGAAATGTCATGGGGGCGGCTGCGCCATATTCCAACAGGTCGGGGAGTGCATCATGCCCAGGGAAGGTATTTTTTGCCGCGTGCTTCGCGGGGGAATACTTAAGGCGGGCGACACCATCACGCTCCGGAGACGCACACTGCACTGCCGTGTGATAACGCTGAGTGACCGCGTCTTTGCGCGGGTGTACCCGGATCGAAGCGGCCCCAGGGCTTGTGCACTTCTGGAAGCCTTTTGTGAACAAGCGGGCTGGCAGGCGCGGATAGAATCCGAAGTGCTGCCCGATGACGCGGAACGATTGACAGCGGCGCTTGTCACGGCGCGGGATACCGGGAAACACCTCGTAATTACCACCGGCGGCACGGGAATCGGTCCCCGGGACATCACCCCTGAAGTGGTGGCACGCCTGGCGGACAAGGAAATCCCGGGAATCATGGAATACATCCGACTGACCACCGGGACACGCAAACCGAATGCCCTGCTCAGCCGGTCTGTGGCTGCCGTACTGGGTAAAACACTGGTATATACACTGCCTGGGAACGAGAATGCGGTTGAAGAATACCTCTCTGAAATCACAAAAACGCTGCCGCATGCACTTTACATGATAAACGGTCTGGATATGCATTGAGATATGCCGTGAAAAGGGCGTCCAGCATCCCTTTTCAAAGAAAATTGCGGCATGGAGTCCATTTTTGCTATAGTACTACGACTTGTAAAGGCATGGTGTTTTTTATGCTCCGGTAAGTATCCCCGCAACGAGGGGCGGCAGCACGTGCCGGTTCAGGAAAAATAGCAGGGTTGCGGATAGAAAAGGATGCTTTCCCCATGATGGAGCGTACGTTTGTCATGATAAAGCCCGACGGTGTCGGCCGGGGGCTGGTGGGCGAATGCATACGGCGCTTTGAGCAACGTGGTTTAGTCCTTTTGGCGATAAAAATGCAGTGCCTGTCCGTTGAACAGGCTGCGTTACACTATAAAGAACATGAAGGTAAACCGTTTTATGAGAGACTAATTGCCTTCATAACTTCGGGTCCTACCATACAAATGGTTTGGGAGGGCAATGACGCCGTCGCCCAAGTTCGAAAAATGAACGGCACGACCAATTGCCTGGAAGCCGGTCCCGGCACCATCCGGGGTGATTTTGGGTTAAGTATGCAAAAAAACCTGATTCACGCATCGGACAGCCGGGAAACGGCCGCCCGTGAAATCGGGTTGTATTTCGCGGATAATGAAATAGTCGCAATAAAATCGCTATGTCCGGAGTGGCTGTGTTAGCCGCCGTGGGCATGCGGGAAAACCAATAGCAACGCGGTCCGTATCGCGGAACCGAGGAGGATTAGTCTGTGGCTGGTGGACGTAAAGTTCGTAAAGCGAAGATCAACAAACACAAGCGTAAAAAACGGTCCAGGCAAGATCGGCATAAAAACAAATAACCGGCGAATCTCCCGAGATAAGACCCTGTACGACGCCTGTGGTGTGCACAAATTTCGCTTCTAATTGTAAAGGCTCCCTGTCATGTCGGAAATCAAGGCAACAACGTTCGTGGATGAAGACTGGAAAGCCCGAGTCCAACGCGAAAAAGAAGAAGCCCGCCTGAAAGCGCAAGGTAAACAGCCGTCCGCCCCCGACACTATGACTTCGGGGACGCAGGATGTTCCGGAAGATTCCCCCGATGTCGAGGCGAACCCACTTTTTGAGGCGCTTCTCAATATTCTAGCCACTCAGGCCATGTTCAGTCTTGGTTTTATCGGCGCACCCGGGCAAGGACAGGCCGTGGTTAATCTGGAGCAGGCCAGGGAATTTATCGAGATGCTGGGCTTGATCCGAGAAAAGACACAAGGCAACCTGAACGCTAAGGAAAATGCCTTGCTGGCGGAAACGCTGGCTGAGTTACAGCGGCTTTTCACTGCCCGTGTGCAGCAGGCACAGGCACAGGCAATGCAACGAGCGGGTGTCGATATGAACAACCTGCGCGGGGATGCGCCACAATAAGCACCGGCAGTGGTAAAGGCCCCCCTCTTCAACTTTGTTTATGTAGCGACCTTCTGAATAAACTAGGATCAGGATATGCGATTCACAGGGCTGTGTATTGCGATGATGCTTGTGGGAACTATCCATTCGACAGCGAATGCTCAAGAGGCGACAGAAACCGTCTCTGTTGACCTGCAGCAACAGGAAGCGGTTACGGTCAGCGGTGCCGCGCAGGACGAAGTTCCCCCGGCTGCGACGGGACAGGAGGAGGACATCGAGACAAATGCGCCTCCGTCCGCGTTGGTAGAAGTACTTCCTGAAGCGTCTGAAGCGGCACTCCCACCCGCCCATCCCTCTCCCTATCCAGTGTCGTTGAAAGAAGCCATTTCAGAGGACTTGATAGACTTAAGCGGTCTCCGCTCTGCCCTTGATCAGCCCATTGAAGCCCAAGTAATGCGCTTGACGCTGGATGAAGCCATCCAATTGGCGCTTCAAAACAACCCGGATATTCTCATTGCCGAATATGATCCAGCCAAAGCGGAGGCGGAAACCTATGCGGCACGGGGAGAATTCGATCCCATCGTCAGTCAAAAACTAAACTACAGCGATTCAACCGCTTCGCTCGACCAGACTGTGCGCAGTTTCGTTGGCATTCTTGGCGGGGTATCCGCTGTTGATTCCCGGAAAATAACCTCGGAAACCGCCCTCGCCGGAAAACTACAGTTTGGTACCCAGTATGCCGTGCAGTTCTCCATGGACTATGAGGAAAGTACTTTTGGGAACTATCAGGGGGAATACGGCGGGACCCTCGGCTTTACCCTTACGCAACCGGTCCTTCGCGGTTTCGGGCGCGGCGTTAACCGAATACGGATTCGGGCAGGTGAAAACCTGAGAAAAATTTCCGAAGCACGCGCAAAATTAACGGTTTTAGACAAGATGGCGGAAACCATCAAGGCCTATTGGGATCTTGTCGGCGCTACCGAGGCGGCACGCGTCTATGAGGAAGCATTACGCAACGCCGAACGCTTGTTGAAACTCAGTGAAATCCGGCGTGACATCGGCACTTCCGCCGACATCGATGTCTTACAGGCCAAAGCCGGCGTTGCCATGCGCCAGTCAGAACTGATCCAGGCTAATGCCCGTATTGCCGATGTGGGTGATGCTCTGAAACTGCTTCTGAACTTAAAAGAAGGGGATCGTTTCTCGAAAATACGGCTGATGCCCCTGGACAGGCCCAATCCCGATGCCTCCGCCATGTTCGACACGGACAGTTATGATGAGAGTCTGGATGTCAGCGTGGAGCGAGCCCTGGCAATGCGACCTGAAAACGAAATGACGGACCTGGAAATTGCCAACGCCTTGATGGAAGAGGAAAAAGCGAAAAATGACCGTCTTCCGCAATTGGATTTTATCGGCGCGTACGCCCAGGGCGGCAGGGATATCAAGATGGGCAAAACGCTCACGGGCATTATCGAAGGACAAGACTCCGCTCTCACCGTGGGAGTTCAAGCTTCTGTGCCGATTGGCAACCGCGCCGCCCGAGGGGCCCATCAACGGGCCAGACTGAATATCCGCCAGGCAGAGGAACGGCGCAAGCAGGCTCAGATGGCCATGATGATGCGGGTTCATTTTGCCGCCCGAAGTGTCATGACGAGCAAAGTTCTGTTGGAAAGCACCCACCAGACGGTACGCCTTCAGGAGGCTAATGTAAATGCCGAAGAACGCAGACTCCAAATTGGGATCACGACAAGCTACCAGGTTCTGCGCGTGCAGGAAGACTTGACCGCAGCCCAGGCGCAGGAATTGCAGGCGCGCATCGCCTTTGAAAAGGCCCTCGTAGAACTCCAACTTGCGGAAGGTTCCCTTCTCGATAATTTCGGCATTACCTACACAGCGGGCATTGTGGAATCACCGGGCTCCCCTGCCGTGCGCACAGAGACCACCGAAAAACCGGGTTCCTGATACCCATCATTCCAGGTGCAGCCCTTTTCTTGCGTCGGCGTACTTCAATCCTTCCCTGTGTCCTTTCATTCCATCCCACATGCCCCGCATCCGGGTACCAGTTCTGGCTTATGTACCCTATTGGATACTACTGGTCATCGGCAGGTGTGCCCCGGCAGCAACAGGCATGGCCTACTCTATCATCAACCGACCAAGCATTGTAGTGCACATTATTGTTTATCACGAGCCCCTTTATTGTTTTATTTTCCTATACAAAGGAGAAATAAATATTCAAAATGAAATATTCTATTGACTTTTTCATGAAATACTGTATAATAATTCTTGAAAATACTTAGGGCTTAACATAGGAGGTGCGGAGATGTTATACCCATACACGGAACAGAATACCAGGGTACAACGTGAAGAGACAGTGGAAGCGGCCGAGCATCCCAAACAATGGTATAAAGTAGTTGCTCATACGCAGAAAGGCGAAATTTACCACGGATTGTGCACCGTGTTTGAGCGGGAGGCGACTGAGTTGGAGGTATTCCTTCACGACAAAAAGGGGAAGCCAATCAACAAGCGCAAGGTGATTCCTTTCGAGAAACTAAAGGCCCTTTTCCTAATCAAGCAATTTGAGGACTATCCGGTTACCGAACCGGCCAATATCCCGGCGCCACCGCCAAATGCCCCCCTGGCGGTTGAGTTTCACGATGGCGAAATAATAGTCGCCCGTCCTATGGATACCAACTGGAAAAACGCGAAACGGATATTGCTCCGACCCGAGGATTCCAGCACCAATAATCTGCTGCTGCTCGCAGAACGCACCGCCATCAAGTCTGTTTCAAGTCTTGATGTATACAAGCAGGAACAGGCGCGGGCTTTTAACGAATTCGTCCGAAGTCATTTCAAGCCTGGAATGTCCCACGAAGAATGTCTCGGTGATTACTACTTCTCCAGGATGGATTATTGGCATGCCGCAGAATTTTACCGCACAGCCCTTGAGCACACATCTTCAAATGCCCGCGTAAAAAACAAATTGTGTGTTTCCAAATATAATATTGGCATGCATCACATAAAAAATAAAGACTACCCGCAGGCGCTTCAGTATATGGAACTGGTGCTGGAACTGGATCCTGAAAATGCGTGGGCGAGAGAGAAGGCGAGTAAATTGCAGGAACACCTGCGCATGCAGGCAGAGGCCAAGGCCTCGAAACACCAAGAATTCGCCAGCAATGACTCCAGCCTGATGGAAAGGTTTGTTGAAGGCCATTGGGTGAAGCACCGGCAACATTACATTTTGACAGGGCCCGCCCATGCCGGCAAAACACGTCTCGCTTGCTCCATCGGGGCCAAGGCGACCAAGTATTCGATGAACGTGATATATTACCGGGTTCCCCAACTAATCGAAAGAATACTGTCCCAAAAAAAGGATGGCGGAGATATCCAGATACTACGCGCGATGGAAAAGACGGATTTCCTGATTCTGGATGATTGGAAAATAGAGATTTTTCCGGATGAGGAGCGGGAAGAATTCCTTGAGATTATCGCGGACCGTTACAAACGCCAAGCCACCCTAATTATTGCCGAATTGCCCGACAACCAGTGGCATCAAATCTTTGGGACAAGCACGGCCACAAATCCCAAACTAAACCAAGTGCTTTATGACGCCCTCAAAGTCCATCTGGATAAACGCGGCGGATGACCCGGGCTATACTTCGACAATATTGGTTCTCCATCCGTTCATCCTCCTCCCCCCGGGGTCTCGTACCTCCCCATGTACTGATATGAACCGGTATGACGTGGTGCTGTACATACTGAACCTCGAAGTGTCGCCGTCAAAAGGAAAAGGGGTTACAAAGGCCATTGACCAGGCCTTTCTGGATCGGTACATTCATGATGTTCTTGTTTGGGGTTGTCCTTCCTGAGGGTTCTTGTCAAATAGTGAAATGAAGGGGGAGGATTGTATACTATAATTCGGGAAAAGGCTGCGGAAGTCTCCCCCCCGTATTTGGTTTTGTTTCTCTCATAAAAATGCAGGAGTCTTCCGGGATTGATGCCATGCGTATTGATTGGCTTCACCGTGCCTGACATACCGCACCCGAACATTATGGACGATTATGTTCCGGACACTACATCCTGAACTGGTTGTAATTGTATACTTTGAAAGAAAAACAGGCGACAACCGATTATTGTTATAACTTCGGATAGCTTTGTCCTGATGACAATGCGTTACGCATATACTAAAATTTGTTTCAGGCTCTTGTCTGGAGGCATCACTTCAACAAATTGAATGATGAGTTACTGGGTATTCTCCCGCCTATAATCAATATTAAAAAAACATACCCGTTGCGACAAAAGAAGGATTCGTGGGAAGCCATTGCTGCTCCCTGCGCGCAACCAGGCCCCCTTAACCAATGGAGAAAATCGGATGCTTAATCGTGAACGTATGAGCGCGGCCCTTGAAGACCGTGGCATGGTATGGGATTTTATAATCATCGGCGGCGGCGCTACCGGTGTTGGCGTGGCCATCGACGCGGCTTCGCGCGGCTACAAGACACTTCTGTTGGAGGCCCATGACTTCGGAAAGGGCACCTCCAGCCGCAGCACCAAGCTGGTCCATGGCGGAGTTCGCTACCTGCAGCAAGGCAATGTCTCCCTGGTCCTCGATGCCCTTAAAGAACGCGGCCTGATGCGGCAAAACGCCCCGCACCTGGTTCATGACCTTGCGTTCATTGTCCCCAATTACAGTTGGTGGGAAGCCCCTTTTTATGGTATCGGCCTTCGGGTATATGATTTTCTTGCAGGGAAACACGGGTTTGGTCCTTCCCGTAATCTATCCCGCGAAAAAACGCTGGAGCTCATCCCTACGATAGAAACGGAGGGACTTCGCGGCGGCGTCATTTATTATGACGGTCAATTTGATGATACACGCTTGCTGATCAACATGGCACAAACAGCGGAAACGCACGGCGCAACGCTTCTAAATTACTTGGAAGTCACCCAACTTGTCAAGGAAAACGAGCTGGTCCGTGGCGTCATTGCCGTCGACCGGGAAACGGGTACGGAACATGAGCTGAGAGGCCGGGCGATTATAAGCGCTACAGGCGCGTTCACAGACACAATCCGACGCATGGACAATCCTGAGAATGATTCCATCATCAGCCCCAGCCAGGGCGTCCACATCATTCTGGACAAGTCATTCCTGCCCGGCGACACGGCGGTTTTGGTGCCGCACACCAGTGACGGCCGCGTGCTCTTTGCCATACCCTGGCACGACCACACTCTTGTGGGCACCACGGACACACCTATAGATGGGGTAACGCTCGAACCTCGTGCTCGTCAGGAAGAATTGGACTTCCTGCTCTCTCATACTGCCCGATACTTGAGCAAGGACCCCTCCGACAGCGATGTGCTCAGTCTGTTTACGGGTATCCGCCCTCTGGTTGCAGTTCAGGGAGAAAGCAAGACCGCTTCCCTGTCGCGCGACCATACGCTTCATATATCAGGATCCGGGCTTATAACCATCACCGGCGGCAAGTGGACCACCTATAGAAAGATGGCGGAGGACACGGTAGACCAAGCGGCCACGGTCGCCGAATTGGACAGCATGCCCTGCCTGACAAGGAATTTGCCCATTCACGGCGCCACCAACGAGGAACATGCCGCCGCGAACCTTGCCCTATACGGTTCAGATGCCGCATCCATTGAAAGTCTCCTGCGGCAAAACGACGCCTGGACGGCACCGCTTCATCCGCAATTGAATATCCAAGCGGGAGAAGTCATCTGGGCCGTTCGTGAAGAAATGGCCCGGACGGTTGAAGATTTTCTGGGACGGCGCTCACGCGCACTGTTTCTGAATGCCCGCGCCGCGATTGAGATGGCGCCCCGGGTCGCCTCGCTGATGGCCGGGGAACTGGGAAAGAACCCCGAATGGCAGGAGCAGCAGATACGGCAGGTAACCAACTTGGCGGAGCGTTTTTTTATGATGTAGAAATGAGGACGTCGATCGGGCCGGTATCCTTTTGTGGACAGGATCGATTGTTTCTATGGACTTATGTTTTTGAATGGACGTTCCGAACAAATAGCGACGACTTGAAGGGAAAATACGATGCACATTCCTGAACATGGACGCAGTAAAGCGGAAATCATGAAACAGCTTGAATCCTACAAGGAAGGCGACCTTCCTTATCACTCCGGAAGAATCATGGCCTATGTCTATGATCCCGGCGAAGAAGTTCTGGATACCGCCCGTGAGGCCTACATGAACTACCTTTGCGAAAGCGGTTTGGACTTCACAACCTTTCCCAGTGTGATGCGCATAGAAAAAGAAGTGGTGCGCATGATCATCAACCTGCTGCGGGGCGATGCCGAAGTCGTGGGCAACATGACCTCCGGCGGCACAGAGAGTATTTTGCTGGCCATGAAGACCGCCCGGGATTGGGCGCGGGTAAACCGGCCCGAGATCAAAAGCCCGGAAATGATACTGTCCTATACCGCCCATCCGGCGTTTCACAAGGCTTGTGCCTATTTTGGCATCAAGCCGGTGCTGGTAGGCTTTGACCGGGAGACGTTCCAGGCCGATGTCACAGCCATGCGTGCCGGCATCACGGACAATACCCTGATAGTTGTGGGATCCGCTCCGGGATATGCCCAAGGCGTTATCGACCCTATCTCGGATATCGCGGCGCTTGCGCAGGAAAAGGGGCTATGGTGCCATGTCGATGCCTGTGTCGGGGGATTGCACCTTTCCATGATGCGCAAGATGGGATACCCGGTACCCGATTTTGATTTCACCATTCCCGGCGTAACCAGCATCTCCACGGACATGCACAAGTACGGCTACGCGCCCAAGAACGCCTCCGTCATCATGTACCGCAACCGGGAATTCCGGAAATATCAATTTTTTGCGTGCCTGCAGACGACCTCCTATGCCCTGATTAACCCTACCATTACCAGCAGCAAAACAGCGGGCCCCATGGCTGGCGCCTGGGCTACGTTGAATAAACTGGGTGAAGAAGGCTATCGAAAGATTGTGGCCGCGACCCAAGAAGAAACATCCAAGCTTGTGAAGGGGATCAGCGCCATAGACGGTCTGCGTGTTTTGGGAAAACCCGACATGTGCCTTTTCTCATTCACCTCCGAGACCATAAACCTGTTCCAGTTGGCCGAAGCCATGAGCCGGCGCGATTGGTATCTGCAACCCCAGTTTTCCACCCCGTTCTCTCCCTACAACCTGCACATCACCGTAAATCAGTCGTCCGTCGGCTTCGCGGACACACTGCTTTCCGATTTGCGGGCTGCAGTTGAGGAGGTGAAGAACAGTGCGGACCAGTTGGATGTCGAAGTCGTCCGCAAGCAGGTTTCTGAACTCATCTCGCAGGATCCGGAACATGCCCACGATAACATTCTCGCTCTCGGTGGAGTATCCGGCGAGGGACTTCCCGAATCCATGGTCATGATAAATACCGTGCTGGAATGCCTGCCCTATTCCATTGCGGAGGAACTCCTGACTGAATATTTAAATGGTCTCTATCAATAGACCAAAGAAGCGCTCTTCTTCTTGTATAAAGCGGTACACGTTGCATCCCCCGGGCGACGGTATGCAGGGACATAGGGAAATATGGTATTTCCGAGCGGTTAAAGTGCGACTTTTCTGCTCCCTCTGTCGAAAACTTAAAACGATAAACACGGATTTTCATTATCAGTTAAGATGGTATCCATTTCATGATACCGAGGCATAACCGA
>MTKZ01021937.1_pt1 | contig 14390 bp, 16 predicted proteins | sample 1042781 | NCBI WGS metagenome assembly MTKZ01 (sample SAMN06212207, study PRJNA360539) | anaerobic digester metagenome | biome: Wastewater treatment plant; material: sludge; isolation source: anaerobic digester fed with sludge from wastewater treatment plant | place: Denmark: WWTP Viborg ...
GGGTCTGTGTTATAGACGCCACCAGTGGTCCTAACACACCCCTAAAAGTGGGTCCATTTTTGAGCACTGCTGATATTGCTGTAATCACTAAAGGTGATATGATATCCCAGGCAGAGCGAGAGATCTTCAGGGAAAGGATTTTAGAGGTTAATCCGGATTGTAAAATAATAGAGGCTAATGGTTTGAGTGGACAGGGATGTGCTGAATTGGCTGATGAGTTTATGAAATCCCAGGAAGTTTCTCTTGACCAGGAGAAACTTCGACATTCCGCTCCACTGGCTGTTTGTACTTTATGTGTCGGAGAAACCAGAGTTAACAAGAAACATCACCGGGGCATACTGCGTCGTATTGATGGTTTCCAGAGTTATGAGGGAGAATAAATAGATTATCAGGTGTTTTAATGAGTGAAGGCCTTGTTGATATTCCTCAGCAGAATAAAGTTTTAATGTTGCTTCCAGGTTACAACTGCGGTATTTGTGGCTACGGCCGTTGTGATGAATTTGCAGGAGCACTCCTAAAAAGTAGAACACAACTTGAAAAGTGCAGGTTTCTTTATCAAGAGATTTTTCAAGAAGATCTAGCTAAACTTCAGGAAATATTAAGGGAAAACAAAGTAATTCCTGATGAGAAGAAGATCATAGGGGTTATGGATGGTTATGAAGCAGACATTATCTTAAAACCTCTTCATGGTGAAGAATCATGTAGGGAAACATTATTTCCATTTACCCGGGAGGAGATTAAAGCTGGTGAAATAATACGATACCGCCCGTTAGGCTGTCCTGTCATTCATTTTGCCAAGGTTCTGGAAGAAAATCATGGATTAATAACAGTTCATCTGGTGGGACCCTGTCATCGCATTGATTCTGAAGTTGAATTTGAATATAAAGATGTGGGAGTTTGTATGGTGGGTGGATTCCAGGGAACCATCGAAGGAGAGCTGCCCAGTGTGGGAGAAACAGTTCGCTTCTTACCACATCACTGTATGATGCAAAAAGTCCACTCTGGTGTGGTTGTTCAACTGGAAGGAAGGCGTGCAATTATTGAAGGCATCGACCTCAAAGTATGGGCACCTCCAGTTAAAGGAAATGAGTGAAGGAAGAGAAGTAATTGGCACAAGTTCGACATAAAACACATCAAGAATTGTTTCTCAATATTAATTGATGATTTTCATCTTATTTTTCCTGATAAAATGAATCAGAAACAGCATAATTATCATCAGTCAGAAAATGTTGAATATTCTGGAGTTAAAAGTAGTTTAACTACCATACCAATCAAAACAGATTACATAAGGCCTGGAGAATCTTATGATGTTATTATTGAAAGTGCTGTGAAGTTTTTAAAAGATGATGACTTTTTAGTGGTCTCTGAAACACCTTTAGCAATAGCTCAAGGCAGACTTGTTGATGAGTCAGAATTTATCCCCTCTATCAGTGCATATTTCCTGGCAGAGATATGGTCTAAGTATTTGTGGGGCTACATTTTTGGTCCTCTATTAAGAATAAAAAAAAGGACAATAAAGAACCTTAGAAGGCTTCCCCCAGAGGCTCGTTCTCATAAAGAGGTAATTTTGAAATATTATGGGTGGAAACACGCCCTTAAACCTGCTTCTGAAGCAGGAGTTGATCTGAGCAATGCACCCGGAACTTATGTTTCGTTATTGCCTCATGATCCTCAAGCTGTTACTGAGGAACTGGAAAGGAAAATTTTTGATAGATCAGGTAAAATAGTCACAGTGATGATCATTGACACTGATGCCACCTATAAAATTAGAGAAACAATGTTCACATCTCTACCTATTTCTATCCATGAGATAAAACATGATATGGGGATTTTTGCTTATCTGTTGGGTCGGCTGGGTAAGATAATTGGACCCACTCCATTGGGCATTTCTAAATCTCATAAAATAGATAATATAATTCGTATAGCTGTTGCTGCAGAGGAGTGTCAGAAAAATCATGAAAAGAGTATGGAAACAGTTTATGATATGCAAAAATTATCAGATGGAGATTTTAATGATATAACTGTGGAAATACTTGGATCCATAACTCATATGCCAGCTGTCATAGTTAGAAAATCCATTAAATCAGATTAAATAAATTTTTGACTTTGATTTTTATCAAATGAAGATTGATTAAAAAAATATAAATACTATCTGGGCCCATATAGTTAGTTAACCCATGATATTTTTGACACCCATTGATATAGCTTTACCTCAATGAACACTAGCTTAACCGTGGATTTTATTTATATGCACGAAGGGGTCTTATTAGGGGCGGAGAGAGACATTTTAGCTTTAAAAATTATAGGCAGCTAATTTACGCCGAAGCGGGTGAGAAATAATAATTAGTATTGCTTAATTTGACCTATCAATTTTATGTATGATTACTTTCTCTCTGTATCGGAGGTCTAGAATGCTTAAACTTAATGATCCTGAAATTCAAGAGTTGCTAAAAATGTCAAGACATGAAGGAGGAACTGAGATGCTTAACGATCCTAATGTGCAGGAGATTCTCATTGATGTTACAAAAGACCATGAGAACAGCATCCCCATTATCCAATGTTTATTAAATGGCAAAAACACTGATGAAGAGATAGCTGAAGAAACTGAAATCAGATTAAATATTGTTAGAAGAATTCTATACAAATTATATGATGCTGGAGTTGCCAGTTATAAAAGAAGTAAGGATCCAGAAACTCAATGGTATACTTACAGCTGGAGATTTGAAGAGGAAAAAATTGCCGAGATTATTTCCGAGAAATTCGAAAAGTTTTCTGAAGAAATACATCAATCTCTGGAATACGAAGAAGAAAACATGTTCTTTGTATGTCCCAATGGATGTCGCTATAATTTTGAAGAAGCATCTGAAAGAAATTTCATATGTCCCGACTGCAATACACGTATGGAATTTCAGGATAATTCATCAATAATTACTGAATTAAAGCAATTAAAGGAACAAATGAGCTAATCTGCTACAATATTCCTTTTCTCAATCTTTTATATTTACTGTTTTTAAGTTATTTATCCAGCATCTAAATACTGATTAAAAATAAAATACCGATTAAAGATAGTTTTTTCATCAAAATAAACCGAGGTTGGATATTTCTGAGGCAATATAGTCATTATCATTCTGCTGCGGTTTTAAAGGAATATAACTGCCATCCTCATGTTATAGAACACTCAGAAGCAGTTATGTTAAAATCAACTCATTTAGCATCAAGATTTGAACAAAATGTGGACCTGGATTTGGTCAAAGCAGGGGCCATGCTTCATGATGTAGGTCGCTCCAGGACTAACGGAATAGAACATGCTATAATTGGGGCTAATATCCTTAGAGAAAAAGGTGTTCAACCCGAAATCGTGAAAATTGTTGAAAGACATATAGGTGCCGGCATAACCCGAGAAGAAGCTGAACTGATTGGATTGCCTGCTATGGATTATTTGCCAATTACTCTTGAGGAAAAATTGGTGGCTCATGCTGATAACCTCATCCACGGAACTTTTGAGGTTGATCTTGATTTTGTAATTAGAAAATGGCAGAAGAAACTTGGGCGGAAACATCCTTCAATTCAACGAATTATTAAAATGCATACGGAATTAACAGGAGATATGGGATAATCACACGCCAAAGTAAAATTATTCAAATTAATCCCCTCTAAAAAAATGAAAGAGTATTAAGGGGTATTTATTCTTTTAATAATATCTATTTATTCCTTAAAAGCCATGGTAAGGACATATCCCATTTTTTTTAGTTCTTTCTTTAATTAAATTGTATTACTATTTTGCTCAGGCATAAAATGCATAAAAATACTGATCTAAATAAATATTATGTAGTTGATATTGATGATGGTGTTTATATGGATCAAAAAAAAATTGTGGTGTTCATAGGACCTTCTCTCACTTTAAATGATGCTCGTAAGATATTAGATGCTGATTATCATCCTCCAGTAGCTAGAGATGATATTTTAGCCTTACTCAACGATCCTCCTGACATTATTGGTATAATTGATGGGGTTTTCCACCAGAAACCCGCAGTATCCCATCGGGAGATACTTCAAGCCCTAAAAGCTGGGGTTACAGTTATAGGAGGATCTAGCATGGGGGCGCTCAGAGCTGCAGAACTTGATTACGCAGGCATGATCGGAATCGGAACAGTATACCAAAATTACAGGGATGGAAAAATAGAATCCGATGATGATGTGGCCATAGTTTTTGATCCAGTAACCCACGAACTCTTATCAGAGGCTCTGGTTAGCATGAGTTACAACTTCCGAATGGCTGAAAAAAAAGGTATCATAACACATAATGATTTTGAAAAGCTATATGAAACTGCTAAAAGTATATATTATCCTCAAAGAAATTATCTACGAGTCTTAAGAGGATCTGGCCTGGAAAAGAATAAGATCAAAAAGCTTGAAACTTTCCTGGAAGAAGAAGGAATTGATATAAAGGCAAAAGATGCTAAGAAAGTTTTAAAATATATTAAAGATTTACTTCAGTGATAATCTATGGAAATCCAAAAAAAACTAGATAGTCTAAAGTCTTTTTTCAAGGATAAAAAGGTTATTGTGGCGTTTTCTGGAGGTGCAGACAGCACACTGTTGGCATTAGTTGCTAGAGATGAAGCCAAAGATGCTATGGCGGTGATGGTGGATAATGGTGTCATGCCTCCTGAAGGTATCCATAAAGCAGAACAAATTGCTAAAAAAATTGGGATCAAACACCACACAATCACATATAACTTCTTAAAAGACTCTGAATTTGAAATAAATCCTCCAAATCGGTGTTACATATGTAAAAATAAAATATACCAGCAACTGGAGGAAATGGCATCAGATTATCATTATGACTTGGTAACTGATGGAACCAACATAACTGATCTCTTCGAAGACCGGCCGGGAATAATGGTAAATATTGAAAAAAACATTCAAACACCACTGGTTAAATATGGATTCACCTCTCAGGAAGTAAGAACAATTCTGAATGAGATGAATGTCGAATATAATCCATCAACTACTTGTTTGGCCACAAGAATCCCCACAGGGGTAATGATCACCCCCGAAATGATTAACCGCATTCACTATGCTGAGAATTTAGTAAGCGACTTAACTGGTCTTGATGTGGTTAGAGTGAGAGATAATGGAGGAATAGCACTTATTGAAGTGGGAAATCTAGAGAAAGTCTTGGACAAAGGGTTATTAAATCATTTAGGCGCTGAATTGAAAGCTATTGGTTTTAAAAAGGTGAGTATGGACATTGCTAGTCATGGAGATTCAGGAAAGGAGATGGTTGTTTACAAGCCATGTAAAAATGAAAAAAATAGAATAATGTTGGAAATTGAACTTCCATACAAGTTAAACATCCCAGAATCTTGCCATGAACTTGAAACTATGGGTGAAGTGAAATGTTCTCCTCAGATGGGCATAGCAATGTTAGAGATTGATGGTAGAAATATCACAATCTTCGAGAAGGGCAAAATAGTTGCCAGGAGAGTAAAAGATCAGAAAGATGCTCAAAGTTTGTTGATAAGAGTTATGCCGTGTATACGTAGGCAGAAATAAGAAAGTGAATAAAATAATAAAAAATAAATTAGAATTAGAAATGTATTATCAATCGATTTTTTTCATATCTCCTGATGCACATTTTCTTTAACCTTGCGTCTAAACGAGGTGAGTTTCTTGAAGAATCCTCGGTCATCGTTTCCGGATAGGATAATAACATCTCCTTCCACTTTTAAAACTTCACCATCAGCTTCAATGTTTTCAATTTCTACTGTGATCTCCGACGCATCTTCAAGGGTATCATTGGCAGTGTAAGTGTAATCTAAAACCAGTTTATCATGGGGATGAACCTCTTGCAGGGCCCTTTTAATGTTTAGTTCCATTATGTTGAAGAATGTTTCCAGTTGTGGATTTCCTTCCCACCATAATGTGGCCATGATAAATTGGAGGTTTATATCCTTTATTGACACGTCCCCTCCTTTCTTGCCCACAATACGAATAATTTCAGGATTGGATATTATTTTAAGGATTGGTTGGGGGATAGATGTTGTTTCAGACATTTTAATCATTAATTCTACTTAATAATGGATTTAATGAGGTCGCTTGCCCTTACCAATCCAACCAGTTCTCCTTCTACGTCAATGACTGGCATTTGTTCAATATTCCTTTGACGCATTTTGTTGGCACAATCTTTCACAGCAGTTTTGGTGGTTACTATGGCCAAGTCACTTGTCGCAACATCTTTCACCTCTTTATCAGAGAATTGAAGATGATTTTTAATGACATAAAGAACGTTTTTACTATCCCAGGACCATTTATCCCCTTCTGTCCCAACGGAGGTGTTATGCACAGTCTGTTCGGATACTACTTCACTTTCATCTAAAAAATCAGTTTCAGTTAATATGCCTGATNNCTAAGGGCTAAAATGACCTTCAAATTAAAATAACGCATAATCTCAAAGGCTACTTTAAGGGGAGTTCTCTCCCATGTGGTTGGCACACTGCGGAGCATGTATTTTTCTGCAGGATCATCAATATCCATTTTCCACAAGGCTTTGTTAATAAGGTCTGATGCGGTAACTAACCCTACTAATTCTTCTTTATCAACAACAGGTACTCTTCGGATATGATTTTTTGCCATTTTTCGGGCAGCATCCTCTATATCATCTTCAGGACCTACAGTTATCATTTCCCTGGTCATTATAAGAGCAATTTGTTCTTCATCAGGGTTTTCTACTAGATCGGTTCTGGTTAATATGCCAACCAGTTTCCTGGTTCCTTTTTTTACTACGGGTAATCCGGATACGTTGTGTTTTCGCATTAGTTCCAGTGCGTTTCCACGATTTCCAGGTACTTGGATGAAGTGTATTTCCTCTGACATTATGTCCTTTATCTGCATTGTTTCACCAGCCATGAGCTGCAACTAAAAAGAATATTAAAAAGATTTTTTGTTCAGTGAACTGCTAAAACTGGGCATTTCGATGATCTAACCACTTTTTCTGTAACACTGCCCAGTAAAAATCGGTCTAAACCATGTTTTCCAGAAGTTCCCATAACCACCAGATCGATATCTTCATTTTCAATGGTCTTGAGAATTGATTCTGCGGGTGAGCCTTCTTCAGTTTTTTGAGTTATTTTAACATCTTCAATTTTTGATTCGTCTTCGCTTTGTGATATCATTTCTGATATTCTTTCAAGTGATCTCCTACCTTCTTCCTTTAGCATTTCTTTAATTTTTACTATGAGGTCTTCTGCGGGGAGTCCTACTAATGAAGATGTTTCAATAACATTTAAAACTATGATTTCAGCGCCGCTTCTACTTGCTATCCAGATAGCATGTTTAGCCGCATTTTCGGCAAATTTTGAACCATCTGTTGGCAATAAAATTTTCTGGTACATTTGTTTCACCTTAGGTATATTAATTTACCATCTGTCACGAGACCTATTATGTTTTTCGATTCAGTGCGGTTTATCAGAGACAGTACAGGGTTGTCTGACAACTGTTCTACAATCATAATATCTGCCAACATACCCTCTTGAAGACATCCAATATCCATGTTCAGGGCCTGACCAGCGTTAACTGTTGCCATTTTCAATATTTCTACTGGGGGAAAATACTCTTTATAAAAAACTCTTGTCAATTTTAGGGCGTATTCCATCTCTCTAAACATGTTCGGGGAATTGAACATCAAATTATCTGTTCCCAAAAGTAGATTAATTCCCCGGGCCCACATCTCTTTTATGGGTGGTATCCCAACAGAAAGAGCACCATTGGAACGGGGGCAACAAACCACAGCTTTCTTCCCCTCCATTAAAAGATCTAAATCACTATTCAGTGGTGCTGTTAAATGGATTAGAATGTCAAACTTACTATCCAGAGCTCTTTCCACTTCTGTTTTCCCAGTGTATTTAAGAGAATTTCTCTGCAGTTGCTCATATTCAGCAGCATGAATTGCAGAGATTTTACCTGCCCTGGCGCATGTATCAGTTATTATTTCCACTACTCTATCATCAAGTTCTCCAAAACCACTTAAACCAACACCATCGGAGTATTTAAGGAGTTCAAGGGAATTTTTCCTTATTTCTGATGCAAAATCAGCATTGAGATGTTCAGCCCCCGTTTTGAAAGACGGGTGTTTGATAAAAGAATCATGGCGTCCCAGAACAATTTTTCGGATAGGGATGTCGGTGCTTGCTTTTTCAATCTGTTCAATGCCTTTAACTCCTCCTTCTCTAAAATCAACCAGAGTAGTCGTTCCTGTTTCAAGCATTTCCTTTAAGGAACTCCTCATGGAACGAATGATATTATGGGGCTCTGTTTTAGTAAGTAATTTGTGTTTCAGTCCGTTTGGAGGTTTCACAATATTTTCAATGGGTACTCCATCTCCAATATCTTTAGCTATAGAATCCCCCAAGTGCACGTGGCTGTTGATCAATGATGGGGATACTATGCATCCTTTGGCATCTATTTCCCGCCCACCAGAAGCGTGGGCTGAGATTTCCACAATAACATTATCTTTAATGAGAATATTAGCTTTTTTTGGCTCCATTTCTGGGCCATATAGCACCAAGCCGTTTTTGATGTTAAGCATACACAGAAAAATATGTTTTAGGGATATTTATCATTAACTTAAAATTGTAGTGGATTGGTATAATGATGGAATGAAAATAAATTTGGGGTAGAAAGTTGATTTAATAAATATGGTAAAAAGAACAATTTTTTAAAAATTAAACGTATTTATGGTATTCTTTTAGGGATTTGACCCCAATTTTTCCTTTTTCCACATTTTCAATGGCGTTTAAAGCTGCTCTTGCTCCGGCAAGTGTGGTTACATAGGGTATTCCTAGCTCAACAGCCATTCTCCGGATGTAATACCCGTCATCTGCTGATTGTTTGCCAGAAGGAGTGTTAATTATCATGTCCACTTCGCCATTGAGAACAGCGTCACGAATATTAGGTGATTCCTGACTGACCTTACGTATGATATTGATTTCTATTTGATCCTTTACTGCTTTCGCAGTCCCACGGGTGGCTATTAATTCAAAACCAAGTTTTTTTGCCTTTTTCACAATGTCCAGAATTTTGGACTTGTCCTGATCCCTAACACTGATGAAGATGGTACCTTTTTGTGGGAGATCCATGCCTGCCGAAAGTTGTGCTTTATAGTATGATATTCCAAAGTTTGAATCTATACCCATGCTTTCCCCAGTTGATTTCATTTCAGGTCCCAGGATAGAATCGGCTTCCGGAAGTTTAATGAAGGGGAATATGGATTCTTTTACAGCAACATGATCTATTTTTACTTCATCTTTCAGTCCAAAGTCTTTTAGTTTCTTTCCCATCATTAATTCAGCAGCTATCTTTGCTAGTGGGACACCAACCGCTTTGCTGACGATAGGGACAGTTCTACTTGCCCTTGGGTTTGCTTCCAGGATGTAAACTTTTGGTTTGTCCTCCTCATCCATTTTAACTGCATATTGAATGTTCATAAGCCCCACCACATCAAGTTCGAGAGCTAACTTAATGGTATGTTCTTTAATGGTCTTTAGAACATCTTCAGGAATGCTTTGTGGAGGTATAACGCAGGCAGAATCTCCGGAGTGCACTCCAGCCTCTTCGATATGTTCCATAATCCCTCCAATGAAGACTTCTTCTCCATCAGACAGAGCGTCAACATCTATCTCAATGGCATCTTCCAGGAACTTATCCACCAGGATGGGATGTTCGGGAGATATTCGAACAGCTTCTTTCATATACTCTTTGAGTTCATTATCATCGTAGACGATCTCCATGGCTCGGCCCCCTAAAACGTAAGATGGCCGCACCAAGACCGGGAATCCAATTTGTTCAGCTGCTTTCCGCGCTTCTTCAAATGAAAAAGCAATTCCATAATCTGCCTGTGGTATTTCCAATTTATTAAGAACTTTAGTAAATCTTTCTCTATCTTCAACTCGATCTATACTCTCATGAGGTGTTCCGAGTATACGTACTCCTTCATGGGCCAGAGGAACCGCAAGATTTATTGAAGTTTGCCCTCCGAACTGAACCACCACTCCATAGGGTTTTTCCTTGTTTATAATACTCATAACATCTTCTAAGGTGATGGGTTCGAAGTATAGTTTACTGGATATGTCGTAATCAGTACTCACTGTCTCAGGATTGTTGTTTATAATAATGGTCTCAATACCATCTTCTTTCAGAGCCATCGCTGCGTGAACACAGCAGTAATCAAATTCTATTCCCTGACCAATACGAATAGGTCCAGCACCTATAATAATAACCTTTTTCTTATCAGAAACTATTACTTCATCTTCTTCTTCATAGCAACTATAATAGTAGGGGGTTTGGGCTTCAAACTCTGCTGCACAAGTGTCTACCATTTTATATGTGGGAATAATTCCTTCTTTTTCCCTAGTTTTCCTTATTTCTTCTTCTTTCAGGCCGGTTATATCTGCAAGTTTACGGTCTGAAAAGCCCATTTTTTTAGTTTTAAGCAATATCTGAGGATCAAAAATGTTTTCTTTATTAATTTTTTTCTCCCAATCTACGATATTGAGTATTTTATGAAGGAAAAAAGGATCAATATTGGTAATTGAATGGATCTCGTCAATCTTCATCCCGGACTTAAGGGCACTGTAAATCTGGAAAAACCGATCATCAGTTGCATTCTTGAGTTTTTCATCATCAAATTCAACATCATCAAATCCGTAACTGCCCACATCCAGGCTACGGATAGCTTTGTGGAGAGATTCTTCTAGAGTTCTTCCAATGGCCATTACTTCTCCAGTAGACTTCATCTGAACCCCAATTTCTCTGCTGATGCCTTTAAATTTGTCAAAAGGCCAGCGTGGCACCTTACTTACAATGTAATCTATGCTGGGTTCGAATGAGGCGGGTGTTTCCTTGGTAATATCGTTCTTGATCTCATCTAAGGTCATGCCAACTGCAATTTTTGCTGATATTTTAGCTATGGGATATCCGGTAGCCTTAGAAGCCAATGCACTGCTACGGCTCACCCTAGGATTTACTTCAATAACTTTATACTCGCCTGTAAGCGGGTGAACAGCAAACTGTATATTACAGCCTCCCCTTATTCCCAGGGCACGTATAATCTTGATGGAAGCATTTCTGAGTTGTTGATTGTCTTCATCAGAAAGGGTTTGTGCTGGGGCCACCACTATACTTTCTCCAGTGTGAATACCCATGGGGTCAATGTTCTCCATGTTACACACAATGATGCAAGTATCATTTCTATCACGCATAACCTCGTATTCAAATTCCTGCCAGCCCAGCACGGACTGATCAATGAGTACTTGGTTAATATAACTCATTTCTAATCCTCTGGTGGCAATTTCTTCTAATTCCTGGTCATTATGGGCGACTCCACCCCCAGTTCCACCCAGAGTAAATGCGGGTCTGACAATAACAGGATAACCTATATCTTCAACTGCTTTAAAGGCTTCATCCAATGATTCAACAGCTTTAGCCTTAGGAACAGGTTCATTAAGATTTTTCATGAAGCTGTCAAAAAGGTCACGGTCTTCCACGTTCTTAATGGTCTGGATTGATGATCCTATTACCTTCACCCCATCCAATGCACCTATTTTATCCAGGCCAGTAGATACATTCAGTCCAGTTTGTCCCCCCATGGTAGGTAAGATAGCGTCAGGTTTTTCCTTTTTGATGATCTGAGCCACAATCTCAGGGGTTAATGGTTCCACATAAACCTCATCTGCCATGTCTACATCTGTTTGGATGGTGGCGGGGTTACTGTTAACCAGCACAGTCTCAATACCCTCTTCTTGAAGGGATTTGCAGGCTTGGGAACCTGAATAATCGAATTCAGCAGCCTGACCTATTTGTATAGGTCCTGAGCCAATAATGAGTACTTTATTAATGTCTTTATCCCGTGGCATTTCTAATCCTCTTTTATTCAATTAATGGCTATTTTTTGTTTAATATAATTATATCATTAAAATATACTCTTCAATACTTCTTAATATCTTCTAAAAAGTGGTCGAAGTGGTAATCAGTATCATTAGGGCCCGGTCCAGCCTCAGGATGGTACTGAACACCGATTATTGGAAGTTCCTGGTGTTCTACGCCCTCAACCGTATTATCATTTAGATTAATCTGGGTTATTTCTATTGGTAGGTCTTCACATGAATTCCCATCAATAGCAAAGCCGTGATTCTGTGAAGTAATCGATATTTTACCAGATTTCAGGTCTTTAACTGGTTGGTTAGCTCCCCTATGGCCAAATTTCATTTTGTAAATCTTTGCTCCAAAGGCTAACGAAATTATCTGCTGTCCTAAACAAATGCCAAAAATTGGGAGTTTTTCAGAAAGTTTTTTCACAATTTCTATGCCTTCTTTTACTCTGCTAGGATCTCCTGGGCCGCTTGAGACTAAGAGGCCATCTGGCTCATAATCTAATACTTCTTCTGGTGGTGTATTGTAGGGTAACAAAACCACACCAATTTCTCTTTTCAAAAGTTCATTTATACTGTTATTTTTTACACCATAGTCCATGATGACCGCTCTATTTTTGTATTCTTCCCCTAAAATATGGGGTTTAGTTACTGATACTTTATCTACCAGGTCAATATCCTCAATTCTGGGCTGCGCTCTGGCCATAGCAAGAAGTTCTTCATTTTCTACTTCTTCTGTAGCCAGAGCCCCCCTCATGGTTCCATGCCTGCGGATTTTTAGAGTTAGGGCCCGGGTGTCGATTCCGCTTATTCCAGGAATTTTATTTTCATCTAAAAAATCGGATATGTTCTGTTCACTTAGTCTGTGAGATGGATATCTGGTTTCTTCTCTTACTATGAATCCTTCTACTTTTATTTCGCCTGACTGGAACCAATCCTTTGATATTCCATAATTACCCTGCAGAGGATAGGTTGACATTAAAATATTGCCTTTGTAGGAGGGATCAGTAAGTGATTCAACGTATCCAGTCATTCCGGTTGCAAATACAACTTCTCCTGTTTTAATAGTGGAATAACCAAATCCCTCTCCTTTAAGTATTGTGCCATCCTCTAGAGCTAATTTAGCCACTTGTTTCATTCAATCACCATGTATGATTATTATGTGCTGATTTTAGGTGTATTTGTTATTTTTTAAATTATGTTTATAAAAGTGATTTTAGGTTTTTTCGGATTTATTCTGCACTTCGCTTTCTTCTAATTCCAGAAATTTGTCCATGATCACGGCGTCTTCACCGTCTTCATAGTAATTAATTACTGGTGTTCTCTCGACAAAACCCATATTTCTATAGAATTTACGGGCGGCATGATTACCTTTTCTAACCTCGAGACGTATATTTTTCACATTATACTTTTTAAAGATCTCTTGGGCAGTTTCTACCAATTGGCTTCCAATTTTTTTTCTCTGATATTTTTTATCCACTGCAATGGAGATAATGTGACCGTCATTTTCAAATCTGATCCAAAATATAATATATCCTACTACCATATTATCTTGCTGGGCCACTAAAAATCCGGCTCCCAAATTGTAAATATCTACCAGAACATTGGCAGGATAAGGGTCATTAAATGATTTTAATTCAATTTCCAGGACTCTTTTTATGTCTGGACGTTTGAATTCTCTTATTATCATGAATATCTCCAGTTAACGATGTGATTGCATGTGGAATGATTTTACTGAGTATATCATCAAAAATTACTCTATTAGTCCATTAATTGTGGAAATTGGGGTCGGAAACTTTCTAAAGGTGGCCCTTTACTTGAGGCAACATCCTAAGGTCAATATTATCATGACGGATATTAAACCTTACCATGACCAGATCATCTTAGATGATATTAGACAACCTGACTTAAAAATATATAAGGATGCAGGACTTATCTACTCCATAAGGCCCCCAGAAGAATTACACCCCTATCTGGAGAATCTTTCAAACATTACAGGGGCTGATCTAATAATAAAACCACTTTCAACTGATTTTATCAATACTCGGAAGAAGATGGATTTGATTAATTATAAAAAAGCAGTTTTTTATAAACGCAGTTTCAAATAATAACTTTGTCCAAATGGGGACATGTTAAAAAATCATATTAAATATAGAAAAGATCATAATTAATTTTTGTATATATCAAGCTTTTAGGTGTGCATTAATCATGAAATGGAAGAATTTAAGTGCAGACGAAACCTTAAAAACTCTGAATTCCAGTATAAAAGGATTGACTAATTCTGAAGCTCAAAAACGCCTCTTAAAACATGGTAAAAATGAACTGGTGGAAGAAAAAAAGGCTGGACCAGTACAAATATTTCTGGGCCAGTTTATGGACATCCTCATCCTCATCCTGATCATAGCAGCCATTGCCGCTTACTATGTTGGGGATACTTTGGATGCAATTGTCATACTAATT
>MTKZ01058953.1_pt1 | contig 14376 bp, 14 predicted proteins | sample 1042781 | NCBI WGS metagenome assembly MTKZ01 (sample SAMN06212207, study PRJNA360539) | anaerobic digester metagenome | biome: Wastewater treatment plant; material: sludge; isolation source: anaerobic digester fed with sludge from wastewater treatment plant | place: Denmark: WWTP Viborg ...
GATGGAAGGCCAGATCTGATCGCCCTTGCCGGTCACAAGAGGGGACTCGATGCCTGTAGAGAGATTCTTTACATAGATATCGCCGTTGCCATCCCTGTAATCGGTCCAGACCACATTGTTCCCGGAGGCCTGGGGATAGAGCTGATCCCATTCGCCGCTGGAGATAGGTCTCTCCGCTCTGGTGAAGAAATCAAAGCCGAAGATATTCCAGTTGCCTCTGCGGTTATCGCTCCAGACCATCATGCTGCCGTTGGTGCTGGGAAAGTCGGTGGATAAGAGGAGCATGGGATCGGACTCGATATATCTCATCTTGGTTTGGGTGAATCCATGGCTATTGTCCATCCAGACTATCTTGTCCTGGCTTATGATCTTGGATGGGCTGTAGGGCTTAACCCGCTCCGGATCGCCCTTGCCGTCGTTTGGAGCCTGGACCAGAGGAAGGGTTGAAATGGGAATCTCAACATTTTTTACTAAATCATAAAGATAAATATCCGGATCTCCGCCCCTCTCGTCCAGCCAGGCCACATACCGTCCCGAGACACACGGCGAGCCCTGGTTGGCGGAATTGGTGACGATGGCCCGCTCCACTCCAGTGCTCAGATTGTAGGAATAGATATCCCAGTTGCGAACGCTGCTGTCGGGAACATTTCTGCCGTCCGCCCAGACTACANNTGTCCCCGCTGATCCAGGCCTGGATCTGGTTCGCGGCTTCGGTGCAGATGGCCGTCTCCTCATTGCTGGTCAGGTTGTAGAGGTAAATATCCCACTTTCCGGTTCGCTTGTCCGCCCAGACCAGCCTCTCTCCGCTTATTATGGGGGAGAGCTTGCCTCCCTGGCTGTCGGTCAGCTTCCGCTCTTCTTCCCGAGAGATGTCATAGATATAGATCTGGTCATCACCGGTGTCATTGGACAGCCAGACCACATAATTGCCTTCGATCATGGGATATCTGTGATCGGTTGCCCCCTCGGTGATCTGCACCTCTTTCTTTGTCTGGAGGTCGTAGAGGTATACCTGGAGATGGCCGTCCCTCTTGTCGGTATATATGACCCGGTTGCCGCTGACATCGGGGCTGCTGTGGTCTATCTGATCATCGGTTATGGCCAGCTCCTCGTCTTTGGTGATATTGTAAAGATAGACATTGTAGTTGCCGTTGCGGTTGTCCGTCCAGACGATGCTGCTCTCAGAAAATGAGGGATTGGTCTGGTTGTAGGGGCCNNTTGCCTATGGGGATGTCGGCCAGGACCTTGAGGTCGAACATATAAATATCCGGGTCTCTGGTCCCTTTGCGGAAGTCCGACCAGACCACACCCCGCTCTCCGATATCCGGCTCCATCTTGATGCTGCCGGGAGCGAGGAACTTCTCATTCCCGGAGTTGATATCATAGAGGATGATGTCCGTTACATTGCTCAGGAAGACGATAGACTGGCCATAAACGCGTGGATCGGTCTGGATGCCGGATCGGTTGAGAGTGGTGGTCTTCCTGGTTTTCAGATCCATAAAGGCGATGTCCGGCTCCCCGGTGCGGTTGTCAGCCCAGGCCAGGATGTTGCCGGAGATGGCAGGAAAGGACTGGTCGCCGGGGCCGGTGGCGACGGCAGACTCGCTGCCCGATTTGATATCATAGAGGTAGATATCAAAATCTCCGGAGCGCTTGTCCATCCAGGTGATGCTATCCCCATCGATCTGGGTCTCGATCTTCTCCTCCTGACCGGTGGAGACGATCTTCTCCTGGCCGCTGGTCAGGTCATGGAGACGGATGCTATAGCTGCCATCGCGATCGTCGGACCAGACCACATTATCCCCGCTTATGTCCGGCTGGGTCTGGTTGCCCTCCGCCGCAATGACTATGGATTCGGTTCGGTTGACGGCATCATAGAGGTAGACGTCCCCGTTGCCCCCTCTCATGTCCTGCCAGACTATGCGCTCGCCTGATACCGCCGGATTGATCTGGAAGAAGGGATTGATGCAGACCCATCTCTCCAGTCCCGTCTCCAGATCGTACATGAATATGTCGAAGTTCCCGCTCTGGTTATCGGACCAGGCCACTATATGCCCGTCTATAGAGGGCTGAATCTGCTCCGATCCCAACTTTATCACAACGGGCCGCTCTTTGCCGTACTCCACCCCGCCGGCTGCTCCTGCACAGAGGAGGGCCGTGGTGATGATCATAATGAAGGTTGCCTTGTGCATCATATCACTCTGCAATGGACTCAAGATCTCTTTGCTCCGTTCTCGTCTGCTGACTGTGCCGAACTGGTATAAGGAGTTTTCTCGACGTTTGTCGTTGCCCGGTCCGGCCAAGAAAGCTATATCAATTCCGGCGGCGCTGCCGGAGATCATGAGAATTGGCGAGCATCAGTTCGCAGAGCATATCCGCCGGTTTAAGAATGTGCTGTACCTATGCCATCGCAATGCCGATCCTGACGCTATAGGCAGCAGCTTTGCCCTGGCCCGGGCCTTCGGGGGGAGCATAGGAGCGGTGGACGATCTGAGCCGCACCGGGGCATCCCTGGCTCAGGTCATCGGTGCTGATCTGCTCATCGATCCGGCATTCGAGGAGTACGATCTGGTGGTCTTGGTGGATACATCGGTGGCCATGCAGGTTGGCCAGAGGCGGCCGGCCTGCTACGGCCTGGTAGATCACCATCTCGATGCCGGGCTCTTGGATCAGGCCCTCTTTTACATCCAGAGGCCGGCCGGCTCCACAGCGGAGATCGTCTGGAATATTCTAAAAGCGAGCGGCATAAAGCCGGGCCGGGAGGCGGCCCTGGGCCTTCTGGCAGGCATGATCTCCGATACCGGCCGCTTCAAGCGGGCCAGCCCGGAGGCTTTTGCTGCTGCGTCAGAGATTTTGGCGGTGGGAGGATTCGATTACCAGGAAGCTTTAGAGTCGCTCTCCATCCCCTCCAGCCTGTCCCAGAGGATAGCCGTCCTCAAGGCCGCCTCCCGCTGCAAGGTGGAGCGACAGGGCCACTGGCTCATAGCCTGGACATCGGTCAACTCCTTCGAGGGCTCAGCTTCAATGGCCCTGCTGGAGCTGGGTGCTGATGTGGCCCTGGTGGCGGGAAGGCACGGCAGCAAGGTGCGCATCAGTGGCCGGTCCGGCCGGGAGGCGGCCAGGAGGGGCCTGAACCTGGCCGAGGTCTTGGGCAGCACGGCAAGGGAGTTTGCAGGGGAAGGAGGAGGCCACCGGTCTGCTGCCGCTATGGAGGCGACTGGAGAGGCAGCCGCGATCCTGGCTGCCTGCCGCAGGAAGGTGGCAGCCAGCCTGCTCCGGGAGCCTGCGCCTTAGGAGGAGCTGCTTCTCCCCGGACTCTGCTCCCTCCGGCCTGAATCATGAGGGATAAAGGAGCAATACTCTGCCCACTCCAATTTGATCTTCTAGCTCTGGCGGGAGCGAGCCGCCGCCTTTTTCAGAGCTTCGATGCCTGGAAGGGGCTCGCCGGAGAGGTAGGTGATGGAGGCCCCGCCGCCCATGCTCACATGGGAGAACTTGGACTCCAGATCAAGCTGCTCGATAGCGGCTACGCTGTGGCCTCCCCCGGCTATGGAATAGCTGGAGAAGGTGGCAGCCTTAAGCAGTTCGGATGTGCCCAGCTTGAACTTCTCCTGCTCGAAGATTCCCGTGGGGCCGTTGAGCACAGTGACTTTGGCCTCTTTTAAAAATTTGGAGTAGCTGACGATGGTCTCCAGGCCAATATCGGCTATAGGCAGGGGCGCAGGCAGCTTGTCCACTGAGACCTCCACCCGCTCACCATTCTGGTTCAAGGCCACATCCGATGGCAGGACGATCTTGTCCGGATACTCCTGGAGCAGCTTTGCTGCAATTGGTATCTGCTCCAGGTACTCCTGATCCTCCACGAACTTGCGGTTGGCTTCACCCACATCGATCCCTTTTGCCATCATGAATACCGTGGCCACCACTCCCGAGGTCAGGATCTTATCCGCTCCGCCCCGGGAGAGGACATTCTGGGTCACCTTGATGGAGTCATCCGCCTTGGTGCCGCCCAAAGAGAAGACTGTGGGATGCTCATTTCCCCGGAGGCCCCGGTCAAGAGCAGTGATCTCCCGATCCATCAGAATTCCAGCAATGCTGGGCAGAACCTCGGTAAATCCCACCACGGAGCAGTGAGAGCGATGGGATACGGCAAAGGCATCGTTAACAAAGAGGTCGAAGAGCGGTGCCAGCTTCCGGACCATATGGCTCTTGGCATGGTCTGCGGGGCTGCGGTTCATATTCTCTTCAGCATAAAAACGGGTGTTCTCCAGAAGAACGACCTCCCCCGGCCGGAGCGATTTTATGGAGTTCTGGGCGTGTGAACCGAATATGTCGTCGATGTAAGACACATCCCGGCGCAGAAGCCTGGTCAAGAGCCGGGCATGAGCCTCGAGAGTGGTATAATCCTTCTTTCCCGCCCGGCTCTGATGGGCTATGATGGTCACCCGACAGTCCTCCAGAGCGCGAAGCGTCTCCAAGTGGCTCTTGATGCGCTTGTCATCCAGTATATTTCCGCTGGGGTCCATGGGGGAGTTGAAGTCCACCCTTAACAGGATCCTTTTATTATCGAGCGTGACGTCATCCAATGTGAGATAATCCTTCAAATCGAATCCTCCCGGTTGAAAAAGAGGTTGACACAAGCAATATATAGCCGTTGCTGATTTGAAAAATCAGGGGCAGGGCTATGCTAAATGAGAGCTAAAGCATCATTTGGACATCCGATTAAAAAGAGGGTTTGCCGGAGCGGCATCAGCCCTCTGCCGGCATGAATCAGCCTCTGCTGCCGGGCTCAAGACATTAGCATCAAGCACCCGGCCAGAAATCCGGGATAAGAATGGCTCAGCATCTCATCCAGGAGACTATGCAGGTGACGCTCTTCCGTCTTTCAGGCTCCGGCCAGGGCAAGGTAAAGGTTCCAGACACCTGTGGCCACAAAGTTCACCGCCACCGCCCCCAGGATCAGCCCCATGATTCTGGTCATGACCATTATCCCAGTGATGCCAAGAGCCCGATCGATGTTCTCGGAGAATTTAAGGATCACATATGTGGCCAGGAAGGTGAAGGCTATGGCCAGCAGCACCAGAGCCTTTTCGGCGTAGCTTACTGCTGCTCCCATCAAGACCACCACTGTGGTTATGGCCCCCGGGCCGGTGAGAAGTGGTATTGCCAGGGGAAATATGGAGACATCATCCCTTTGATTGGCATCCCTGAGTTCGGCCTGGGTGACCTTCTTCTCCTGGTGCACCCCTCGCAGCATATCTATGGCAACCAGGAATAGAAGCACCCCGCCTGCTACTCTCAGGCTGTCCACGGTGATGCCGAACAGGCGCAGCAGGGCATCTCCGGCTAAAGAGAAGAGCATGGCCACGGCAAAAGCGACCAATGTGGAGCGCCTGCATATGCGTCTTCTCTCCGAGGGGCTGAGAGATGAGGTGAGGCCGACATAGACCAGGGTGGCCTCGATGGGATTGACTATCACGAATATGGTGGCAAAGACATAAACAAAGTAAAGCAGCAGATCATTGGACGGCATTCTTAGAGGAGCCCTCTTCTCCGGTCTTTTCCAGTCCGGGAATAAAAGACCTCCCGCCATAAATAGCTCCTGGGTGGGGCTGAGTTTTGACCTTTCCCGGATGTGCCACGGTTCAGATGGTGTAAGGAATGGAATTTTATACCGCTGGGCAGACCATATGCTCTCATGAATGGAGTGCCCCCAGAGCGGTTGAGGCTTGTAGCCTGGATTTCTGTGCTTATTCTGATGGCGGCTGGCGGCTCGAATGCTACGGTCGCTGTGCATCAGGGAGAGAGAATCCAGGCGGCCATAAACTCGGCCTCTTCCGGTGAGAGGATCGAGGTATATGCTGGAGAGTACCGGGAGAAGCTGGTTGTGGACCGGCCCATAACTTTAAAGGGCATGGCCTGGGAGGGCCGCCAGCCACAGGTGGAATCGGATGACGGCTCGGCCATAACCATCAAGGCGGCAGGGGTCGTTCTGGATGGCTTCTCGGTGCAGAGCGCTGGCGGATGGAGCGGCGATGCGGGGATACTGGTGCTCTCAGATGACAATGTCATCCGCAACAATACCGCCCGGGGCAGCGGTAATGTGGGAATTCTCCTCCTGGGGGCAGGCAACAATACCATCACCGGAAATTTAGTTTGGGCCAACGGCAGAGAGGGACTGCTTCTCAAGAACAGCAGCGGCAATTTTATAGAGAGAAATCAGATATCCAAAAACCGCATCGGGCTCAGGCTGGAAGGCAGCCATGGCAATAGGGTTCTGGGCAACTCCTTTCTTGACAACCAGTTCGAGGCCATGAACCTGCAAGAGAGCCAGGGCAATATCATCCAGGCCAATTTAGCCCGGGGCAGCGAGTCGGCTCTGATCATGGACGGCTGCCGGGATAATCTTGTCAGGTACAATGATTTCCTGGAAAACGAGAAAGGGATTTACCTCAGCTTCCGGGAAGGGAGCAGCGGCATCTCGGCGGGAAAGGACGGAGTGGTCATATCCTATAGCGCCGTGCCGGCGGAGGAGGCGGCAGACTGCAACAACTCCATCTATGGCAATAACCTCTCCAACCGGGAAAACGCCCGCGACGACAGCCTCAACCGCTGGGATGACGGCAGCATGGGAAACAACTACAGCGATTTCAATGATCCAGGAGAAGGATGCCGGGGAGCTGGCAGGATCTGCGATAAAGAGCGGGCCATACCGGGCGGGCCCAGCGTAGACCGCTATCCTCAGGGGGCGCCGGTCCCGGTGCCGGGCCGGATTGAGGGCAAAAGCGGAGCGGCCATGCTTCTCTCGGCCAAAAGCTATCTTCCCCGGGCCAGGATGGATCTGAATTACACCCTCCCCTCCCGCCAGGAGGCATGGCTGGGCCTGGCGGATGGGGCTGGCCAGGCGGTGGCTGAGGATTATCCTCTAAGCCAGAACGCCACCGGGGACCTGCAGATTGCCGCTCCCGAGATGGAGGGCGCCTACCGTCTGCTGATGAAGGATGAAAACAAAACCCTCCTTCTCACCCTGCCCTTCAATGTCAGCCTGCCGGCAATCAAAGCCGGGCCGGAGACGGTTTTCACCTGCGAGAAGATAATAGTGGACTATTCCGGGGCAAGCGGCGGGGAGGAGGACTGGATAGGCATGTACTCCGATTCGGGCAGCCTGATCTCCCGCCAGAGTCTGGGCGGCAGGGATAAGGGGAGGGTGGAGCTCTCTGCTCTGGATCCGGGAAGCTACGTCTTCCGGCTGCATGGGGAAGAAGGCGGAGCGGCTCAGGCGGAGAGCGGCAGGGTGACGGTCAAGGAGAACCTGGGCAAGAAGGTCACGGCCGAGCCGGCCCAGGTTTCGCCGGGGGGGCAGGTCACAGTCACCTTCTGGGGAGCCTCCCCCTCGGGAAGCAGTGTCATAGGCATGTACGGCATAACCAGGCCGGACAAGTTCGACCTGGGCAAGAGGCCGACGGGCGGGCGAAGCTGCGGCAGCATGGTCTGGACGGCTCCGGCTGAGCCGGGGACATACGACTTCCGCCTCTTTGAGGACGATATCAACAGAAACCTCATGGCCCAGAGCAATGCTGTTACCGTCATCTGAACTGCTCCGGCCCCGCATCTTCCTTTTTTTGCCAAGGATCATGGATTTATGGAAAGAGATCCATCGCTCCGGGCATGGATCTTGAGAGCAAGGCCAGGCTCATCGCTGTGGGAACGGTGAGGCTGGAGGGGCCGCATCCCGGAGAGCGAGCCTCCACCGCCGGCCCCGGCGCAGGCGGCCAGTCCATCTTCTTTCAGTCCGGGCCGCATATGGTGCGGCTATCGGTGACAGACGACTCCCCTCTGCGCCTGGAGAGCCGCCCCGATGGAGCGGCCATAGTCCAGGATGGCCGGGAGCTGGCCAGGGGCAGGCTGGTGCAGCCTCTCCTGCACTGCCCCGGCCAGGCCTACCTGACAATCTCGGAGAGGTGCATCTACGACTGCAAGTTCTGCGCCGTGCCCCTGCTGAAGGGGGGGATCAAATCTCAGGAGACGGTTTTCCGGATGGTGGAGGAGGCGGCAGAGACCGGCAGCATGCAGGCCATCTCCCTGACCAGCGGGGTGGAGATCTCGCCGGAGCATGAGGGGGAGAAGGTGGCGACAATGGTCCGGGAGCTGCGCCGCTTCGGCGTTCCTATCGGCGTCTCCATCTGCCCCTATCCGGGAGTGAACCGGCTGCTCCGGGAGGCGGGGGCGGCGGAGGTCAAATACAACCTGGAGTGCGGCGACAAAGATCTATTCCGGCAGGTCTGTCCGGGCATGTCCTATGAGGCGATCATGGATGCCCTGGTGGAGGCGGTGGAGATATTCGGCAGGAACCATGTCTTTTCCAATATCATCGTAGGCCTGGGCGAGTCGGATGAGTCTCTGCGCCGCAGCATTGACGACCTCACGGAGAAGGGGATCATGCCCGTGCTGCGGGCGGTCTATCCCCATCCCCTGCGGTCGGGCCAGGCGGTGATGGAGCGGCCCTCGGCGGAGAGGCTTATGGATCTGGCTCGATATCTGAAGAAGGCGCTGGAGAAGAACGGCCTGGATGGGGCGGCGACCTTGACCGGATGCTATCGCTGCACGGGGTGCGACCTCATCCCCGGACGGGATCTTTAAGGCGCTCAGAACTCAATATCCTCATCATGAAGTCAGACAGGCCAGATCATCATTGCGCCGGGGGAAGGATGGATGGGCGAGGGTAAAAAGGTAGCTACTCCGGTTTTTCGGCTGGAGAGGCAAAAATAATTATACTGCCTTGCAGCTCTTCCTCTCCGATTAAATCATGAGCGTACTGGTTACCGGCGGCGCGGGATTCATAGGCTCCAATCTGGTGGAGGCCCTCCTGAGGGATGGAGAAGAGGTCGTGGTTGTCGACAACATGCACACGGGAAGCCCGGCTAACCTGGAGGGCCTGCAGGGCAGCCTCAATCTGATCCAAGCTGGCTGCAATGATCTGCCCAGCCTGGAGCTGCAGCCCCAGCAGATCTACCACCTGGGGATTCCCTCCTCCTCTCCCATGTACAAGGCCAATCCCTTCCTGGTGGGCGAGGCCATCAACGGCTTCATCTCCGTTCTGGAGACCGCCCGCCGCTCCGGGGCCCGGCTGGTCTATGCCTCATCCTCATCGCTGTACAGCGGCCTCCTGCCACCCCACCGGGAGGACATGACTATAACCGTCACTGATTACTATACCGAGGCCCGCCTGGCCATGGAGAGGCTGGCCGAGCTGTACCACCGGCTCTATGGCGTTGGCTCGGCAGGAATGAGGTTCTTCTCCGTCTACGGTCCCCGGGAGGAGTCCAAGAAGCAGTATGCCAATATGGTCAGCCAGTTCCTCTGGCAGATGCGCCGGGGAGAGGTGCCGGTGATCTACGGCGACGGAAGCCAGACACGCGACTTCACCCATGTCCATGATGTGGTCCGGGCCCTTCGCCTGGCCATGGCCTCCGAATACCAGGGCATACTCAATGTGGGGACGGGAAGGGCATGCAGCTTCAATGAGGTGATCGGGATGATCAACGCCCAGTTGGGAACGGATATAAAGCAAAATTATATAGAAAATCCGATAAAGAATTATGTGAGGGATACCCTGGCCGATACAAGCAAGTGCCGGGAGGCACTGGGATTCCAGGCCCGGATCTCGCTGGAAGAAGGGATAAGGGGGCTGGTGGAGGAGGACCAGAGGCGTTAGGATAACCTGATCGAGTGCTTCCCCAGCATCGGCTTGGTCTAATTCATTGAGTCCAAATCGTGGAGCATTTCTTCTATCTTATGCCTCATGACCGGAAGCTCGTTGGCGACAACATCCCAAACGATCTCCCACTTCACTCCGAAATAATGATGGATCAGCTTGTCTCTGAGCCCCGCCACCTTCTGCCATTCGATCTCATTGTGCTTTAGACGAAACTCAGAGGAGAGATTCTTTGTCGCCTCACCTATGACTTCCAGACTTCTCAGCCAGGCCCTTTGCTTTTCCGCATTCTCCAGCAGATCTTGAAAACTTATTCCATCGCTGCTCTCTTCGAGAAAATCAATTTCGTCGAGAATATGCCTCAGATAAACGGAGTCATACTTGATCAGCCCAGACCACCTCATCTTTTACATACGGTGCAATGTAAGGGCTCAAAGAATCAGGCGTGATCAGCTCCACCTTTCTGCCGAAGAGATCTTCCAGGAAGAAGGCCAATTTCATGAAGTTGTCAAAGGTCGGCTGCTCGAACTCCACCATTATATCTACATCACTGGTCTCCGTCTCCTCTCCCCGAGCAAAAGAGCCGAACAGGCCTATTCTCTTGACGTGGAATCGCTCTTTAATTTCTCGATCTCTTCTTCTCAGGATATCGATTATGTTCATGGTTGAGCCTCTGATTCCATATTCCCATCTGATAGAGGTGGTCAAAGAATAAGAATCTGCCTGAATGATCAGCAAATTTAGATAGACCAATATCGCAACCTTCAGATTGACTCTGCCAGCTTTGAGCTTTTTTTGATATTGAGATCGATCAACTGAGTTAGGGCAATTTTCTCAAGTCTGCCTTTAGATCCTCCAATGATTGTGCCCGGCCCGTAGTGAAATTTCCAGCATAGATAGGCCCACCTTTTTGCATCACGCAAATCACCTCCCCATAAGCGATGTGCTTATCTCCGATCACCGCCTACTAATCCTCATGGATAAGGAGATCGTCCAGGTCATTCTGGAGAAGGAGCCCTCGGTCAAGAACCCCATCCTGATTGAGGGCTTCCCCGGCATCGGCCTGGTGGGAAATATAGCCAGCCAATACATAGTCAACGAACTGAAGATGACCTATCTGGGGGCCATGAGCTCCAAGTACTTCCCGCCGTTGGCCGTTCTTTTGGGCGGGGTGGTGAACATGCCCGTGAGAATCTACGAGGATGCCGCCAAGGGCCTGGTGATCCTCACCGCGGATATACCCGTCCACCCCCTGGCCTCTTTTGAGATCGGCAGGGAGATCGTATCCTGGGCCCAGTCCATAGGTGCCCGAGAGATGATCTGCCTCGCCGGCATCACCGTTATGGGCGAGGAGCACCGGGTCTTCGGGGCAGTCAGCCGCCCGGAGCTTCTGGAGAGGATCAAGGACAAGGCGGAGGTCTTTGAGATCGGGACCATCACCGGGATTACCGGCAGCATCATGAACGAGTGCCGCATCCGCAATATGCCCGCCGTCTGCCTGCTGGGGGAGACCGCCTCCGCCGAGCCCGACCCCAGGGCGGCCATAGCGGCCATAGAGACCCTGAACAAGATCTACGACCTGGGGATCAGCACCGAGAAGCTCTCGGAGCAGGCGGAGCAGATTGAGCTGCAGATGGCCCAATTGGCTTCGCAGATGAAGGCCGCCTCTCCTGAGGAGCAACAGATGCAACTGCCCAAAGAGTTTCCCATGTACGGGTGATGAGAATGATCTACATTGCGCTAACGGGATTGGCCAGGCACGTGATCAAGGAGCTGACCGCGGCCAAGGTGAGAACGGTGGAGATCAGAAGCCCCAACAACTTCTTCGCCCTGCTGGGAGTGCAGCCGGGAGACCGCATATTCCTGACCGAGGCCAGCGCTCCGGACATAGTGCCGGGGACGGCCGGCCTGATCGTGGCTGTGCGGGCCATTCAGACCATCACCCACCGCACTATTCAGTCCAGCCAGGATTATTATGAGGAGCGAGAGGCCCAGGCGGCCAGAGCCCAGCTCCAGCTCATGGGAGTGGGAAGGGTCCGACGCATCACCAACTTCGAGCCGGGCACGCCCCTCACGCTGGAAGTGGATGATGTGAGATACTGCGACGCTCGCTGAGCGGGAATATGCTCAACCGTCCATGAAGATCCTGCTGGTCACAGGAAGGCTGGCAGAAGATCAGGTGAGAGCTTTTGCCGGGGAGGCGGATGTGCTGGTGGCGGACACGGACGTGGCCGCCTTCATCACCCCCCAGATGCTTTTTCAGGCCGCACCCCGAGGCTATGATCTCATCCTCATCCCCGGAGCGGTAACTGCCGATTTCCGTGAGGCAGAGAAGGCTCTCGGCTCGCCCATACGTCTGGGCCCCAAGCACGCCGCCGACCTGGGGGAGGTGCTGCAGCTTATTGAGAAGGGCGAGCTGGAGCCGTCCAGAACCATACCCGCCTGCCAGATTTTGCTGGGGGAGATGAGAGAGAGGGCTCTCCGGGACATAGAGAGGCTGGAGGCGCAGGCGGAGGCCGTCCTGCATATAGGCCGGGTCAAGATCGGCGGAGGATCGAGGATGAAGGTTCTGGCCGAGGTGGTGGATTCCACCCGCCTGCCTCCAGAGCAGCTGTCGGGCAGGATTCGCTATTATCAGGAGGAGGGCGCGGATATGATCGACCTGGGCCTGCCCCTGGATGCCCGGCCGGAAGAGGTGAGAGCGGCTCTTGCCGTGGCTAAAGAGGCCACAGATCTTCCGGTGAGCATCGATTCCGTCCGCCCGGATCTGCTCCTGGCCGGCCTGGAGGCGGGCGCCGATATGCTCCTCAGCCTCAATGCCGCCAATATGGACCAGGTGGGGCCGGCAGCGGCTGATCTGGCAGTGCCGGCGGCGGTCATCCCCGGTCCGGGTCCGGCCGGCCTGGAGGAGAATGTGAATGCCGCCCTGGATCTGGGCGTCAGAGTCATAGCCGATCCTGTACTCGATCCGCCCCTGCAGGGCCTGGCAGCCTCCCTTGAGAAGTACATGCAGTTCTCCCGCCGCCATCCCGGGCTCCCCCTATTCTTCGGGGCGGGAAATGTAACTGAGCTACTGGATGCCGATACCGGTGGCGTCAACGCCCTCCTGGCGGCCATAGGGGCGGAGGTGGGAGCAGCCATACTCTTCACCCCGGAGTACAGCGCCAAGGCCGCTGGAAGCGTTCGGGAGCTGGCCACGGCCTCCAGGATGATGCAGCTCTCTGGCAGGCGCAAAACCCCGCCCAAGGATCTGGGACTGGATCTCTTGCAGCTCAAGCAGAAGAGGCGCCTGCCGGAGGAGCCACTTCCGGAGCAGATGACAGAGGCCCAGCCGGGCCATGTTTATGTTTTAGATGACCAGGGACCCTTCCGGATATTTCTCTCCCGGGGGCTTATCGTGGCCAGAAACGGCCCGGTGAGCATCTGCGGCAAGAATGCTCGCGACCTGGTCAACAGCCTGGTGGACCTGGGTCTGGTGGGCAGACTGGACCATGCCGCATACCTGGGCCGCGAGCTGCAGAAGGCGGAGACGGCCCTTCGCCTGGGCCGGGACTATGTCCAGGATGAGCCCCTCTGGCCAGCCGATAAGAGTTAAATAATTGGTGCCGCGAGATAGCAGAGGATGAATTCGAAGGCTTTTGCTATCTTTGTGGGCGCGATCATGATATTATCCGGCTTTGCCGGATTCATGCTTATATGGTCTGATCAGGGTGAAATTCCTGTTGCAGCCGCTGACAGCTACTCTTTAGAGAACTTTAAAGCTACCGGCAACCTTGTTGACTGGGACTTCGAGGGCCTCCAGAATGTCCTGGAGATGGCACCGGAAAACACGGTGATGGCCTACTGGGTCAACCTCAGCGCACCGGCAAATCTAACTGCCGCCGCCAGGGCTGCTCTGCCCCAGTCCATGGGATTCAGCTACGGCAGCCAGATGTACGAGACAAGGATTGAGAGGCGTGCCGCTATCTATTTCAACGACAGCTGGACGGAGATGCACTGGATCAAGCCCTATCATGTGGGCTATAGCAGCCTGGTCATACCCTATGAGAATTACATGATGATACCTACGGGAACTGATTATGTTACCGTCCTGGGCAAGCCGGTCCTCTTCGGGATGCAGGAGCCGGTAGAGCGAGTTGTAGATGTGATCACGGGAGGCCTCTCCTCCGGCCACTTTACTTTGGTCGGTGAAGAGAGGGCCGATCTGCAGCTGGCAGCTCTTGGCAAGGGCGGAAAGGATATGCCCCTCTCCGGGGCATATGATCAGTTTTACCTGGAGATCAGCGCCATTAACGGCAGCATAGAGAGATACAGTCTGGATGCCCGGGTCGAGCAGCCGCAGTCTGGAGCGATCAGCAAGCTGAAGGATATAGCCTCAGCGAGCAACCTCAGCTACTCAGCCGAAGGTGCGGAAGCTGTGGTTTCCGGTGCCCTGGGCCAAGAGAGCCTGCAAGCCGCTCTCATGGCCCTGCTGGGGCCCTAAGCCCCTAGCGCAACCTTTTTACATGAGGAGCTAAAGCTGATCTAACCTTAACCGTCTAAGGAGCTTAGACGTTTTTGCGATGAATGATGATGGGCTAAGCAGCCCGGAAGGAGATTAAAATGGCAAGACCTATATTCGTCAGGTTTGATGTTCCAACAGAGCTGGCCAGCAAGTCCCT
>MTKZ01017798.1_pt1 | contig 14371 bp, 29 predicted proteins | sample 1042781 | NCBI WGS metagenome assembly MTKZ01 (sample SAMN06212207, study PRJNA360539) | anaerobic digester metagenome | biome: Wastewater treatment plant; material: sludge; isolation source: anaerobic digester fed with sludge from wastewater treatment plant | place: Denmark: WWTP Viborg ...
AGTCGCCCACATTTACTATATACTGTAGAGGACTCTGCGTATATCAACTTACCATGGAATGGTAAAATATATGAGGACTCTGCGTATGTTAACTTACCATGGAATGGTAAAATATATACAGACAGAATATATCTGGAATTATTAGTCGAAATACTATGTAGTAATTCTAGATACGGTGACCTTATATCTAGTGTAATTTTAGGCAAGATACAAGATAATTATTATCTAAGAATAACCGCTAATTCATTAGGGTTATTCTTATTAGAGAAAGAATTCATTGGATTCTTAAACTCTATATCAGCTAGAGATGTGCAACTTGCTTTTGATATAATGTATCAAAAGCAACTCAATAAAAGTATATTTCTACAGGATGACAGCGTTAGCGATATAGCTGACGACATACTGGCATCCGAAATAGTAGATATGGTCGAATTTGTAGAATGTATGAAAAACAACAGAGTATATTTAGAAATCAGTTTCTTAGAGGCTGTTTCTGAATTTATAAAATCGTATATTAAAAACGGATGATTATATGTTATATCGGTGAATAGAACATAATATATACATAAATACGGTTGATACAATCAGTATTATGTACATATTAGTTCGAAGCTTGGGAGTAAATTTCTATGCTCCTAAGTATAGACAACAGCAAGTCTTTAACAAGCTGAGAAAGAGGTCTATTATGACAAACAACAATACAACAACAACAGCAAATACAACAGCACCAGTTACAACAGAAACAACAACAGTAACAACAAAAGCAACAACAGCGGTAGAAACAACAACAGCAACAACACCAGCAACCCGAATAATTGGTTCTATTCAAACGGGAGTTGACACCTCCCATATACATTTTAAAACATTAGCAGATTTAAAAAGAGATTTTGGAGATAATTGGGTGTAACGGACCCCAATTATCTCATAAGGTGGTATAAGATTTTATCTTATACCACCTTCTTTTTTTTATTTTTTTTGTTTATATATTATATCTTTATAATTAGTATAGGGAGTGATTTATATTAAAAATTTAAAATTTATAAAGCATACTATTAAGCACAAGATAGCGTTTCTAAAAATAGAAAAGAGGTATCTTGGCAGAATATCTATTCGCGGGTTAGTACATGATTTAGATAAAGTATTTCTATATTTATTTCTTAGTAAAGAATCAGTTTCTAGAATACACAAGAAACGCAGACACCATTCGCCAAAAACAATAAATGATTATAAGGAGATGATGATTGATTGGGAATGTGCTCGTTATACGAAACCCGATAAACAATTAAATGCGGAGGATACGTTATATAAATTATATCCGCATTTAGAAATAATAATGTTACCATTAATAAGAAAATATATAAAGTAGGGAGATTTAATAATATGGATAAGAAAAATGCAAATTTAAAGTTAATAAATAATTTAAGAGAATTTAAAGAAAATTGGAATGGATATTATGCTAACGGTTTTTCAAAAGAATTATGTGACTTTGCATCGGAAATCATTGAAGATTTAGGGGAAGAAAATCAACCAAAATTTTTCCCTACCGGTAGGGAAAGTATACAAATAGAGTATGAAAAAGATAATGGTGAATACCTTGAATTTGAAATTTATTCGACAGGAATAATTGAAATGTATAGAGTGGATATAGATGGAGTGGAAACAGCAAAAAACGTGTCATTAGAACAACTTAAAAGTATAGTAAAAAAGTTTAACGATACAAAAGAAGTATACTATATACCATATATTATAACAGTCAAAGATAAATTCGTACCATTTGCAACTAAAGAAGAAAACTATGAATGTAGAATGTTATTACCCGTGCATACTAAACGTAAAGATGTATATGATAAAATGATAGATAGTGTGTGCGATAAATATATAGACAAAATACTATCTAGGTTAAAGGCATTGGAAGTTGAGTTTCATGGGTCAAGTATAAATCCAATAATTGAAAAATTGTATGCCGATTACAGGGGTAAAGCTTGGCAATTAACGGAGAAAGAATCTAAGATTACATATGTATTGAGTGAAGCTATTAAATTAATATCTCAGTGTAAAGGTTATGAAGATGTATTAATAACTCGAGAATACAATTCACATTTAGGTACGGTGATATATCACAATATATTTTACAAAATACTATTGTGTTACAATAGAGTATATAATAAAGATACGTTCTTTGATATAAAAAATAAGAGACGTATTGTAGATAGCCCATATAATATAGAGAATTTAATTAAATTAATAAGACACTCTATATTGATAGATATTGATTATATCAATGATATTAAAAATAAGAGTATCGATGATAAACTATCACTTCTTGATAAATTAGGGGGCATGTCGATAACTATCAAAAAATTATTAAAAATAAACGAAAAGTGTGGAGATTAGATGTATGAAGATGTATGAAATTGAAGATGCTATAAATACTGTGGTATTATTAGGTTTATGTACTAATCTAATATACTTTATAATAAGGGCGATTGAGAAACAACAGCATGTAAATAAGCGTGTATTAGATATTTTAGAATATGTATCAGTAATAGTTATATCAATCGTTGTTGTATTCCTTATGATTTTTATAATATTATTATTAATATCACTATTTTATTAGGAGGAATAGTTATGGGTAATTTAACAGAGATTTATAATGGACGCGTTATTATAAATGGTGTAGAAATACCACCTGCACCTATTAAGAAAAACGGTTCACATAGTGTAACTAATATCAACAACAAGGTGTATATTAATGGTTACGAGTGGACGGGTAAAAAGTGGAAAAGAACACTTAAAGCCTTATTACATTATTGGTTTTAAACAAAAAAATAGCATGTTAAGAATGGTGTTTATCAAACACCATTCTTTTTTGTTTATATATTATATTAATATATGAATAATAATTCATATAAAATTAATTATTAGAAAGAGGTTATTAAATTATGGGACTATTTAACAAATTAAAAGGTACATTAGGGATTAATACAGAGACAAATGTTACAACTTCAGAAAACACAATATCTTTAGAGAAATGTAAAATTTCTCTAGAAAAAACAATCGTATCATTAACAAAAAACACAAATCAAACATTGGATAACATAGCCAACGTGGTATTGTGTTTAGATGTATCTGGGTCTATGAGTAACAATATATCAAATGGTGATGTTCAATCATTATTGAACATATTAATGCCGATAGGTCTAAAGCTAGATGATAACGATAATATAGATGTCTACACTTTCGACCATAGATGTACAAGATATGAGGGTATGACATTAAAAAACTATAGCAACTATATAAAAAAGAACCGTATCAGTGCGGATGGTGGAACATCATATTCTGTGATGTTAGAAAGAATATCTGTAGATTACAAGGAATCTGGAAAAACATTAGTTATATTTATAACTGATGGTGAAACCGGAGGAGACCAATCAATATGTGAAGATATCATACGAAAATTACCATCTAATATATTCATACAATTTATAGGAATTGGTTCATCCAATTTCTCATTCTTAGAAAAATTAGATGATTTAGATGGTAGGGATGCGGATAATACGGGGTTTACAAAGGCGACTAATATATTTTCTATGTCCCCAGAACAAATATACGAATCTGCTTTAACTGAATTCGTGTATTGGAGTGAGGTTATATGAATAGTGTAATTAAGTTCCTAGAGTTTCAACCAATATATATAAATAAAGACAATAAAACGGCTTATATTATATTAAACAATGATAACGTAGAAGAATTATACAGAATCTTCACCGGTAATCAAGAATGTAAACGGTTAAGTAGCATTGTGAGAAGGGGTTCGTTAAGCGACATACATGCAGCGATTGTATTCAAAAGAATTAAGATAGGTAATTCTACATACATGTATATTAAATATATATATGATAGTCTAACTTATAGATATGATCCATCTGAATATACTGATAACAAAAGGTTTGTAGGGGATTTAATTAATGAAAATATCATATTTTTATACAGTTTCAATACAGATGAAAATATCATTAAAATAAATACATGTATTCATCCCGAATTAGCCGATAATAAATTAGATAATTTAGATGCTGTGGATGATGACAGAACCAGTCTCACTTCATTTCAACCAATATATATAAATGAAGACAATACAACCGCTTTTGCTACGTTAAATATAAATAATGTACACAGGGTATGTAAATTATTTTATAATGAGCAAGATGCTAATAAAATAATCAATAACGTAGTATGTTGTAATAAAACCAGACTAATAGGAATTAAATTTCATATAACTAATTTGGGTAATTCATCATATATATATCCAGTATACACGATTGACGAAATGTGCAGTGATGCACTGAGTACAGACCTGGATAACTGTACTCAATCATATTTAGGGGATTTAATTAATAAAAATATGATATTTCTATATATTTTCAATCCAGATGAAAATATCATTGAAATAAATACAGGTATTCATCCTGATTTAGCTGATAATGAAGCTAAAAACAAAATATTGAATAATAAACCCAATATTAAAAATTCAATCCCAAAGAAAGTCACAGTGAGTAAACTTTCTAAAATCAGAACCAATGATACAGATTATGAAGATATTATAAATAAATTATACAAAATAGTAGGAGAATTATCGTGTAGAGAGACATCCGGTAATTGCAACAGTAGTAATGGTTGGTCAGACCTATGTAATGCCGGGATTAAATTATTTAATAAATTAAAATAAATAGCGATTATGTATGGGTAGAAATACCCATACATAATCAATTCAAAAAGGAGTAATTTATAATATGGATACAGTTAATCCACAGATATCAAATATAGAGTTAATTAACAAGTATGGTATTATACAATATAATGGAGATGAGTATACTATATCAATTCCATTGTCATCTGATAAAGAAATTGCAGATGCTATAGTTATATTAGGATTAATATATCCTTTATCAATGTTTGATAAGCATAGACTGCGTCATCTTCTATATATACATGACCACCTTGAGAAGATAGCATGTGATAGGAACAATTATGACAATCTTACTTTATCGATAAAATTCAACATACACGAACAAACAAAAAACACGCAAATGTATATATTAGTGCCAAAAAATATAACTTCAATAAGCTTTATATCTCAAAAACATACATTTGTCAATTGTGAAAGTTGTAAGAAATATGCCAATGTAGTAGTATTGGACGATAACAACCTTATAAGTTTCCCTTTAAACTTTGATTGTTATCCTAATCCGATAGAATTTAAAATCAATAATATCATACATAATAACTTATAAGTTATTATGTATGAATGGAGGGACCAACAATGATTGATAATACACCAGCTCCATATCTCAATTTTCTAGGACGTGGTGGAGCATTTGATAGTACTCACACTGCTGCATTCTTTGAAACCGATACCGATTTAGTTTTCATAGATTGTTCAATGTTGCATGTACAGACTATAATAAAAATGGAAAGTTTAAAGACCAAAGATGTGTTTATATGTGTAACACATACACATGGAGATCATGTTAGCGGTATCGGTACATTAATTTACTATTGCTACTATGTATTGGGTAAATATGTACATGTTATAACCCCTTCAGAAGAGATTTTTGATAGAGTTATAGTGATGTTAGAGTATGTCGAACACATAAAAGAGGATTTGCTCAGAATCTATTTATTTGAATCGATGTTATGTACTTGCTATGATGATGAACAAGATTGGTTACTAGGTACTATAATGACACCGCATGTGACATCGACATACGATAATCATAGCTGTGGTTATATATTTAATATCAATGGTAAAAAGGTAATATATACTGGTGATACCAATAGCATCGAAGCATTTAAACCGCATATAACTGAAAATGTTATATTGTATGTAGAGGCAACCACTAAAAAGTCTCCGGTTCATTTAAATATAGATGAATCGTTAGAATATTTAATCGAAATAAGTTCAAATAACGAAGTATTCTTAATGCACATAGATGATTTTGAATCAATAAATGAAAAAATAAAAAATACTAATATAAAAATAGTAGAAATATATGGAGGATGTTAAAATGAAAAAAACAGTAAAAATAGCTTTGATACCGGTTGGTATTACACATGGTAGTTCGCTAAAATATAAGTACAAACAAGTATTAAAAAAAATTAAGAAATTAAGGAGTATTTAATTATGGAATTTTTAACAAAACCAAGAACCTTTGATATATATATCAAAGGTTCTAAAAATGACAATGTGAAAACTTTTACCAATGACATACATATGAAATACATTGATAGTATTTCTAAACCATATACATTAGTCATGAAAACTGATCCATCGGATTTTAAAAAACAATCGACTCTATCTAGCATTGATTTGGAGACACAACGTATATCCTTACGATTGAGGGATAATCAAGAAAATATAATTTCTTATGTTGATCAATTTATTGAGGAATTATCGATGTTATGTTCCGATGATTGTTATGATTCACCAGTATATGAATCTGAGCACGGATTAGATAAATTATACAATGACCTGATGTTTATATTTAATATGAACGTTGGTTTACAACGTAATAAGATAGACATGAGTATTACGTTTAATCATAATAGTTTAAACAAATTAATATTTATTAAAATAGATGATGTGTATGTATCTGATTTACGTAGATTTTTAATTGATCAAGGTATATAATATGATAGATGTAGATTTAATAACTGGTATAAAGGAAAACAACATATATAGGTTAAAAGAATTTCGTTCATATTGGGATTCATTATGTTGTAATAAGACTCCATCCGACAATAGAACAATATTCACTGTTCTATTTAATAACATAGCTATTGAAGTTTTTGACAACCATTTGTGGAGAATGTATTATCAAAAACTAGATAAAAAGCGAAGAGGTAAATCTTATAGTATTAAATACGCAGATGAAATATACTGTATGTTAACTACTATAAATGTAGATTTACCATGTAAATATTATAAATAAGGAGGATATAAATATGGCAAAACACACAATAATAGGGTCTAGTAGGTTAAAAGAACATATTAGTGCTTTCTTTTACGAATTACACAATAAAGGTGTTGATGTGGATATAGAACCATGTTATTTATGTAGTGGACCAAATATAGATAAAATTGTTGTTGAGAATAAGGAAGAAATAGTCAACAAACAGAAAGAATTGGTAGAAAATGCTTTGACCATCCATGTTATACATGATGGTAAAATAGGCGAAACGACACAATCTTTAATAGATTATGCTAAGGCGAATAATCTATTAAAGGGAATACTAAGAGTAGAATACAGACATATAGATACGCTAAACTTATAATAATTAGGAGGATATATTATGATAATAAATGTTGAAAAAGCTAATAAAGCTATTGCTTTAAATGATGGGATAATGGAATGTATACCTGACGGGTATACGGCTGAAATAATCAAACACGATGATGTTAATATCACAGAGGTATTGATATCTGGTGAATATACAAATGAAGACGATATTGATGTTTATGGACAATTAATAGGTGTAATAAACGTATCGTATAAAATCATTCCTGATGATTTTATACTAACTGAAGAGTTATCTCAGTGTATAGTTAAGATACAACAAGTACTGAATAAGTAAAAATCAAAAAAAAAATAAAAATATACTCATACATATGTATGAGTATATTTTTTATAATAACTTATTTATTTCCTTTTTTTAATGATAGATTACCACGTACAATATCTATTAAAAATGTACATAGTATAATTGCAATTAATGCTATTCTAATATTTATAGTTTCTTCAACAAGTACACCGATAATAGATAATACACTTAATAATATCAATATAATACTAGCAACTAAACGTGATAATCTAGTTATTGTTCTATTCATTTATAATCTCCATTTCTATAGGTTCATATTCTTTTAAAATTTCTTTATACAATATCCCTATCAACATACCTTTTGATTTATTTTTGTATGTTTTTAACTCGTAATTATATTGATAAATATCTTCTTCTAAATAAACTGATAATATACCAGTTTCATTATAATAATTAATTTGTGCATTTATACGGTTATTTTTATCAATCATATAATCCTCTATATTTTTAATATTTGAGGAGTTATTGTAAATAACAGCACTTATAGTGAATACAATTGTTCCCATGATACAACAACTAATTACATGTCCTGAAATAGCCATAAACAAACTATTATTAGTTGCTCTTTTACCTAGCACTCTCATCAATATTAATAATGATAATATTACTAATAAAAATATTAATATTATCATTATTTATCATCTCCATAATAATCTTGTTTTTCTTTAAATCCTCTGGATGCTTCTGGTTCATATTGATTCTTATATCTACCATTATAAAGATATTTTATATCCCCATATAACTCTTCAAATGATACCTGAGCTATTATATCATTTGGTCGAATTAAATACGGATGAGTTACTATCATTTCTAATGTAAACGTACCTTTAAATCCAACATCCCCAAAACCAGCAGTTAGATGTATTTGCAATCCACCTCTGCCAGTAGAAGACCTACCATCGATATTAGGAACATAGAAATCACTTCCTACTATTTCATTAGTAGCACCTAAATATAAAGTATTAGGTTGTAATATATAACCTTCTTTTGGTATAATTATATCTCTGGTGGGATTTTTTTTACTTGGGTCAAATACAAAACCACGATCTCTACAACCACTATATACTCTTAACAATGGTTGTAACGATACATTGTATGAATTAGGATTTAGCCTTTTGATATCAAAAGGCTCTATTACTATCTTTCCATTTTTTATTTCTTCTTCTATTTTACTTGCACTCAACATATTCTTTTACTCCTTATTAATTTCTTCATGTAAATCATTAACGTTTTCTTTTAAATAATTTGTAATGTTTTTATATCCTTGGGTATTAGAATCTTCACTAAACCCTCTAAACTTCACTCTCGCAGGATAAACGTCTACAATCTCACCGTCTTTTAATTGATAGCATATAGCCCATCCAAATGCATGCAATATCATGTTTACAAACCATAGCATACCTGATTTTTTAAATTCTTTCCATGTTTTTTTATCAGTCATAACTTAACCCCTTTTACAATTTTATTAATTCATCTACATATATTCTGTATGTACGACTGGGAGTATTACGATTTATTTCGTAATACTCCCGTATTTGTAAATGTTGTTCTATCGTCAACTCATTAACATCTATTGTTTCCTTAATTGGTGGTTCGACTACTGGTGATTCTATTAATATACAATGTAAATTTATTCTTGGTTGATAGATATGCTTATTCACGTTATACACGCCAAATACATTCTCGTTTCTAATTGCTTTATTAAATATATTATTTATGTTTATCTTGTTTTCTTTGTCGAAATTAATTTTTTTAGATAAATGTATTTTCATATTATATGCTTCCTTTCTCAGATGGATTTGTTGATGTTTTTTCAACACTATCAATTATTGAATCAAGTAGTTTGTTTTTATCTCTTTCAAAGTTTGATTCTGATTTTTCACCATGATATTTTGATGAATCGTCATATATATTTTGATGGTTAGAATTTTTATTCTGTGATAGCGTATTGTCAAATATTGAATCAGTGTCCGTGTATAACCATCTACAAATAGCATCACTATGATCTATACAACTATCTTCTGCCTTTACTTTATGATATATAGGAATATTGTTTTTAATATTTTTCATATCTTCAGAGATTTTTTCAGATACCACATTTGCTCCAGACAAATTTACAATGGATACACCGTAAGGGTTAAATTGTCTTTTGTGAATACGGTAAATATCTTAATTGTTTGGATTGTATTTTTCATATGGTTTTTTACAAGTCATTTTACCCTGGTCACAATTACCATACATACAAGGAGCTCCTGCATTTATAAATAAGGAGGGTGCAATTGCTCTAGATAATCTAAGCATTTCTAACGCAAGGTCTCTAATTTCTTTTTGTGCACGTTTACATATACGCAATTTAAAGAAATTATGTAATGACCTAATATTCATAGTCATTAATAATTTGGTCAGTGCAGCATTAGGTAAAACACACCTAGCTTTTTCTATTGCTTCTTTTTCAGTTAAACCGTCTTTGATAAGTAAGTTTACTATATCATTATACTTATCGAAGCAATTAGTTACACACTCGTCGTAAATATACTTTGCTAATTTATTATTTGTTATTTCTTCTGGAGTATAATACTCCTTTTTTGTATTCTTAACATATCTCTGACTCTGTACAGAAAATGTTGCTATTCTATGTCTCGTAATTTGTGCCAATAAGGCTCTAGAAACATTCTCTATGCCGAATGTTATAGTTACATGTTCTAATGGCGATTCATGTCCCATGTCTATTAATTTATTAATAAATTCTGCATTATCTGTAGGATTCGATTTATTATGTTCGTATATATCGTCTATATTACTATTACTATAACATAATTTCGCAGCAGAAGCTATTAACGTTTCCATATTTGGTGTATGTGAAATTACTTTCACCATTGGTCTTATTTCTTCCATAATTAATTCTCCTTATTATCTTCTAATTTTATATTTTTAATTAATGAAATAAAATTTCGTTTTCTGGCATCAACCATCCGTTTATTCAGGTTAGCTCTTAATTTAGCTAGTTGTATGGATTTATTTTGTAATTCTAAATATTTTTTCTTACTCAATACGTATAGTCCATTTTTATTTAGCATTTTGCATACTAATTTGTCTATTATTATATCACCATTTTCTATATTTTCTAATTTCATCTGATTATTTATCAATGAGTTTTTATGTATGTTTATTTCACATTGTTCAACTTCTAATTTTTCTTTTAAAAGTTGTTCATATGTATCTATATTAACTATATATTTATTATTCATAGCTAATAATTTACTTAATACGGGATTAACTATATCTGTATTATCTATATCTTTTATAAATAAATCAACTTTATCCTCATTAGATATAGCTATATCTAAATTCAAACTTTCTATATAAGATATTAATTTGCTTTGTTCTAATCTACGTATTTCTTCTTTGGATAATTGTGACATGTTATACAACTCTCCTTTTATTTAAAAATACAATTGTTCCATTGTTGTCGAATGAACCAGATATTAGCATTTTTTCTATATTATGTACTTCTCTAATTTCTTTATTAGTGTTAGTGTTTTTATTTCCAATAACAATCTCAAACATATCTCCTGTAACTGGATGTATAAATAATCTGTATTTACCAACCCAATAACTAGGATGAGCAAAGTGTGTACACGTTGTATGTATTATCTTTGTATCATTATCGAATAATTTATGTGTATGATACATATCTATACTCAGAAAAGCAGTTTCTATTCCAAATATACAAAAATAAATATGTAGTTCTTTTTCCATTTAATAAACCTCCTAACTTAAGAATCGAGTAGTGTAATGAAACGCCAACAAATAACTACAATTATGTTGATTCCTACTGTAAATACAAATACTTGCGATATAGTCCATAAATTTATATCCCCATAAATATCACAAAATAATAAGTCATAGTAGCATGTATATACTGGTATACATAATACATTAACAATAACGCTAAACAACAACAGTGTTAAAATTTTCTTTATTTTTTTAGAATTCATATTAAAAACCTCTTTTAAGAGTATCTCGTGCTCTTCTTTTCATAATGGAATCATCATCAATAGAAGATTTAGTCATATATAAAGATGTTTTTTTAATCGTAGGTGATTTATGTCGACGTTTATCAAACTCAATGCATATTTTTTTATTTTTAGTTGTATTTTTCTTCTTTTTCTTATTTGCTTGTAGCTTTTGTTTATTTGTCGTTTCGCCATATAATTCTTTGGCTAAAACTGTTAATAGTGCTTGTTCATCGGTTATTTCTTTAAACGGGTTACTTTTAGATTTTAGCAGATTTAAAATCAATTTTTTATTCATAAATTATTTTCTCCTATATTATATTATGGTATACAAATATAATATATAAATCATTTCAATACTTAAAGTTTAATCTAAATTATTGTGTTCTTATGTATAAATATTTATATATTTCGTATATCAAATAAAATAAAAACGATTTAAAATATATGTTATTTAGTTATCAATAATAGAAACCATCAGGAATATACTTCAATTTGTATGTTCCTAGATAGAGAGCCAGTGACTCTTAAAAATACTGGGAAAGAGGTATAGTATGAATTATAAAAAAGTAGAAAAAATAAGGAAATTTTTAAACAAATGCCGTAGTGAAGTCTACGGTAAAAACAAGTACAAAGAAGTACTTGAGTTTAAAAAAGGTGTCTACAATACACCCATATATGATTATTCAGACATATATGGTGTAACAGACACAGGTACGATCATTGGATCCGAAATCTTATCTGGTTTAGACCCAGATATTGGGTTATTTGGAGTTACTACAACATATCAAATAAAATTTGATATAAACTATCCCGAATCATTATATGACTCTATATTGAGAAAGGTAATCTATGTTGGTGTGTTCCGACCATACAAATCGTCTTCTAGATTCACCGTCGATATAGATGGTGTAAATTACGTCTATGTCTTCTGTGAAGACAAGGAGTTTATTTACCTTGAGGATGAGGTAATATGGGAATATAAAGAAGAATAAGAAAGGAGTAATACCATGCATAATATAAACAAAATTCTAAAGGCGGTTAAATCAACAATTAAGACCGCCTTCCACGGTGACATTGACGTGTTCATTCATATCACCGTCGATAATACCGTGTATTATTATGCATGGTATTATGACCATAGTTATAAAAAATATAGAGAGGAGGTCCGTGTGAATTATAGCGGACTTCCTCTAATATTCTATAAATAAAAATTCGGGAGTAAATTTTCATGCTTCCGATAATACGAGAACCACCGACTCTAAATGGTGGGAAAGAGGTAAGTTATGGAATTCAATTATTTATACGAAATAGAGAATGGTAAAGCGGTTATTTCTGGTACAAATTTACCAGAAACAAGTAAAATAACAAAGCTAGTAATACCGTCTGAAATAGATGGTATTACCGTAGTGGGGATTGCTGAGAGTGCATTCCATCACTACAAGTATGACTATGTGGAAGAGTTAACTCTTCCACAGAATTTAAAAAGCATAGGCGAACAAGCATTCGACGGTATGAAGAAACTGAAGTCTCTCGACATACCTGAGAGTGTTGACAAAATAAGCAAATTTGCGTTTGCATATTGTAGCTCTCTGACACTAGTCAAATATCCAAGTAAAATGTCTTATATACCAAACAGTTGTTTCTATTGCTGCAGTAGCTTAGAAACAATGCTAGGAATAGACAATGTTGTTTGCGTGGATGCATTCGGGTTATCTGGGACAAGGATGTCCCAGTTTCCATTCAGGCAGTTGGTGTTTGTAGGAGACTACGCATTAACTAGCCTCATGGACGAAACAGAGACTTTCGAAATAAAATTTGGTCCTGGATTACAGCACATAGGTACTGGAGCATTTCGCCGATCATGTGTAAATTCATTCTCTGTAGACAAAGAGAATGAATTATTTACATCAGTAGATGGTGTATTGTTTACAAAGGATATGAAAAAAATAATTGCATATCCTATAGGAAACGAGAGGACTTCCTACAGTATACCAAAAACAGTCACCATAATAGGTGATCATTGTTTCGCATATGCGAAACTAGAGCGAATAGACAATTCTCCCATTGTGGAGCTGTTTGAGGAGAACTGCTTCTCAAACATAAAAAATAAGTTGGAATTATATATTCCAGCGATAACGAGAATACAAGACTATGTATTCTCGTATACAGAGACCGTGACAGTTCTATGTTATAGAACCTCTGGTTCTATAAGAGGCATACAGCACAAAGATATAGAATTCGTTGACGAATTCTTCGTTGACAACCTATTAAAAGATGTTGATGAAACATCGCTTAATAGGTACTTGTCATTGGCGTTGCACAGAGATGTAGAAGACCTCTCTGACGACATGGCCAGAATTCCATTCGATGGTATTAATTCTCAAAAAAGAATTAATACCATGAATGAGTTAAAGAAAGCAATTAGTAAAGTGATTGCTTTTGAGTGCAAGATAGGGACAACTAGTATATTATAATATACCAGTCGTCTTTAAATACTTGAATAAATGAAAAACTAGGAGTAAATTTCTATGCTCCTAGTTATAAGAGAACCACCAACTCTAAATGGTGGGAAAGAGGTATATATGAAAATACAATTTAACAAAGACTTCGGTAGCGTTTGGAACGGTGTCGAGGGACTGTGCAAGATTAGTGATTCATTTAAACAAGCAGTCGGTTGGAGGTCCAAAGAA
>MTKZ01030383.1_pt1 | contig 14367 bp, 15 predicted proteins | sample 1042781 | NCBI WGS metagenome assembly MTKZ01 (sample SAMN06212207, study PRJNA360539) | anaerobic digester metagenome | biome: Wastewater treatment plant; material: sludge; isolation source: anaerobic digester fed with sludge from wastewater treatment plant | place: Denmark: WWTP Viborg ...
CAGCGGGGCGCACGAGGGCCTGACTCGCCGGGGTTTCCTTGCGGGTGCCGGTCTGGCAGCGGGCGCTCTGCTCGCCGGAGGCCTGCTCCTCGATCGCGTCGGGCCGCTCCAGGGCTGGACGGCCAGCGTGCGAAGCGAACTGGCCGACGCGGGCTTCTTCCACGCCTTGTCGGGCGTCACCGCGGAGCAGTTCTCGCTGCGCTCACGCTACGTGGCGGAGCCTGTCGACTACGTCGTCGCTTGGCCCCCCGGCTCAGCCCCGGGCGACTCCCTGCCCGTCTGCTTCGCGCTGCCGGGGAGGGGCGGCGGTCCTCCGATGGGCTTCGCCGACACCGTCGCCGACATCGTGGACTCCGGCCAGTCTCGGCCATACGCCGTGGTCGGTGTGGACGGTGGCGTCTCGTACTGGCACAAGCGGACGAGAGGCGAGGATCGCCTGGGCATGCTGCTCGACGAGCTTGTCCCGCTCTGCGCGCAGGAACACAGGCTGGGCGCAGTCGGAGACAAGCGGGCGCTCATCGGTTGGTCCATGGGGGGCTACGGTGCCCTTCTCGCCGCCGAGACCCGCCCTCGACTGTTCGTCGCCGTCTGTGCCGTGGCTCCCGCGGTGTGGACGAGCTACACGGAGATGAGGAACGGGCCCGGCGACGCCTTCGACGACGCTGCGGACTTCGCCGCCCACGACGTGATCGCGCACGCGGATCGGCTGCGCCGCCTGCGCGTGCGCATCGACTGTGGCACGTCGGACCCCTTCTACGGCTACGTGACGCATCTCACGGCTGCGCTCGGCGAAGGCGGTTGGAGCGGCGGGANNCCGGCGGCCACGATCCACGATACTGGAGAACGCTGGCGCCGTCCGAGGCGCGGTTCATCGGCCGGGCGCTGGGCTGAGGCGACGCCCTCCACGGCCGGCAGGTGCTTGAGCAGACAGCCGTGAGCATCGGGGTCTTCGTGCGCACGGTCCCGCATCTCAGGATGCGAGCGACGCTCGCACGCGACCACCGCCGAGCAACATGACTGCCGCTGCGGCCACGGCGGTAGCCGCGCCGAAAGCGAACGTCGCCCAAGGGCCTGCTGCCGACCACAGGAGGCCGCCGACGGTACTGGCGGAGAAGCCTGCGAGACCCGTGGCGGTGTAGTAGAGGCCCAGTGCGGAGGCGCGCTCGCCGGTAGGGACGGCGCGCCCGATCAAAGCCTTGCTCGTGCCTTCGGTGGCCGCGATGTACAGGCCGTACGCGGCGAACAGGACGGCCATGGCCGGTCCCGAGCCTGCCACGGCGAAGCCGACGTAGACGGCAGCGAACCAGGCATAGCCGGTGAGCACGAGCGGGTACTGCCCGATACGGTCGCTGAGGCCCCCGAGCGGCAGCGACGCCGCCGAATACGTGACGTTGTAGAGCACGTACAGCAGGATCACCGCTGCGGTCCCGAGTCCCAGATCCTGTGCCTTGAGCAGGATGAACATGTCGCTGGAGTTCCCCGTGGCAAAGAGCAACGACCCGGCCAGCAGCCAGCGAAAGGCCGGAGAGGCCGGCAGCGACAGCTTGAACGCCGCGCGCCTGGGCGCGGCGCGGCGCTCCTTCACAAGCAGCAGGACGGCGACGACGCTCAACAGGCCAGGGATGACGGCGATGGCGAAGACCCAGCGCAGGGGCACGTCGAGCTGCACCAACGCCAGCGCGATGAGCGGTCCGATCACAGCACCGAGCGTGTCCATGGTGCGGTGAAGCCCGAAGGCCAGACCCTGCCGTCCTGGCGTGGCGCTCATCGCGATCAGGTCGTCGCGAGCCGCAGTCCGCATGCCCTTGCCGAAACGATCGACGAAGCGACCGGCGAGCGCGAAAGGCCAGCCTGTCGCCAGCGCGATGAGGAGCTTGCCGAGACCGCCGAGCGCATAGCCGCCGAGCACGAAGGGCCTGCGGCGCCCCGTGAAGTCGGCGGCCTGGCCGAAAGGGTACTTGGTCATGCTGGCCGTCGCTTCGGCGATGCCTTCGATCACACCGAGCACTGCCACGGGGGCACCCAGGACGCTGGTCACGAAGAGCGGGAAGAGAGGGTAGGCGATCTCAGAGCTGACGTCCGCGAGCAGGCTCACCAGGCCGAGGTCGCGGACATTCCGGTCGACGCCACGCACGCCGGTCGTGAGCCCCGTGGTCGCGTCGGCGGGGACCCCGAGTCGCCGGTCGTCGTTGGGCTCCCGGTCGTCGCGGTCCATCTGGCGATGCTACCACCGTCAGGCCCCGGCCCTTCCGCTCGCGGGCCTCGGCATGCGGCGCCTTACATCGCCCGGTACACGACCTCGAGCCTGTTGCCGCACGGGTCCTCGAAGTACACGGCGTACCAGGTGCCTGAGTACTCCGGGAAGTCCCTCGGCCCGTCGGTGACGGCCGCACCGATGTTCCGAATCAGCCTGCCGACCCTGTCGACCTTCTCGCGGTCGGCGGCCCAGAACGCGATGCGGTTGGCGTTGGGGGTGTGCGACGGGTCCGCGGTGATGGCGAAGTACGCTGCCTCCGGCAGCTCTCCGTCAGCGGCCCAGACCATCCACGTGTCGCCGGGGTATTCGTGCGCAAACCCCAACTCGGGGAGCAGGACCCCGTAGAACGGTTTGGCGTCGCGCATGCTCGTGACCCGCAGATCCACGTGTCCAAAGGGATTGGCCATGCCACAGAAGATACCCGGGCCGGCCCTCACGAATCGTGAAGGCCGGCCCGGCCTCGCGGGACCGCCGGCCGGAGGCCTCCGGCTCCCGCGCACTGAATTGCTCAGAAACCGCCGGGCCCGATGTAGGCCTGCATGTCGCGGCCGGTCTCCTCGTAGATGGCCCACACCTTCTTCACCGGGGTGAGGTTCTTCCAGAACCCCGAGCTGCCCCTGGGCGTGACCAGGATGTCGCCTGCCTTGGCAACGTGGACCTCGCCGTCGTCCTCGGTGATCTCCACCACTCCCTCAAGGATGACGGCGACCTCGTGGTACTGGCGCTCGAAGTGGCGCCGCTGCACGTCGCGCCGCCACACTCCGGTGCTGAACTTCTCGTCGACCGACTCCAGGACGAGAGCCTCCTGCCCGGGCGGGTCGGTCTCGTCCGGGTAGGTCATGGACTCCTTCCAGTCCAGCTCGTCCGGTCGCACGACACGTACCCTGGCGCGCCTCTCGCTCATGGACCCTCCCGTGACAGTGCGGCTGCGCCGCGTCCCCTCGTCGGGGTTATAGCAGGCACTGGACGTCGCCTCAATGCACAACCGCAACCCGGCCAGACAACAACATCACTAGAATGAGGCCTCAGAAGGGACGCGACGCGGGAGGAGTCCGACGTGTGCGCTTCGTTCTCGGCCGATGAAGGAAGGGCGGTGGCCGCCGCGCGGGCGGCGCGCGAGGAGGTCGTCGGCCTGACCGGCGACCTCGTCGCGTGTGACACGACGGCGCGGCGCCCCGGCGATCCCGCGCGCGACGAGGAGAAGCTGCAGCGCCTGCTCGTCGCGCGCCTCGAAGCCTTGGGCGCCTCGTGCGACCTCTGGGAGCCCCCGCCGACGGGAGCCGGTGACCGCTTCGTGCCCGCCGGCTTGGACTTCGTCGGACGCCCGCAGCTCGCCGCCCGACTGCCGGGAGCCGGCGGAGGCCGCAGCTTGTTGCTGAACGGCCATATCGACGCCGTGGACGTGGCGCCGAGAGAGCTGTGGTCCTCCGGCCCTTTGAGCCTCACCGAGCGCGACGGATACCTGTACGGCCGCGGCGCCAGCGATATGAAAGGTGGCATCGCCGCCGTGATCGTGGCCCTGGAAACGTTGCAGCGGCTGGACGTGCGTCTCGCCGGAGATGTGATCGTCTGCACTGTGACTGATGAGGAGTCGAGCGGCGCCGGCAGCCGCGCGGCGGTGCAGCACGGGGTGCGTGCCGACGCCGGCATCGCCGCCGAGGCGACCGCGTTCGACGCCTGGGTGAGCTGTCGCGGCACGGTGACGCCGACGGTGCGGATCGAGGGTCGCGCCGGCCACGCCGAGATGCCGCAGCCGGACTGGCGCCACGGCGGGGCGGTGAACGCGATCGAGAAGCTCACTCCACTGCTGCAAGGTATCGTCGCACTCCGCGAAGAGTGGAAGGGGCGTGACGATCACAGGCACCCGCTGCTCGCGCCCGGCGATATCGTGCCCACCATCGTGGGCGGCGGTACCTGGATGGTGACGATCCCCGCCGCCTGCGACATCACGTGTGACATCACATACTTGCCGGGTCACGTGGACGCCGACGGTACCGGCCGGGCGGTCGAGGCCGAGGTGGTCGACCGCCTGAACGCGGCCGTGAATGCGGATCCGTGGTTCACCGACCACCCGCTGCGGTTCACGTGGACCGAGGACGTGGTGCCCGCCGAGATGCCCGCCGGTCACCCCCTCGTGACGACCGCCCTCGACGTGGCGGCGTGCCTGGGGCGACCGGGGCGACCAGCCGGGCTGGACAGCTGGCACGATGCCGCCAACTTCACGCGAGCCGGCACGCCGACGTTCAGCTTCGGCCCGGACGGCATCGAGACGGCCCATTGCGTGGACGAGCGGGTGAGCGTGCAGGGGCTGGTGGACCACGCGGCGGCCGTGGCCGTCACCGCCATGCGGTGGTGCGGGGTGGCCTGATCGACGCCGTCCGCGGGGACCGGGCCGGCGCGCGAGCCATGCCTGCGGGGCGCACCGCCGCCGATGTAGGCTGGGCGAGGTCACCAGGCCAATGAGGCAGGAGGTCATCGTGGAGGGTCTGAGCGGCAAGTCCGTCCTGGTCACCGGCGGCTCCTCGGGCATCGGTGAGGCATGCGTCCGCCGCTTGGCCGCCGAAGGCTGCCAGGTGATGGTCGCGGGCCGCGACTCGCAGAAGACGCGGGCGGTCGCCTTGGGCCTGTTGCCCGCCGGCCGGCACGGCTGGGTGACGGGAGACGTAAGGAACGTCGGCGACTGCCGCGCGCTCGTGACCGCGACGATCGAGCGCTACGGGGCGATCGATGCGCTCGTGCACTGCGCCGGCGTGTGGGACGAGCGCCCCACGCTCGCCGTCACCGAGGAGGACTGGGACAACGTGGTGGACACGTGTCTCAAGGGCGCCTTCTTCACCATGCAGGCCGCGCTGGAGCCTATGGTCCAGGCGGGCGGTGGAGTCCTCATCGCGATCGCGAGCGACTCGGGGCACCACGGGGAGCCCGGCGCGGCGGCCTACGGGGCGGCGAAGGCCGGGCTCATCAACGTGGTGCGCACGCTGGCCCACGACCACGGCCCGCAGGGGGTGCGGGTCTGCGCCGTCTCGCCCGGGATCATCGCGACGCCTATGCTGGACGCGGCCATCGCCACTGCCGACGATCCGGAGACATATGCAGGCTGGCAGGCCGACGGGTACCCGCTCGGTCGCGTCGGGCAGCCTTGGGAGGTCGCCTCAGTCGTGGCCTTCCTCGTGAGCGACGAGGCGGGCTTTGTGACGGGCGACTCCTGGCTGGTCGACGGCGGGTTCTGCGCTTGACGCTCTCGTCCTGCGCGCGCCGCCCGGGGCGATAGGATGGTGGCAATGGCGAGCCCCCCCGCGACACACGCTTCGGTCTCGCGCCGCAGGGCGCTCGTCGCCGACCTGCTGCTCCTCAGCGTCGCCGTCTTCTGGGGCAGCAACTTCGTCTTCATCAAGGACGCGGTGGAGCGCACGAGTACGCTTGCCGCCGGCAGCATAGTCGCCGGCACCATGCTGTACCTGCTGTTGCGGTACGTCGTGGCCACAGGGATCTTCGCGGCGGCGCAACCGCGGAGCTGGCTCCGCGCGAGCCGCCGCGACTGGGGCATGGGCGCTCTGCTCGGCTTCTTCTACCTGACCGCCCTCGTCCTGCAGACCATCGGCCTGCAGCGCACGTCCCCCGGCGTCAGCGGATTCATCACCGGGATGAGCGTCGCCATGGTGCCGTTCCTGTACTGGTTCGTGGCGCGTCGTTCGCCCGGCAGGTGGCAGATCGTCGGCGCCGTCATCGCCACCATCGGGCTCGGAGCCCTGTCGCTGCAGGGCGACTTCACCGTGCGGTGGGGAGACGCGATCACGTTGCTCGGCACTTTCTTCTACGCGCTGCACATCATGACGACCGGCTTCTTCGCGCCCAAGGTGCAGCCGGCCACGCTCGCGGTCACGCAGATGGCGGTGAGCACGGCCGCGATCCTCGTGATCGCGCCGTTCTTCGTGAACGTCACTCTTGATGTGGGATGGCAGGTATGGGCGGCCGTGGTGTGGACGGCGGTGAGCGGTACCATCTACGCCTTCTTCATCCAGAGCTGGGCCCAGCGCTACACCACATCGACGCACGCTGCCATCCTCTTGGGGTTCGAGAGCGTGTTCGCCGCCGTCGCCGGCATCGTCGCGGGGATGGACTCCGTGACCTGGCGGCTCTTGGTGGGCGGTTCGCTCATGATGACCGGCGTGGTCATCGTGGAGCTGCTGCCCGGGGGTAAGGACGTCGCCGGGGACACGCAGGCGCAGGAGGGCGGGCATCCCGCCTGAACGACCGGACCGCTCCGCTGACGCCTGCTATCCTGTGCGCAGCAGACCGCGCCCCGGAGGCCACCATGCCCGACAAGCCCTACGAAGACGTCCAAATCGCGGGTCACCTGATCGACTCACTCATGATGCCGCAGATCATGGACCACATCATGGACCTGGACGGCGAATTCGAGATGCTCTCCTTCGAGGTCGGGCGCATGAAGGACGACCCCTCACACGCCGTGATGCGCATCTACGGGAGGGACGCAGCGCATCTGGACGGACTGCTCACGGCCATCACCGAGTACGGCGTCGTGGCCGTGAAGCCGCAGGACGCGGCGCTGGAGGCGGCCGATCGCGACGGGGTGTTTCCAGATCGTTTCTACTCGACCACGAACCTCACGACGTTCGTGCGCGTGCGCGGCGAATGGACTCGAGTGGAGCACCCCGAGATGGACTGCGGCGTGCGGGTCGACCCGGACGCGGGCACCGCCGAGACCGTGTCCATGGATGATGTGCGCGCCGGCGAATTCTTCGTCACGGGCCACCGCGGCGTTCGGGTGCTCCAGCTCGAGCGGCCACGCGAGAGCCAGCCGTTCGAGTTCATGGCCTCCGCCGTGAGCAGCGAGAAGCCCAAGGCACAGATCGTCCGCGAAGTGGCCCGCGAGCTGCGTCAGGTGAGGGCTGAAGGGCGACTCACCATCGCCGTCGTCGGCCCCGCCGTCGTGCACACGGGGGCGGCGCCGCACCTGGCCCGCCTCATAGAGGCGGGCTTCGTCGGCGCCGTGTTCGGCGGCAACGCCGTCGCCACGCACGACATCGAGAGCAACCTCTACGGGACATCGCTGGGGATCAGTCTCAGAGAAGGCACGCCGGTCTCCGGCGGCCATGAGCATCACCTGCGGGCCATCAACACCATCCGCCGCTGCGGTTCCATCCGCTACGCCGTGGACCAGGGCGTCCTGACCGGCGGCCTGATGTACGCGCTGGTGAGGACCGGCACGCCTTTCGTGCTCGCCGGCAGCATCCGCGACGATGGCCCCATGCCCGAGGTGATCACCGACGTGATGCGCGCGAAACGGGAGATGCGGCTGCTCGCGCAACAGGCCGGCGCCTGCCTCATGCTGAGCACCATGCTGCACAGCATCGCCGTCGGGAACATGCTGCCGGCCTCCGTGCGCACGGTCTGTGTGGACATCAACCCCGCGGTCGTGACCAAGTTAGCCGACCGCGGCTCCTTCCAGGCTGTCGGTATCGTCACCGACGTGGGCCTGTTCGTCGAGCAACTCGCGGACGAGCTTGACGGCGGGCGCTGATCGACCGCGCGTCGGCGCGCTATCGCCCAGGCGCCACCGACCGCGCCGCGAGCGTCTCCCGGATGGCCTTCGCGAGCCGAGGCGCGAGGTTCTTGACCGTCGCTCGCTTGCCGCCGTACATGTGGCAGCGGCAGTGAGCCTTGTCGAACGGCAGGTGCGAGGCGTCCGGCGCCACGAGGATGGGCTGGTGGCCGGCCGCCTCCGCGAGCCCCAGCTCGTAGAACACGTTCGCGTTCTTGCCCGTGCACACCGCGATGACGATATCGGCCTGCATGATCGCCTCTCGCACCTGCTCGACGATGACGCCGGCCTTGAAGATGCTGTCTGCGCGGCGAAGCTCCACGCCGGCCGCGCAGGCCGCCTGCCTGATCTCCGACTGGACGGCTCGGTAGGTGGCCGGCTTCTCGCCGCCGGCAGCCTTGGCGCTGAACGGTGTGAGCAGGAAGGCGCAGGCCATGATTCCCCAGTCTACCGGAACGGGTGGACACCACTTCCGGCCACGCGCCAACGGAGCGCTCCGGGGCTCCCGGTATAATTCGGCGGCCGCTTGAGGCCTTCAGACCCACGACAGCCTGCGAGGGTGACATGAAACCACGCCAGATCGTCCCCAACGTCCATCTCATCGGCGCCGTCGACTGGGACCGCCGGCTGTTCGACCAGCTCATCCCGCTGCCGCATGGGACCAGCTACAACGCCTACTTCATCCAGGGCAGCGACAAGGCCGCCCTGCTCGACACGGTCGACCCGGCGAAATGGGAGACGCTGGAGCGCCAGCTCGCCACACTGCCCGCCCCCGACTACCTCGTGATCCATCACGTCGAACAGGACCACTCCGGAGCGACGCCCCAGATCCTCGATCTCTACCCCGACGTGACCATCGTCTGCAACGAGAAGGCGAGGGGCATGCTGATCGACCACCTGCACGTCGACGATGCGCGTTTCCTGGTGGTCGCCGACGGCGACTCGGTCTCTCTCGGCGACAAGACCCTCACGTTCGTCTTCACGCCCTGGGTGCACTGGCCGGAGACCATGAGCACGTGGCTCGAGGAGGACCGGATCCTGTTCAGCTGCGACTTCTTCGGCTCGCATTACGCCACGAACGACGTCTTCGCGGATCGCCACGAGGTCTACGACGGAGCCAAGCGGTACTACGCGGAGATCATGATGCCGTTCGGGACGCAGGTGACCAAGAACGTGGAGAAGGTGACGCGGTTGCCGATCCGGTACATCGCGCCGAGCCACGGCCCCATCTACGACGACCCCGCCTTCATCATCGAGGCGTACCGCGACTGGGCCGCCGGAGATCCGCAGAACATGGTGTGCCTGCCGTTCGTGAGCATGCACGACAGCACGCTGCGGATGGTGGACCATCTCACGGCGGCGCTCACGGACCGCGGGGTGGCGGTGGAGCGGTTCGACCTGGCGTCGCTCGACGCGGGCGAGCTGGCCAGCTCACTCGTGCACGCGGGCACCATCGTGCTGGGCACTCCCACGGTCCTCACCGGTCCGCACCCGCTCGCCGCGTACGCGGCCTATCTCGCCAACGCACTCAAGCCGCGGACCAAGTACGCGACCGTCATCGGCTCGTACGGCTGGGGCGGCAAGACGGTCGAGACCATCGTCGACATGATGGGCAAGCTCAAGGTCGAGTTCCTCGACCCAGTGCTTGCCAAGGGGATGCCCCGTGATGCGGACTTCGCCGCGCTGGACGCCCTCGCGGACACCATCGCGCAGAAGCACGAAGGCCTGGCCAGGCGCAGGATGGCGGACCTGACCGTGTGTCGCACCGCTCAGGACTGACGCGGCGCTGCCTCAGCCTGTGCGCCGGAGGTAGTCGTCGCACAGCTGGCGCAGGCGCTCGCGACCGAAGGGCTCGTCGTGCCCCGGGTAGACCACGGCGACGGGCAGGTCGCGCAGCAGGCACATCGTGCGCCGATACGCCGCGACATCGGACTCCGGCAGGGTGTCGATGAGGCTGCCGTCGTAGATGGCGTCGCCGCTGAACAGCGCCCCGGCAGCCTCGTCCCACAGGCCGATGCTGCCCGGCGTATGACCGGGCAAGTGCACGACGGCGAGCTGCCGGTCGCCCAGGTCCAGCATGTCGCCGCCCTCGACCAGGCGGGTGGCCGAGACGGGCCGGATGCGGAAGCTGGTCGGATCGAAGCTCGCGTGCGGCAGAGCGTTCACGAGTAGTGGCGGAACGATGAACCCGGCGTCCGCCAGCAGCCCCTTGAGCTCCTCAGGCCAGCCGGCGGTGGCCAGTGACGCGTCGGTGTCGATGGCGGTGGCCGCGTCCTGTTCGAGCCGGTGCAGAAGGCGGTGCCGGAACTCGTGCAGCCCGCCGACGTGATCGATGTGCGCATGCGTCGCGAGGGCGACGGTGTCATGACGTCGTCCTCGCACCAGACTGTCCAGTGCCGGGCCCAACGGCGCGATGCCGTTCCCGGTGTCGACGACGAGGTCGCGTTCGCGCCCGCGCAGGTACCAGATGTTGGCGCGGATGAGTCCGTGCGCACCCGGCTCCGTGAGCACGGCGATCGATCCGGTCACCCACGTCACCCTGAACCAGTCCGGCAGGACGGGGAGTTCCGGCGGCAGGTTGGTGGTCGGCGCCTCCACACCCTCAATCCTGTCCGGCCGGAGAGCCGGGCGCAAGCCGGCTCAGGTAGACTTGCGCGCGATGCTCACCGTCCTCGCAGGCCTGTTCACCTCCCTCTCGTACGCGACGAGCGACATGCTGTCTCAGAACGTCACGCGCCAGACGCGGGCGCTGACGCAGATGTTGTGGGTGCTGGCCACCGGTGCCGCCATCATCGTCCCGGTCGCGCTCCTTGTCGAAGGACTGCCCACGGACGATGAGTGGCGGGGCGCCGGCCTGGCGGCGCTGGCCGGCGCCCTCTACTTCGTCGCCCTGTACTGCCTGCTGCGAGGTCTGCGGTCCGGCGACCTGGGCCTGGTCTCGGCTCTCACGTCGCTGCAGGGCGCCTACGCGACGCTGGCCGTGATCCTGCTGGGCGCCCCGGTGACGCCTGTGCTGGGGGTCGCCCTGGTCCTCTGCGCCTGCGGGGCCGTGCTGACCTCCTTCGAGGGGCGCGCCCGCACGACGACAGGCGCGCCCTGGGCCATCGCCGCAGGGCTCCTCTTCGCCGGAGTCATGCTGTGCTACGCCTACGGCGACATCGACTGGCTCTCGCAGGCGGCCATCTCGCGCTCGGTGTCGTTGCTCGTCACCCTGCCCGTGGCCCTGCTCAGCGGCAGCGTCGCCGTGCCCCGGCCGCTGCGTCCCAGGGCCGTGGGCGCCGGCCTGCTGGAGCTGAGCGGCGTCACCCTGCTGACCGTGGCCTACGCCCTGGGGCCGGCCACCGTCGCCAGCGTCACCACGACCCAGTTCGGGACGTTCGCCGTGATCCTCGGCTTCGTGCTGCTGCGCGAGCGCCCCCGGCCCAACCAGTGGGCCGGGGTCGTCGCCACCATCGCCGGCGTGAGCCTGCTGGCCGCCGTGTCCTGAGGGCGTGCACGACCGTCTGCACAAGCCTTCAGGGTCGGGGGAGCGTCCGCTAGACTAGCCCCACATCCCCGGGGCCCGGCCCCGCACCGGCGGGCAGCCGCGCCGCACCCGGCCGTTCTCCAAGGAGATCGTCCATGAGCGACCACCTCGTCTACGACACCCACCTCATCAGGACGGGGCAGTGGTTCGAGAAGGAGACGCGTGCCGAGGTCGACGAGAGTCCCACGGTGATCTCGACGGCGACGGGAATCGTCGAGGACCGGCTGAGCGCGCCGCCCGCCGGGATATGACGAGTCGAACGGTTCCCGGCGAGGCTCCCTGACGTGCCGACGGTGCTCGCGGGGCTGGGGTCGGCTCTGGGGTATGCGCTGCACGACTTCCTCATGGTGCGCGTCGTGCGCGCCGTGTCCCTGTGGACGGCACTCACCTGGGCCATGGCGGCAGCGGTCGCCGTCCTCGTGCCGCTGGCGCTGGTCGTCGACGGCCTGCCCGGCGACGGGGAGTGGCGAGCCCTAGCCTTCGCGGCCGCCAGCGGCCTGCTCGAGGTCGCCGGGCTCGGCGCGCTGCTGCGCGGCTTGGTGACCGGCAACCTCTCCGTGGTCGCGCCGCTGGCCTGTCTGTCGGGCGGCTTCGCCGCCGCGGCCGTGATCATCGGCGGCGAGTCGCTCACCACGATGGGCTACGTCGCCGTGGCGCTGGCCGTGGTCGGCGGGCTGCTCGCGAGCATCGAGCGCCGGCCGCCGGGGGCCGCCGGCACCGACGGCTCATCGGCGGCCGGGNNTGACTGGGGGTTTGCCGGCGGCTCACGAGGAGGCTGGTCCCGCGGAGAGACGGCCGGCGCGCGTGGCCGGTGTTCCCCGGGCGCGTGCGACTGCCGGCGCGGGCTGGGCGTTGCTGTCCTCACTGCTGTTCGCCGTGACGTTCTTGCTCATGGCCGGAGCGAGCGCCCTGCCGCCGCTCAGCGTGGCCGCCACCGGCAGGCTCAGCAGCGTTCTCGTGCTGGTGCCGCTCGCGATGAGCGTGGGAGGCCTCGGCCTACCCAGGGATTTCCGCGTGCGCTGCGCCGCCGCAGGATTGTTCGACGGCGGCGCGTTCGTGCTGCTCGCCTTGGCCATCACATTGGGGCCGCTGGCTGTAGCCTCGGTGACGGCCGCCCAGTCCGGCACCATGGCCGCGCTGCTCGGCCTGGTGGCGCTGCGGGAGCGGCTGGAACTACTGCAGGTGGCGGGAGTCGTGCTCACACTGATCGCCGTCACGCTGTTGGCGGCGGGCTGACTGACCGGCCTTCTTTGCGTTCCGCCAGCCCCGCGGGCGGCCCTGCGTCAGAGCGACGACAGCCAGAAGGCCTGGTAGGCGACCACGGCCGCGAAGACGCCGGTCAGGAGGATCGCCGCGAACAAGGCAGAGCGGTAGCGCCGCAGGCGCCACAAGAGCAGCACGCCCACGGTGATCAGGCCGATCTTGAAGACCGCCGCCGTGGCGGTCCCCTGGTGCAGGAAGTACCGCATGACGCCGTTCGCCTCGGTCGCGAACCCAAGCCAGATCCCGTATGAGGTGAGTGCCAGATCGGCGATGTTCAGCACCCAGAGCGCGACGAGCAACCAGAACAGGACCACGACGCCGAACGGACCAAGGCGTGGGGAGCGGAGCGAGAGGTAGCGACGCAGGAGACTCACGGACGGACGCTCACGGTCTGGATGACCGAAGAGGACCCGCTCTCTCGCGCCAGCCACGCGACGGTGCTGCCGCTCACCAGCACGGTCTCGACGCGGCCCGCGGTGGAGGCGATCTCGAACGCTGCTCCGCCATCGGCTCTGCGACCCATGATCACGCTCCCGCCGGACGTGACCTCGGCCCATACGACGAGGTCGTCGTCGATGGCGGGTCCGGCGAGGCCGGTGGCCTCCGCCAGAAGAGCCGTGGCGCCGGTGTCGACGTCGCGGGTCAGGACTCGGGCGGCGCCTCCCGCTGCATCCGCCCAGCCCCACGCCACGCGTCGGCCCGAGACGGCAAACCCCGTCATCGTCTCGCCGTTGGCGGCCACGACCTGCCACTCGCGCCGAGTCCTGAGATCCAGGGCGGAGATGGCGTGACCACTCGAGCCGGGTCTCTTCACCGCCACGAGGCTGCCGTCGACGACGGGTTCACCGCCGCAGCTGGAGATGCCCAGCAAAGCTCCAGTCCGCAGGTCGAGCACCCTCAGCACGGCGCCGCCTCCCTCCGTCGTCTCCGTCCAGACTGCCCGCCAGCCGCTTGTCGCCGCGTACGAGGCGGGTCTCGCGACGGGTGCGACCGCACGACGGCGCCGAGAGTCGAGGTCGTAGGCGTACGCTTCGCCCTGAGCTGCTCCGGCGCTCCTTCCCTCGAACCAGACGACGTACCGGTCTGACACGGCCGAACGCCAGGTGCTCCGGTTGTCCGCGCCGGGCCCAAGTACGCGGACGCGGCCAGATGCCAGATCCATGAGGAGGATCAGCGATCCGTCCTGCCAGGTGAGGTGGGTGCCGCTGAGGGAGAGGCCGGCGAAGCGGCGCCCGTGCTGATCGAGGATGCGCCAGCCGTCGTGCTCGCGCATCGGTTTGGGCAGCCAGTGCCGGTAGTGCTGCTCGGCGGCGAAGCCGGCCGTCCCCAGGCAGGCGCCGGCGACGAGCACCAGCGTCGCGACGAGGATGGCCCTGCCGTTGAGGAGTCGCGGCCGCTGGGACGCGACTCCGTCCGGTCCCTCGTCCCCCCGTGCTCTCAGAGACTGGACCGGATCTGCTCCGCGTGTCAGCGGCCGCGGCACAGGTGGAGCAGGTCGGCGTACACCCCGTAGGCGGTCTGCGGGACCATCCCCCCCAGCTCGGCGACGAGGACGTCGCCCATGAGGTCGGTGCGCAGCACCACCCCGAGAGACTCACCGCCGATCGGCGCGAGCGGGTGGTCGATGGGCAGCTCTCGCGCCTGCACGCGGCCGCGCACGCGGCCGCCGCCCGCGCCGGACTCACGCCACACCTGGGTCACCAGTCGCAAGCGCCGCCCCGCGGAACGGGCCTCGGAGACGAGCTCCGTCGGCAC